>ENA-OOSV01000036-OOSV01000036.1-human-gut-metagenome-genome-assembly--contig:-NODE-36-length-84512-cov-3.124904_pt1 | contig 84512 bp, 114 predicted proteins | sample MGYA00241179_ERZ501216 | MGnify/ENA primary metagenome ERZ501216 (study PRJEB25962, sample SAMEA2042498) | human gut metagenome | biome: human gut; feature: human-associated habitat; material: faeces...
AATACAAGGCAACAAGATGTCCTCACTGTACATCAGAATTAACTGTTGGCGTTACTGCTAATGAAAGTAAACCAGCAACAGATTCTGCTAAAGAAGATAAAACTTCAAAATAATTGCATTTTAATAAACGCAAAAAATGGAATCCTATTTTATAGTATTCCATTTTTTTCTTATTTTATTCATGTTTAACAACTAGTTTTCTTGATTTTTATTAAATCTTTGTTGTTTTCTTGCCTTTCTGCATTCTGGGCATCTTTTTGGTTCGTTTGTGAAACCTTTTTCTGCGTAGAAAGCTTGTTCACCTTCTGTGAATACAAACTCATTTCCGCAATCTGAGCATACTAAAGTTTTGTCTGCCATTTTATTTACCTCCTTCTTAAAATTTCGATTTAATATTTTTTGACACTGTACCTTTTAAGAAGGAAAATATCTACTAAATAATTAAATTGGTTTTTCAACCATTGCCACTATATCACATAAAAAAGAAAAGTTCAAGCTTTTTGTAAATTTTTACAATTATTCTTCATTTTCTTCTTCAAATCCAATGTATTTTGTTTTTCTAGAAAATACTAAAATAGTTTCAAATATTGGTGCTAACAGCCATAATCCAAATGCAAAGCCTGTACCTTTTCCGAAAGATTCTGCTAGCATAAATTTACTTGCAACAGATATTACAAATAATATGATCCATCCTAAAACTGGAACTAGTAAAAGTAGCAACCACCATGGGCTCATTCCACATATTTTCAACATTACTATATTTCTGTATATTGGTATAAATGGTGCCCATGCTTTTTTATGAGCTTTCTTATATATAACACATCTTAACAAAGTTCTGTATACAAATAACACTACTAAAACAATTAAAACATTTTTTACTACATAGGCAGATAATAAAATATCCATTACGAAATTTACCTTTTCAACAGCACTCATGCTTCCCGTAATGTCTTTTAATATAGATTGAATACTTGCCCCGTTGCTTATTTTATTAGCTATTTTGTCAACATCAACTTGTTGTAGTACTTTATTTAATTGATTACTGTCCACACTCTTTAGAAAAGTAACAACTGTGTTTACATTGTCCATAGCAACATTTTCCTGCTCTAGGTACTTTTTGTTTTCTTCTATCATACTCGCAATCTCACTGTTTGTATATGTCTTAGTAAGTTGTGTATATAAATTAATAGTCTCTGCAAGTAACGATTTGCTCATTCCTTCCGAATTTATTGTAAGTATTAAATTTTTTATTGTTGTAGATACCTCTTCCTCATCTGTCACATCTTCAATCAAATTTGAAACTTGTTCATTTTTATTCGTTGCAGCTTGTACCGTACAGCATAAGCAAATTATCATTATAATTATAAATATTGCTAAAATTTTTACTATCTTTTTTACATTTATTTTTATCATCATATTCTCCTAATATTACATTTCTCATTTTTTACTTAAATTATACAAATAAAAAGATAACATTCAAATTTTTAATTGTCAACATATTTTTTTCATTTCCTTATATTAATTTATCAAAATTTCTTCTACTACTTAAAATTCGTCTAACTTCCATTGCATTGTCTTTTATTGTATAGAATATAGTGTAATTCTTCACATAAATGCTGTAATATGTATTTTTTCTTTTTTTCTTAGAATTATATTTTTCAAAACTTTCAGGATATTCGCTTCTCTTTTCTATTTCTTTTATTACTTCTTCATAGAAATTTTCAGCTGCAATTTTATTTTGAAGCTTATATATAAAATATTTTAAAATATTATTAAATTGATTTACAAATGTCTCTGTATACTTTATTGTATATTTATTCTTTGCCATCTAGTATCCTCCTAGCCATTTTCTTAAATTCATCATGGGAATAATATTTCGTATTTGGATCTTCGGCCTCTCTATCTGCTTCATCTAATTCATTTTCAATATAATCTTCGTATTCTTTGTTACTCATCAATTTAGCATATTTTTCTAAACTCATAACAACCATTGAGCCATAACCATTTTTTGTTAAATAAACTGCTTCATCCTCCTTTAAAACTAATTCCTCTATCTCTGGGTATTTATTTCTTAAGTCTGATACTGGTCTTATATTAATCATATCAAATTTCCTCCTTATTTTGTTATCATAATTTTATCATTATTTTATATTTATTTCAATAATTTATTCTATCTCTTATGAATAACTTGTGATAAGATTAGTGTAAAATATTATTTTGTGTTGAAATAAACTATTGACACATATTTTTTCAAATACTGTAATATATTTTAACAATTATAATTTTTTTGGAGGTATTATGATTGTAGATTCATCTGTTAAATATAATTCTAAATTGTTAAAAGATAACATAAACTCATTAATTATTAGATATCCTTTTATTAAGGTTATTACCATTGGTTACAGTGTACTTGGCGTTCCTATTTATTGTATCAAGATTCGGTACTGGTCCTAAAGAAGTATTCTATTGTGGGACAACACATGCCAACGAATGGATAACTTCAACATTACTTATGACATTTCTTGAAAATATGTGTGTGGCTTATAACAGAAATTCAAATATTTATGGTTATAATGTAAAAAATATTCTTACTAAATGTACATTATACATTGTTCCAATGTTGAACCCTGATGGAGTAAATCTAGTAAATGGCTCACTAAATTTTAATTCTAATGCTTACACATATGCTCGTTACATAGCAAGAAAATATCCAGACATTCCATTTCCAAGTGGGTGGAAAGCAAACATCAACGGTGTCGACCTAAACTTGCAGTTTCCAGCCGGATGGGAAAATGCAAAAAAAATAAAATATTCACAAGGCTATACATCTCCAAGCCCTATGAACTATGTTGGAAGTGCTCCTCTTACAGAACCAGAAGCACAAGCTTTATACAATTTTACCCTATCACATAATTTTAGAATAATGCTTACATACCACACACAAGGAAAGGAAATTTATTGGCAATTTCAAAACTATGCTCCTAAAGATTCATATAGCATTGGAATGCAGTTTGCAAAAGCAAGTGGTTACACTCTTGCAGGTGTTCCATATGAGTCTAGCTTTGCCGGTTATAAAGATTGGTTTTTACAGCGTTATAGTCTTCCCGGTTATACCATAGAAGCAGGATTACGGTGAAAATCCGCTTCCATTATCACAATTTAATACAATTTATAATGATAATATTGGAATATTAATATTAGCTACGATATTATAATTTTCTATTATTTAGAAAAAAATAGTGCCCTCCTTTATGAAGAGCACCTTTTTCATTATTCAAGTATTTTATCAACGTTGTTTATAAATATAATTTCATCAATTATATCGGCAATAGCATATATTATCATAACAACTGCTGTTAGTATTACGATTGATGATGTGTTACTAAACATTACTAGTATTCCTGCTAATAATGAAATTATAGAAAGAATTAATACAATTGCCCAAGCACTTATATTAGCACTTTTTAGTTTGAATGATATATTAATTTTCATTAAACCAGCATATGCAATCCATATTCCTATTATTATTCTTACTATTGAGGCAAATGTGTTTGAGTGTGTCATTATTAGTATTCCGAATAATATTGCGACAATTCCGTAAATTAATTCATAATTGAAAAAATCTAGGTTTCCCTTCATTACGAAATAGCTTATTATTTTTTCTGCACCTATAACAATAACTGTTATACCAAGTACAGCTGCTACTATTTCTATTGCTGCTTCTGGATTTGCAATCATTACAATTCCTAAAACTGCAAAGATTAATGAAGTAATAATAGATACTACTGCAGTCCTTTTGATCATTTCTTTCATGGCTTTTCCTCCTTTTCAATTATCCCCAATTTTAGTTTTCACCCACATTATACCATTGGCATAAAAAATTGTAAACTGATTTTTATATTTTAGTCCACACTCCTAATTTGCTTTATCATCATATCTGCAAATATCGCATAGCCCTGTGTTGGGTCATTTACTAGTACATTTGTTACAGTCCATAGTGGCGAACAAATTCCTATTTCCTATCTATGATTATTTAGCATATATTTTTTTATCTATTATATCATTAAAAGGTTGGAATCTGAAATATATATCAATTTGTTTGTCTTGATGAATCTCGATTTTTTCAATGAATTGTCCCATAATCTCCTTAGTTGGATATTTCATTGCCAAAAATTCATCAATTAGCTTTTCTAGTTTATTTGTATCTTCATTTTTTATTTTCTCTTTATACTCTTCTAGCTTTTTTTCATATTCAACTTTTGTTTGATTAAAATTATCTCTTTCATCTTTAATTTTTTCTGACATTCTCTTAAAATCTTCTACAGTAATCACTCCATCTAGCCTATCTTCATATAATCTATCTAATCTTCTATTATTCTTTTCTACCATATTTTCGTAGTAGTCTATTTTCTTTCTTAAAACTGATTCCATATTAACTTTATTTCCACTTTGTGCGATTGCTTCTAAATTTGATTTATCTGTATATATTTCACAAATCTTTTTTAATAAACTTACTACTCTTTTCTCTAATTTTTGATAGTTAAATGAATGTGGTGTGCATACTTTGAATTTACTATACTTAACATATCTTTGACATCTACCATAACTATACCCTCTATTATCTTTTTTTGAAATTCCTATAGCTGATTTACATTCATAACATCTTAAAAGCCCACTTAAAATATAATCGTGTCTTCTAATTCTACTATTGTTGTTTCTTATTAATAATGTTTGAACCCTTTCCCACATTTCTTTGTCAATTATTGGTTCGTGAGTATTTTCGACCTTAATCCATTTATCGCTTGTAGTAGTTATTGTCTTCTTAGATTTATAATTAAGCTTATTATATCTATTTTGGATTAAACAGCCTGTATATGTTTCATTTTCAAGAATATGTTTTATAGTTCTATTAGACCACAAGCCATATTTTAAACTTCTATTCCCACGATTTATATTTTTATAGACTGAAGGTATCTGTACTCCTCTTTGAGATAATTCATTTGCAATTTGTGTTGTTCCCATTCCGTGTAAATACTTATCATAAATTTCTTTTACAATCATACTTGCAGGCTCATCAATTATTAATTGGTATTTATTATCAGGTGCTTTTTTATATCCATAAGGAGCTTCCTTTCCAACAAATAAACCCATTTCTTTCTTACTTCTTAAAACACTTTTTATTTTCTTAGAAATATCTTTAGCATACATATCATTTAAAATTGACTTAAATGGAGCAATATCATTGTTAGAACTATCAAGGTATGTGTCAATATTATCAAGTAAAGCAATATATCTTACTCTATGTTCAGGGAAATATTGCTCAGTATAATATCCTGACATTATATAATCCCTTCCCAATCTTGAAAGATCTTTTGTGATTACCATATTTATTCTATTATTTTCAATGTCTTGTATTAATCTGTTAAAAGCAGGTCTATCAAAACTTGTTCCAGAAACACCATCATCAACATATTCTTCTTCTAGTTTTAAATTATTTTGTTCTAAGTATTGCATTAGCAAATTTCTTTGATTACTAACACTTTCACTTTCCTTATACTCTGGCTTTTCCTCATCTTCTTTTGATAATCTTATATAAATTCCTACTTTATATTGTTTAGTATTTTCCATTACGTTATAGCTCATTTTACCCCCTCCTGCTAAAACATAATGGAGTAATCACTTGATACGTTCTTATTATATCATCTTTTTTGATATAATTCTACATTTATTCAAGTAATTACTCCACTTTTTTATGTGTTAACTTTCAAATCATAATAATTCTTAAATGCTTCTTCTATTACTTTAAAAATTGTTTTTCCTTTATCATCATATATTATATTAATTTTAAATTCATCATTTTTGTATTTTCTTACTTTTTCCTCTTTTTCCATAGGAATCACTTCCTTTCCAAATAAAGTTAAAAATAGTATGTGCAAAAAAAAGTTTTTTAATGCAAATAATATTTTTATTATTTGAGAAAACGATAGCGAAATTATTAATATTCCTTTAAAATTAAATGTAAATTATATCTTTAATTAACTTATTTAAGAATTTTTAGGTTTAATTGGTTATACTTATCTTAACACCTTAAATCTTGAAAGTATACTGCAGTATTTTGCAAACTTTTTGCAAAATATCCTGAGAAATAGAATTGATGTAAAATATTTTTTAAGAATTAATTTTTTTCAATTTTATAGATTTAATTTTTGATGATTGTATCATTTGTGAATCTAATTCAGAAGATTTTAATTCTTCAAACAGAGATTCATTTTCATATAATCCATTACGTAAAAATTCTAATATGCTTACTGGTAATTCTTGCGGTTTTATAAATAAAAAATATATTTCATACTCCATAATCAAATCTTCCAATTCTAAATTAGACCATTCCTTAAATGGTATATTTTTTAATATAGATATTTTTCTTAATTTTCCTTTAGATAGTTTCTCATATTTTGTTGTTGTATAAATGGTTTCTTTTTTTGCATAATATTTCATTTTTCTATTAACTCCTTAAAACTATATATTTTTTATACTTAAAATAATATTTGTACTCCTATTTGGAGTATATCAGTATTAAAAAAAATACAAATTACTTTTAATTTGTACTTTATCTATTTTTTATTTTATATTTTCCATTTAAGTCTAAACCTTCTAATTGAAGTTTTAACTCTATTTCAGAAATTTGATAACCCATCAAGCCTAAATTTTTTAGTTCTGTTTTTGACTTGTTTGCCAAGCTCTCTATTTTAGTAATCTTGTTTTTCTGTAATACATCAACTATTTCATTATTTAATTTTAATATATTTATATCTTTTTCTAATATTTCTTTCAAAATAACCACCTACTATATTTTACCATATTTTACAACGAAAAATGAAAAAGTGTAAAAAAGTAGAAAAATAATTTTTTCTACTCTTTTAGCCAATTCATTATTGCATTAATTATTCTTCTTCGTATTCTTCTTCAAGTTCTTCTTGAATGTTTTTCATTTTTAGAATTTTATTTAAAAATATAATCTTGAAGATGACAATTATCAGCTTTTTAATTAAATAATTCTATTCTTAATAAATCACTTATATCTTTGATTTTTTTATAATACTTATTACATTCTCCAAAACCATATTCAGCCCATATAAAGTTTAGTTCGTTTGCTTTTGTCGATTCGTAATCCTTTATTGTATCTCCAACATATATAGCTTTTGCAATTTTATTTCTTTTAATTACTTCTTTTATATTTTTTTCTTTGCTTAATCCTGTATTACCTGAACATTCATAATCTTTAAAATACTTTTCTATGGAATAATGTTCTAAAAAAGCTTCTATATATCCTGATTGACAATTGCTCACAATGTATAAATTATAATTATTTGATAAATCTTTAATTGTTTTAATTGTATTTTTATAAATGTGTCCCCCATTTTTCTTTAAATATTTATTCTCATTTTCCTGACATTTAGTAATAAATTCATTTCCTTCTTCACTATTTCCTTTAAATAAATATTCGATTATTTCATCTTTTGTAAATCCCATTATTTGTCTAATCTTTTCTTGATTAATCTTAATATTATAATTTTCAGCTACTTCTTTCCATACTTGTTCAATTTCTATTGATGTATCCCATAATGTCCCATCTAAATCAAATATAATTGCTTTGTCTAACATTTTTATCTCCTATTTTAATTTTAAATAATCTAAACATAATTCAAAAAATTCTGTATGACTTTCAGAAAAAGCTTCATTTTTTATTAATTCATTTATTTCGTCTATTGTAGCCCATTTTACATCTTCCACTTCTTCTTTCTGAATTTTTATTTTCTTTATATCTATATCTTCTTTTAAATAATAAATATCAACAAAATCATCTTCAGTTTTTATTGTTTTAAACAATTTAATATTTTCTTTTACTATATCAACACCTAATTCTTCTTTAATCTCTGTTATTATCCCCTGGTTACTTGTTTCTCCTGATACTGGGTGTCCTCCTGTAGTAGCCCATTTGCCATCTTTCTTTTTTACTCTCTTTTGAATCAAAAATTCATTTTTACTATTTTGTATAAAAACTACTACAGTTATATAATAACGTCCTTTAGGTACATCTTGTCCTTTATAAATTGTTTCTCCTGTTAATTCTTTGTTTTCATCATATAAATCTCTTAATTCCATAGTTAATCTCCTTATAAAATTTTTATTATTTTATCATATTAATATAAGAGTTTTCAAACATATTTATATCATATTGCTTTTGCCATTTTTCAGATGGTATTTTTCTTTCTATATATATTTGGTTGTTTATAATTTCTAATAGATGATCTTTTAACTCATTTTTATTATTTTTAAAGATATAATTATAATCGTTTCCAACTGCCAACTCATTAAATGTTGGTATATCATTTAATATTGTATATATTCCTAACGATAATGATTCTAATGCAGAATATCCAAAACTTTCTGACTTACTTGGTAATACACATATATTTGCAATTTTATATGCTTCGGACATATCATCAAACCTTATTATTTTTATACTTATATTATTTTCATTTGCTTGTCTTTTTAATGAATCAACAAATTTTTCATATTGTTTATCTAATCCAGTATAAATGATTTCAATTTTATTTTTTTCTTCATCTTTCATTAAACAACAAGCGTCAAGTAATAATTGTGGTTGTTTTTGATTTGGTTCTAATCTTTGTGGAACGATTATTTTTATTTTGTTTTTATCTATATCGTATTGTTCACAAATTTCATCTACAGATTTGTCTGTTTTTATTCTTGATTTATCTATTGCGTGTGGAATGAAGCTAATTTCACATTCAGTTAATTTCTTATATTCATTTGCATAAAATTTTGATGGTGCTACAAACTTTGTGTTATCATCATTTTTATATTTTTTCATCATATCAATTGCTTTTTTGAATGATTTTTCTCCCCAGGCAAGAATATATTCAAATGGATTTGTATGTATTGTAAATATCCTTTTTTTATCTTTCCAAGCTTCTAAAAATAATAATGAATTTAATTGTATAAAATCATATTTTCCCATATTAATTTTTCTTTCTAATTTTTCTGCTAGACTTAAATATGATTTATCTGTTTCAAAGTTGCCAAAGGCTTCTTGTACTATATATTCATCTGCTTCCCCTACCATATTGAATAAGTTTATATTTATATAGTTCACGCCATCTTCTATATGTGTATTTCCTGAAAACATATAGACATCAACTTCATTTCCGTTATCTGCAAAAGATTTTGCTAAATCCATTACAAATCTTTCTGTACCTCCAACGGCTTTTTTAGAGATCGCCCAAGTATTGACTATTGCTATTTTCATCTTTTTCAACTCCATTCCTTTCTTGTTCTTTCTGTTGCAATTGTTCATTGTGTTGTATTGGTTTTACTTTAATTCTATCAGCTAATGTCTTTTCTTTTTTCTTCATATCATAAGAATCTTGAATAATTTTTAAATAGTTTTCGTTGGAATTTCTAGCAGAGTATTCATAAGCTCTATTGCTTAATTCAGTATATGTATTTTCATCAATCATCATTTTTTTTGCTTTTTCTCCTCCTGGTACAACTATTCCAATTCCATATTTTTTTACTTCTTGCGAAAAATCTATAACATCTGATATTATAATCGGTTTTCCTCTAACGATTCCATCTATTAGTGAATTAGGTACATCTTTTACTATCCTTTTTTGTGGTACAAATGCGACAAAATCCGAATCATCAAATAATTGAGTTAAAATCTCTGTATTATTGTGTATTTCAAGTAATTTAACTCTATCAGATACTCCAATTCTTTTAGCAATCATATTAAATGTTTCAGTGTCATTATCTCTTAATGGAATTGTTAATGTATAATTAGGGTTTTCTTTTAAGAGTTCTAACAAATATTCTAATCCTCTTTCTTTAATCGCATTTCCCTCTTTATTGTTCCAACTTGCAAATAATATATTTACATTATTAGGATCATACTTTTTTTGACTTTTCTTTCTTTCAATTTTAGATGGTGTTGGTGTTACCTCTATTTTTCCTTTTTCTATTCCATAGTCCATTAGTAGTTTTTTATGTTGTGGTAATTCAACATAAACTTTTTTCAAATTTTTATATTTTTTTAAATGTTTTGCATAATTTTTAGTTGGTCTTCTATACATTGATATATATAATGGGTTGCCTGTTTTATTAAATAAGATTCGCTTCCATAGACAAGGTTCTTCTTCAAAAACGTGAATTTTTTCATTCTTAGCTTTATATGTTTCCTTTACAGCTTGGAAGATATATTTTAAGGGCGAATATACATAAATATCATCTTTTATATCTTCTTGTTGCATTGCCTGTTGCCCCATAAATCTTGTTGCAGAAACAATCTTTCCTTTATTTGCTTTTGCAATCAATTCCATTTGATTTGATACTGCTTCTTTATACCTTACAAAAAAATCATTTATTACTAGCATAATTCTATTTCTCCATCTATTATATTATATAATTTTTTTAAAATCTTATATCTTTCATTTAACTTGTTTTCATATCTATTTACTATACTATATCTATCTTCTCTTGGTTTTAAATCTATAAGACTTTTTTCTATTATTTCTTTATTTAAGCCATATTTATTAACTTGTCCGAAAACATTTAATGTTTTTATTGCTTTTAATATATCAAGGACATCTCTATCTTGCATTAATCCCATAACTAATATTCCAATAGAAACTGACATTCCGTGTGGGATATTTATTCTTCTTTCAATTTCTTTTGCAAATATATGCTCTGAACCGCTTTCTGGTCTTCCTGTACCATATAAATTAGTTATATATCCTGCCATTCCAATAAATTGAAATAATTTTATATTATTTTCTGATATATCTTTTAATTCATTATTATTTACAAACTCTAAAACTTCTTTAAATAATTTCTCCGCCATATTATATATATTATCATCTATTTTTTCTAATATATCTTTTTCAGCTATTTTCCAATCATATAAAGCTGTATATATAGAAAAAACATCAGCTAATCCATATATATTTTCATCTTTTGATAAATTCAGTAATTCATTATCTATTATTATTTTGTCTGGAATTTTAGCATTTAAAGTTATCTTTTTATTTTCTTTTATTAATGCGACCTTATCTGTTGCATAGGAATTTGTTGAAAGCATTGTTGGAATACAAATAAAATCAATACCAAGTTTATTTGCTATATATTTTCCTATATCAATAGTGCTTCCACCTCCATAGCTCACTACTGAAGATATTGTATTATTTTTTTTAATAAACTCATCTATTTTATTAATGTTTTTAGTTAGATCGTGCCAATTTACCATTAAACATTGATTATTTTTTATATTATTCTTTTCAATTGATGTCGGCGAATAGATAATTAGTTCATTTTGCTTTAAATTTTCTATATACTTTCTGCTACTACCTTCTTCAACTACATCATTAAAATTATCAGACTTCATAACTTTCTCCTTATAAATATTTTTTTAATTCTTTATCACATTTTATTTTTTCGATTAAATTAGGTAGTTCGCCCATTTTATCTTTATTTGCAATAAGTATAACATTATTACTATTTATTATATTTAAGTCTTTGACTCCAACTACTGCAATTACTGCACGATTATCATCATTATATATACTACAATTTTCTATGTCTTCTGTAATTAAATTACCTTTTTTTACATTATTGTTAAAATCCTTTTCTTGAATTTTAAAAAAGTCATTAATGCTTCCTATGTCTAACCAGTTAAATTCTCCTTTTACCATTTTTATCTTATTAGATTTTTCAAGTATTCCTTTATCGATAGAAATTGATTCAACATCTTTATAGATATTTTGTAATACATCTTTTCCATTTCTTATGCTATTTGCAATCTGTTCTTTATACTTATATATTTCTGGTAAAAATTCTTTATAATTTTTTAATATACTTGTAATTTTCCATATAAACATTCCACTATTCCAATAATATTTTCCGCTTTCGATATATTCTCTTGCTTTTTCATATATAGGTTTTTCTTTAAATTCTTCTACAATATTACATTTTAAATTATCATCATAATTATATTTTATATATCCAAAACCAGTTGCAGGATATGTTGGCTTTATTCCAATTGTTACTAAGTTTTCTTCTTTATTGGCTAATTCTATGCCTTCTTCAATATTATTTAATAATTTTTCTGTTTCATCTATATAATGATCAGAAGATAAAATTGTTATTGTTCCATTTCCTCTTTGTTCTAATATTTTAATTGACGCATAAAAAATACACATTGCTGTATTTTTTGACATTGGCTCGAAAATAATGTTTTCTCTTGGTATTCTGTTATCTATATATCTTTCTGCTAGTTCTTTTTGGTCTATATTGGTTATTACAAAAATATTATCATACTCAAATATACTTTCTATTCTTTTTATAGTTTCATTTATCATAATATTATTTGAATATAAGTTTAAATATTGTTTTGGCTTATTAGTTGTACTAATAGGCCATAAACGACTTCCTTTTCCACCTGCTAATATTAACGCATATCTTTTATTATTCTCTTTCATCTTTATCTCCTCTTAAATTCTCTATAAAACTAACATACGATTTACTTTGACATTTTGTACTTTCATTCAGTATTGATTTATAACCTTTTCTAACATAATTTCCAATTGTATATTTATCATATTTATTTACTGTATTCAATGTTCTTTTTGCTTCTTCAACATTATCTGAAATATGTATTAAATTATCAAAAAAATATCCATCTATTTTACTTGCATATTCTTTTCTAATTCTTTGTTTCACTTGTCTTGCTTCTATACATTGAATTTTTCCGTCTTCTGCTTGCTGATAGGTGGGGTTATCTACATTGAATATAAATACAACAATTCTCTTATTATCAGTATTCATATTTTTAATTTTTTCATATATATATCCGCCTTCATAAGCTTCTTCATCTCCTTGATAGCAGTCTAATACAAATTGTTCATAATCTTGACCTAAATCAAGTATTTTTACTTGTAAAACATCTTCCATAATAGCTATTTTTAACATCATTTCTCTTGCATATTTATTTCCCATATTCCATAAGATTCCGATAGGATATTCACTATTAAGATTTTTTACTACTTGCATATTTCCTCCTTTTATTTCATATAAACATTTATTTTATTATGATCTTTTGTATCTAAAATTTGAGAAAACTGAATAATATCTTTTTATAAAGTATTTTCTGAATATTTATTAATATCAATCATTTACTTTTTAGTGCATATACTCTTATTAGTAGTAGTTTTTTGTTAAAAAAAATTATTTTATTGCAACAATAATTTCTCCATTTTGAACTTTATATGTTTTATTTTTGAACAGATATTTTTCTCCTGATGAATATATCTTATATCCTTCTTTAGTTAATTCTTTTTTTGCCGATTGTATAAAATCACAAGTATCTTGAATAGATAATTCAAAATCATCTAGGCAAATTTTTACTATATTTTTATTTTCTAAGATTTTTTTGTTTAATATTTTATGAACATATTCAAGATTCATAAATGTCAACTCCTTCCTTGTAGAGTTTAGATTACCAATTAAAATTGTTCCTTTTATAGTATACCATAATTTGCCAGTTTCTTCAATAGTTATTCCATCATTTGACATAATATATTGCATAAAAAAAGAGCATTGTCAATACCCTTTTCTTTACAATAATTTATATTTCATTTTTGTCTTCTTTTCATTTAAAGATTCTTTTATACCACGAACAATAACAGTGGTCGTATTACTATTTTCTAAATAAAAGTCTATCAATTTCTTCATCTGTAATTAATTTCATTTCTATTCTTTTTCCTTTTTTATTTACTATTTCAACATTATATTTAGTGTCTATAATACTTAAAATGGTTGCCCTATTTTCATTTTTTAAAACAACTACATCAAATTGTTTATATTTCATACCATCTCTTCCCTTTATGTAATATATTAAAATTATACTATATTTTTATAAAATATTCAAAAAAATTACGTTTTTTACAAATTTCGACATTTTTTGCACTTGCAAAGGTGTATAATCACTCCTGAAAGGAGTATATAAATGGATTCAGAATTACAATCATTGATCGAAAAAAATAGAGATTTACTTACAAAGATGATAGAAGATGGAGAACCGTATGAAAAAATCGTAGAGCAAAGTCAACTCTTGGATAAATATATTTTGCTAGGATTTAAAGCTATAAATTCATTATAATTATTTTTGAATTTATAGCTTATAATAGCTTCTTTCCACATACAGGGCAATAGTTTAGTGCATACGGAGATAAAGTCGTTTTTCCTTTTTGCTTTCCAACTATTTTTTTTTCTCCCTCTTTCCACCTATATATGACCAAAGTTGAAAATATTTTTGCATTTGTTTTATTCTCATTCAAATTTTCTTGCCACGCTTGTATATCATCACAGCATTTACACATAATTTTTCCCTCCTATTTTTTATATTTTAAAATTAAATAATTTTTCTTAGTATAACGCTAAATTCATTTTCAATTTTGGGTATTTCGTTTTTACTATGGCTCATAATATATTCTACAACTGTGTTTGCACATCTCCTATATTCATCTTCGTTATAATCTATATTTTGCTTTATAAAATAACCTGCTTGTTCTAACATCATTATTTCTTTTTCAGTTAATTCGTTGAATTTATTCATAAGTTATCATATCCCTCATTCATATTTTGTTTTATATTAAACATATATAGTATATCATATTTTTTCGATTTGTGAATACTTTAGAAAAAAATAAATAAACTACTTAAATTTAAGTAGTTTTACTATTTTATCTTTCTAATACATTATCTTTTTTTATTACTAAAAAACTATTTCTAATATCTTCATATAGTATTTTTCCATAATCTCTGTTATTAAATTTTTTTATTGACAATTGATATAACTTATTATTACTTTCACAATATATTTCTTCTACTTGTTTACATTGTTCTTCATCAATGTCTATGATTTGACTGTTATTAAAATCTAAACATATTCCTTGAATTTGTGTTATTTTATCATTTATATAGTCTTTTTTTATGCAAAAACCATATTGAGTGGTCTTATCGAATATTTTAATGATTTTGCCAGAATAAAAATATATTAACGATTCTTTTGAATTAATGGATTCTTTTGTTACCTGCTTTTCAACATCTTTCATTTTTTCTATATCTGTTTTAATTTTATTTAATAAAGCTACGGAATAAGAATCGTGGTATTGTTCAGACGCATTAATATAATTTTGTATTAAATCTTCAATTTTTGATATTCCAGTATGTAAAAAGGCTTGTCCTACAATTAGAAATTCTTTGTTTCTTTTGTCTTCTTCGTCCATAATACCACCTCTTTCTTATGTTTCTAATTCCTCCTCTTCTTTATCATTATATGGATTTAATAATCCTGGTTTATAATTATCTACATAGGTTCTTAGTTCAATTTCACTTAAATTACATATATCTTTTAACCAATTATTTGAAGTTATTGCTGAAAGTCCACAACCCGAATTTGCATTTTTTAGCACTTCAATATCAGCTTTAAATGTATCATAATTTAAGCAATCTTTAACACTTTCAACTTTACTATCTACAAGCTTCATAAACTCATTATAGTCTAATCCTTGTGTTATATCTTTTTTAGTATTGAAATTCTTAAATGGTTTCTCATTTTCTATTAATACACCTTCAGCTATTTCCCACTCTTTTTTATTAATATATTCAACAATTTCTTTTAAAGCATTTTCTAATTTTTTATCATATATTCGATACATAAAAGCAGATGAATAATTTTCTCTATTTCCGTGAAAGTCAATAGATTCTTCATTCGTCATTCTTCTATCAAAAATATCCTGACTATTTGTTATTATTAAATCTTTTTCTTTTATAATTTCTCTAAGCATTTCAAATGGATTTTCATATTTTCCATAAAACATTGTGTATTTTCCATCTGTTCTTTTTAATATCTCTATTCTTTTTTGATTCTCTTTTTCTTGATATTCTGCGTCTGGTTCTCTTCTATTAAAAATAAAATGTTCTTTTCCATCTTTAATCATCATAGTAGGATACATTAAACATTCTCTATTGTTCCAATTATCAAAGTTCTTATATGGTTCTTTTTCAATTATTTTTATCATTTGTAAAATTCTCCTTTATAAACAATTTTTTATAAATTCTAGCTGTTGCAATGTCATAATAATTCTTGCTTATTTCTATTCCTATAAAACTTCTTTTACAATTTACACAAGCTATACCAACTGTTCCTGATCCCATACAATTATCTAAGACTTTTTCTCCTGGATTAGTATATGTTTTAATTAAATACTGCATTAATTCTAATGGTTTTTCTGTAGGGTGTATTGTTTTAGAAGGGTGTACTTTTTGAATAGATATTATTGATGTAGGATATTTATTTGTATTTCCTTTTCTATAATCTTCTAAAATTTTAAAATCTCCGTAATTATGGTTCTTTATACTAGATGTTTTATATTTATTACCTTTTCCGTGTAATGGCTGTCCTTGTGTAAATATTGGATTATATGTAGGTTGTTTTTTATAAAATACAGCAATTTGCTCGTGTCTTCGCAATGGTTGTCTATTGCTATTTAAAAATCCAGTAGTGAGCTGTTTATCCCATACTAAATCATAACGAAATTGACTTCTGTTGCTATTTACTAAGTCAATATAGAAATTACCTTGACCGAATAAAATAATAGCTCCATTTTCCTTTATAATTCGATTATATTGCTTCCACAATTCTTCAAAAGGTATTATCTTATCCCACTTATTTTTTGTCTTCTGAAAAGGCAAATCGCATAAAATTAAATCAATTGAATTATCCTCAATATCATTCATTAATTTTATGCAATCCCCTAATTTTAATTGTATATTCATTTATCCTTGCTCTCCTAAATCTTCTGTTTCTTCTTGTAATTTATCTATTTCAGCTTTCTCATCTTCTATAAATTGCTGTTCCATTTCGTGTAATACTTGTTTAGTCCTTATTTCATCATCTAATAAATAACTTATCATCATTCCATTATGTGCATATATTTTTTCATAATTTGTTTGAATATTTTTTACAACAAAATAATATGATAAAAATACATCATCTTTATATGTATTAGCTTCTAATGATGGATATACTGAAACAATTATATTGGGATTTTCATTTCTATATAGTGTAAATATAGCTTTATTTCTTTCTGATTGGTCTAACAATTTATTTAGCAGTTCTGTATATGTAGACTTCTTTTCATCAACTGAAAATTCACTATTTTCTGTGATTTTTTCTAATGATTTAAAAATATTACTTACTTCCTTAAAACTTTTATTAGAAAGTGTTTCCATTGTATAATGTAATTCTAATTCTGAAGGAATTACTTCTTGCTTATCATTTTCTAATCCCTTATATAAAATTTGATATATTACATCTTTATATTTTCTATATACTTCTTTAGAACCTAATACTCTATAATCATCATAATAATTCTTTAATGCTTTTGATGTTTCTAACTTTGCTAATTTATTTGATTCGTTCGCACAACGTAAAGTTCCAGAAACTAATCCACAAATAAAAGCTCCATATTTTTCTTCATAAGATTTATAATGAGAATACAATTCTTTCTGTTTCATAAATGTTAATGGATAGACATTACCATCAGCAATATCAGCAATTATTTTATTGTTTTTCTCATCTAATATAATATTTTTAATGTAATCAGAAGCCATTCTAAACCTCCATATTCTCTTCATCTTGTTCTAATTTGTTAAATTTTTCTTCAAAGTGTTCTAGCATATCTTTCATTTTCTCAATAAGTTCTTCCTTAGAATTAATTTTACTCATATCAAATAATTCATTCTCATAAGTTTCCATTTCTTTTGAAGTTTTATTATAGTAGTTGAATACAATTTCAATATTTTCTTCATACTTAACTAAAAATGCTTCTTTTGTTACGTCTACATTTGTTATTGTAGCAAATTCTTTTCCATCTGGAGTTCTTAAAAGTTTTTGACTATCTTCATATAAAGATTTCAATTTTGAGAAGCAATACTCATTTTCAAATACAAATGTATATCCGTTATCCAAAACTACATTTTTAGAAGCTTCCTCAATTTCTTTTAATTCTAATAAATAATCTTTAATATCTTCCTTCGTTTCTTCATCATCAAATTCGTCTATAATTTCTTGATCAGAATAGTTATAATGACCTCTCAATATATCAGCTATTTCATTTGGCGAACAGCTATCCCAAATCATACTATATCTATCATCAGCCATTTTTTGTGTTCTATCTTCAATTTTTTTATAGTCTTTATTTTCTGAAATTAATTCTAAATATTCTTTATTGTCAATTTTATATTCAATCAATAAATCATTAATTACGCTATTTAACTGACTTGTTATAATGTCTTTAGAATTAATTGCACTTGAAATACTTAAATCTGTATCTAATATCTTTCTGTATAGTAAATCAAGCTTTTTTATATCGTTCTTTGCATTTGTTCTATTTACTTTCTGCTTTAAACTATAATCTTCAATTCCAAATACATTTCTATTTTCTATTTTAGCAAGTGGTATTGCTAAATGTCTAAGAAAATCTTTTACATCAGCATTATAGAACTCTATTTCAGCAATTTTATTTCTTATTTTTTCTTGCTCGCTTTTACTTGTATGTTTCATCTGTTCAATTATGCTTGCATAATCAAATAAATGTCCTATTCCATCAACTTCTAAAGAAAATGGTTCATCTAAATTTATTCCTTTTTCTTCTATATATTTATCTAACCAATCATCAAATTCATTTGCTTTCATTCTTGTTCTAGCTCCTCCACTTCATCTAATAATTCTTGAATACTTTTTCCTTCATAAGATTTTGTATACTCTTCTAATGAATTTTTAAGAAATTCCTTTTCATCAGTTTTTGGAATATAGGTATAATACCTTCTTTTATCATCTCCAACAGCCACAATTGTCATTTTACAGCTATCTTCTTTTGGATTATAGTCTAAATAAACATCATAATAATCAAAGTCATAATTTAATTCTTTTAAACCAAAAATATCTTCAATTTGTCCTGCGTCCAAAGTTGTTAAAGCATTAATACATTCATCTTCAATCATTATTCCATCTTCAAACCAAATTTCATCTGGTTTTATATTCCTAACTGAATCTATTCTTAATTCATCTTGAAATAAATTTTCATACTCAAAATCTTTATATATCCAATCTGCATTTACCATCACACCTAATTCTTCATTTAAAGCTTTTCTTAGATTTCTTATGTAATCTATACTGACTAAATATATAAAATTTTTATATTCTCCAACTGTATTTTGCCATTTTTTAGCAACACAATATTCTTTACCATTTTCTTTATTAAAATATCCTCTATCGCCAATTTTAACTTTCTTTAAATATTTATCAATTTCTTCTTTTGTAACACTCATAATTCTTGTTCCTCTTCATCTTCGTAAATTCTATCTCCTGGAATATAATGATCAAAATCTAATTCACAAAGTAAAACACCATCTGCAATTGTTCCATCATTGAATTTAATAGTATATCTATCATTAAATTTGTCTTTTCCCCTTTTTATATCAAGTATTTCAACCATTTCTCCATTATGAATAGAATTATCTATTCTAGGTTCTTCCCATATAATTTTAGTAAAAAATAATACTCTATCATTTGTAGGCTGATTTATGTTATTACTTTTTTCAAATTTTTCGACATCATATTCCAATGAATCCATTTCTGAACAATAATAATATTTGTCATTATTTTTTCTAATGTTTTCATTTTGTTTTACTAGCTCATCTTTCATTTCCTCTGTTAGCATTGCAATAATCTCTTCTTTAGTAAATTCTTCATCATATAAAAAGTTAAATGCTTCGCTTGGATTGTCAAATGTAGAAATATTATAATCATCTAATATTTTTTTAGGTATTTTATTAATATCAAAATTGATCATTTGTCTAATCTCCCTCAATAATACTTTCTGGATTTCTAAAATTAATTGAAGTACAGTCTATTGCATTTTTTGAATATTCGTAAAGTTTATTTATTTTTTCAATTATATTTGAATATATATGGGCTATATCTACGCTATTTAATTCTGTTGCTTTTAAGTTATACATTTCACATTCTTTGCAAGCTGAAATTGGTTCTAAGACGCTAAAAATTGTATATTTCAAATTATTACCTTTTAACCAGAAATTTAATAAAACACCATTTTTAAATTTAAAGGTAATGCTTAAGTTATTCCAACTTAAGCTATCACTCTCTTTATCCTTTATTTTTACATCACTAAAATTGCCTTTTGTATAAAGCTTTTTTAAGTATTTTTTTACATCTTTATTTAATTTTATTGAATTAGTCATTATTCTCTTTCTCCTTCGTCAATTTCTTCTTTTGCCGATTCATCAAATTCTTTTGCAAGTAATTTTTCTTGATATAAGCTTACTGCTTGTTCAGTTAATTGTTCTCTTAATTCTGCATTTGTAGGATAGAACATATCCTTGTATTCTTCATCTTTTGTTTTTCTATTTGGAAATTGTAAATATAATTTACCTTCATTGCTTTCATTTAGTCTTATATCTTTTAAATGGATTCCATTTGCTTCAAGACTTACCATTGCTTTTGTTTTTTTAGATTGATCTTTTAATGGATTCGCCTGTGTTACAGTTACACCTGATTTTTCTACTTCAATATCTTGTGCTTCAAATTCTCCTTTCTCCTTTTTGTCTTTATATGCTTGAAATAGCGTATCGCTAATCTTTTTAAATACTTCATTATCTGCATACATTAATCTAGTTGTAATTAGTTCATCTGTTGATTTCTTTTTAAATTTTCTATCTGGAAATTGTAAATACAAATTACCATTTTCACTTTCGTTTACTCTAATTCCATCAATTTTCATTCCATCTACTTCTAATGAAGCAACTGCTTTAATCTCTATCTCCTCATTTTTTACTAAGCCTAATGACTTTACTTTAATACTCATAATTTTACCTCCCAAAATTTTTAATAAAAAAATAGAGAAAAGGATTTTTATTTCCCTTTCTCCATTTCTTGATAATAACATTTTAACATCTTAAAAACTTAATGTATACTGCAGAATTTTGCAATGTTTTTGCAAAGTTTTATGTATATTTATCTTCCTTTATTTGATAAGAACTTAGCTGAATTGATTGCAAAATCTAAAAATACAGATTCCTTCTTTTCATCTACAGTTCCTAATATGTTTTTCAACTCATCATATTTTATATTATTTTTAAGTTTAACATCTTTAACATTGTCTAGTATAAAATAGTCCAAACTCGTTTTTAAAGCAATTGATATTTTTATCATTGTTTCTAAACTCATTTTTCTTCTACCATTTTCAATGTCAGATATAAAAGAAGCTGATACATTTATGTCATTTGCTAAATTTTCCTGCGTTACTTTCAAAAAGTTTCTTCTCTCTCGTATTTTGTTACCTACATTTTCATAATTTACTGTTACTTCCATAATACCAACCTTCCTTATATTTAGTAACAGTATATTATTTTTCGACAAATTTTTTAATAACCTGTTAGCCTTATATGCTCGCCAATAGTTACAGTTTCAAAAAACTATATAATCATATCTTCTTCATCTTTTTCCAATGCTACATTTTTTACTTCTATTATTTCGTCTATATTATCCAAATTTTTTATTAGTTTATCATACAATTTATCAGTTATTTGTTCTACTATTTTGTCATAGCTTTTATTTCTAAAATCAATATTTAATAATACATATATATTATTATTTAACGCCATTATTTGTTCTACATTCTTTCTGCTTAAAACATTATATAAATCTTGACTTAACATTTCATTTGCGTAGCTATCTTCTGTTTCTGAAAAAATATCTTGATCATCATTTGCCATATTTTCTTCGTACATTTCAATAACATTATCTAATTCACGTTTTATTGAAAATGGAATGATTAGCTTAGGATAAAAAAACTCTCTTACTTTCATACTAACATAGTTATGTAGTTGATTATTTAGATTATCATATTCTAATTTTAATTCTTTCTTTTCATTGTTTTCTTCTTTAAAATCCCAAAGTTTATATTCTAATGAATAGACATTACTTTTTAATTTTTTACATTTTTCATCTTCCCACAGCTTGTTCGTAATTCCTTCTAGTTCTTTGACTAATTTGTTTCCATTCTTTTGAAATCTTAAATATCCGTCTAGTCCACCTTCAACTAATTTTACTAATAATTCTGCTTTTCCATCTTCATTAAGTATTTTTGTTAATCCTGGATTTTCTTCACTAATAAAACTTTTTGGATATACATTATTACTTTCTATTCTCGAAAAAACCTTGTCATTTTTTATCACTATACTCTTTACTATCTCATAACTCATATTTGTTATTCCTCCTTTTTATTGACTCTCCAATTCTTCATCACTATTCAAGAAATACTCATTATCTAATGCGTCAATATAATCAATTGTCAAAGTTTCAACTGATTGCCAAGTTAAGTCGTTAAATATTGTTTCCACAAAATCATTAAGTCTATATTTATTTTCATCTATTTTTGCTTTTTCATAGGCTTCTTTTACTTTTTCATATATTGTCTGATATGTTTCATAATCTTCCCCTGGCTTACTTTTTTTGCTTATTTTATCTGCTTGTCCCTCTGAAATATAACAAATTCCATTTTGTCTATAAAAATTGCAAATATTTTTATAAATATGTCCTTCTTGAAAATATTCTTTTTTTACAGTTCCATCTTCTAATATTTCTCCAATTTTATTTTCTGGAATATCTAAATATCTTTTATAATATCCTTTATATCTTTTGTCATATTCCTTGTCTTTATATATAGTACAATTTTGGTTTTCAGCTCCATAATCAGCTATGAACTTTATACATTCATTATAATCATTTGATTTAAACAAAACCTTATCTTTTAATGTTTTTTCTTGATTAGTAAAATGTTCCTGAATATACTTATCATAAACATAGCCAGACCTTCTTAATGCTCTATTTATAGTTGCTTTTGTTACCTTGTCCCATTTCTTTCCAAAAGAGTAACATTGACCATAAATATTAAAACAGTCTACTCTTGTTTGATATTTTAGAGTATCTACAGTTAAAATATGAGAACCTATTAGGAAATCATAAATATAAAATCTATATTCTTTTCTTTCTTTTAGCTCTTGATTATTTGAATTGCAGAAAAAATCATCTGATGAAAATATTGTATTTTTATATTCTTCGTAAATTTCTTCATCTGTAACTAGTTTATCAATAAAAGCTTGTTCATCATAACTAATATCTTTATTATGTAGTTGAAAATAATATCTTTGCTTTAACTCAACTAATTCATCTCTATTTAACTGATATACTGTCATATTTCTTGTTCCCCTTCTTCTTCGGATTGATTTTTTTCTATTCCAATTTCGGTTTCTATATAACCATCTAATAATTTGTAATATTCATCTTTCAATTCTTTAATATCTCTCTCGGTTTTATATTTTTGGAAAAAGTTTTCTTCTATGCTTTGTATATTATAAATATTAGCATATATATCATTTAAGTTTTTGTTTATTGTATCTGCATATAAAATCTCTTCTTTTTGCGTCATATATGAATTTAATTTGTATGCCATTGCAATTCTTGGAATATCAAAATGTTTCATTTCATAACCAATATCATTGTGAGATTGTAAAAATATTGAATATATATTTTTATCTTCCCATAAGATTGGATTTTTAAAATCATCATAATTTCCTTCACAATTTCCTTTATTATCTAATGTTGTTAAAAATATGCAATCTCCACCATTTGTTAATCCATATAATCTTCCATTTTCATCTTTAAAACAATATTTATACTCTTTACTAAACAACTCTACTAATTCTACTTTTATAGGTTCTTTTTTTAATCTCTCTTTACAAGTTTCAATTTTGTTAATAATAATTTCAAAGTTTTTATTAAATTCGTAACCCCAATATTTATTCTTTTCATCATTAGCAAAATCTCCTAAATATAATACCATTCCAGAATAAACATTTTCAATTGGCTCTATTTTAAAAATATATGTACTATAATTTTTTTCAGGATATTGTACTTTTGTTACGTTCATTGTAAAATCTTTATATTTGAAATTTCCTCTATCACATATATTAAGAATATAATCTCTTTTTATTTCTTGCGGATTATATAAATATGGATTGCCCTCACTATCTACCACATAAATTTCATCATTATATGTTATTTCTTTCACTTCTTCTATTGGAAGGAGTGAGTTTTTTACAAAACCAGAATGATAATAATTTTGTGCATTATTTGAAGCATTTTCAAACTCTTTTAATGTTTTTACACCATTAAATTCTTTAAGGATTTCATCAAAGTTTTTATCACAGCTATCTCCTCTTTTGGAAAAGAAGGCAAATTCATTTTTATCTCCATTAAATTCTGGCGTAGAATATAATTTTTTAGTTTTATTATCATAAAAATATACTTTTCTTCTAGTCATTATTTTCCTCCAATTCTTCAATATTGTCTTCTAATTCTCTCTCTTTATCATATCTATTCATATCATTTGCTATAATCATATCTCTTGAAGCTCCTATTATTAAATTGCCCTCTTTATCTATGTTTTTTTCTATATCAATTTTGTTTAATTCACATAATTTTTTTACTTCTTCTAATGAATATATTTTTGATATTATTTTTTTATTTAATATTTCACAATCACAATTAAAACAGCAATCTCCTATTAAATCCACATCTAAATCTGATGGAATTTCATAATTTTCTACCAATAAATATTGATTTTCATATACACTATTATTTAAGCTTAAATCACATTTAATTAAGTATTTATAATCCTGTTCTTCAAAATTGTGTTCTTTTAGCTTTTCTTCCATTTTTTCTTTATATTTTTCTATATCTGATAAGCTAATCCATTTTGGCTTGTCTTGATCTAAAAATGCTTCATATATTTTCTTCATTTCGGCAATATGTTTATCAATGTCCCTGTAATATAAATGACCTAAAAATCCATTTCCATTTCCTAGAAAGTATTTACAATCTGATTCTAGTCTACTTAACATCATATATTCATATTGATGACTTTTTCGTCTTAAATAGTTAGGATCATCTTTTGGATTATTAATTAATTCGTATCTTTCTATATCTTTAACATTACCTAGTGGCTCTCCAAAGTCCTTTGTGCAATACATTAAATTAACATCTCCTATATTATAATTTCCATTTTCACAATATAAGTTTCCATCTTCATCTTCATAATAATAATTATCGTTTTCTTCGTATTTATATATTAATTTAATTTTGCTATTTAGATATTCTTCTATGTTAGTGTATTTATTTTTTATATTAATATTTTCGTTAAAGTCATTTAAAATATGTAAAATTGTTTTTTCTAAACTTGTATATCTCCTTCCCCACGTTTCATCTGTTCCTATTCTTTTTCCTTCTAATGAAAATATAAATGGAGAATATTTTTTTTCTTCTCTTCTTAAGGTTAGATTCCAAATGTTTTCATTATCATTTTTATATATAAAATTCACTTTTTCTCCAGTTTTAAGATCATTTTTTCGTTCTAATAATTGTTTTATGAATTTTTTATTTAAAACAGTTTCGTTCATTTACATACCTCCAATAATTATTTAAAAATTACAACCATACTCGGAAATGGAGCAGGATTTTTCCCATCATTAAATTTTAATCTTCCTCTAATAAACCTAATTTCCTGCTTATGATATATATAATCGTGAAAATAGCTTGTATCAGTTCTTGCAGGAATAAGCATAACAATAAAAGTATTGTTAAACTTATTTTCATCATAGCATTTCTTAACCCAATATGATATTTTTCTTCCATACGGTGGATTACAAAATACCCTTTCTCCTTTCCAACTTTTTAATAGTCCATTGTCTTCTTTAGTATAAAATTTGTTGCATTTAGCATTCTCATTTGTAGCACAAGGATCAAGAGTAAACTTAAACTCTTCATTTAGCTCTTCAAAAAATTTTATTGGTGTAGCCCATTCTTCTGTGTTACTTGTCATCATTCCTTTATTTATCATTTGTATTTTTCCTTTTTACATTATTTGTTTTTAATATAATTTTTCATATTGATTCTTCATTTTCTTCCTCAATCTTTAAATTTATGCTTTCCCCATAAATTTCTTCCATTCTTTGTACTTCTTCTGGACTTGGTATCAATGCTTTTGATAAATGTCTAAGATATTCTTTAATATCGCCATTATAAAAATCTATTTTAATAAGCATTTCTTTTATAGCTTCTTGTTCGTTTTCTGATGTACTTTTTATATTAACTAAAACATTTTCATACGAAAAATCCATTGATATTCCCTTTTTAGAACTTTTAAATGTTTCTGAAATATCAATTCCTTTTTCTTCTATAAAAGTATTTAACCATATTTCAAATGGTGTTTCTTTTTCTCCTTTATGACAGTTTCCTTTATATACCCAACCTTTGTTTTCTTTTGCAAATGTCATATATGTACTCTTTCCATCAATAAAATTTTGTGGTTCTCCCATTTGCATTAAATAAGTATTATCAGTTTTTGGAATTTCAAGGTTTCTAAAATATTCAACTACATCTTCTCCAACTATATCTCCTGGTAAAAAGAAAATGTCAAAACTATCTATATCGGAATTTATCCAGTCTTTCATTGTTTTCATATTGTACCTCCTCTTAATTATAAACTTTCATCTAATTCGCTTAGTTCCATAATAGTATCTTTTTTATTTTCAAATATAATTACTTTTTCATAATTTTCTATTAATCTATTGCAACTTTTACTAGCATTATTACAAACCCTATATAATTCATTTGGATTATTCTTTAAAGCTTTTATCCAAGAATTAAAATAGTTTATGTGATCTTGCCTAGTAAAATCTATATCTACATCTAATTCAGATTCTAAAAATACACAAGAAAGTTCCGCTGTTAATTCTTCTAATGCGTATTTTTCTGTTCCAAATATATTTATTATATCTCTATTTAATCTTTTTTCATTTCCTGTGCTGTGGCTCATTTCGTGTAATAACGTTCCTAAAAATGCCTCATCAGACTTAAAATATTTTCTGGGTGGTAACGCTATTGTATCTTCAATTGGACTATAAAAAGCTTTTTCTTGAAATTTTTCTTCTATGGGACATTCTGAAGAAACAATAAAACTATCTGCAATATTTAAAATATTACTTTCTTTTTTCATTTCTGGTTCAATAAATGGTGGAAATCCTTCTATTTCACTGGCATTATATAAGTAAAAATAATTAATAATAGGGTGTTTTAAATTTATTATAACTTTTTTTTCATTTCCATCTTCGTCTTTTTCAATTTCTCCAGTTTCCTTGTTTATCACTTTTTCTAATTTTTGCCATATCCATTTTTCACAAAACACTCCTTTTGCTCCTGATTTTATAGTATACCCCATTTCATTGGCTTTTCTTAATGTTAACCATCTTGGATCATTGTAATTTCTTTCTATTGCTTCAAAACTTAAATTAATCCTATTTATTCCTTGATATGGTGTTCCTGTTATTGCATTTCGTGGTAAAAATGCTTTTCTATTCCACGCCCATTCAGAAAAGATATATCCTTTTTCCATATTAGAAATTAGTCTATCTACTATCTTTTTCCTATTTTCTTCTATTTTTTCTTTTGAACTCTTCTTTTTTTTCTTTTGTTTTATATTCTCCATAATTATTCCTCTATTTCTTTTTCTTCTATGTCTTTCTTTTCTATACCAAGGTCTATTGCTAACAATCTGTGTGTATAAAAAGTTTCTCTTGTTTCTAATTGCAAAGAATTTCCAACTGTTACAACTCCTGGTATTGAATAAATATATAATTGAATATATGTCATATATGCACATATTGGATCAATATCATTTGCAATAACAAGTAAATCTAATGATGGATTAATTCCCTCTTTTTCTAAACAATTTGCCTTCTCAAGCAAAAGTCCTCCTGAACCACAACAAGTATCTTCAATAGTCATAAATCCATTTTGTTTAATTATTTCTTTATCACTTTTCAATTCAACTTGAATTTCAGTCATAAGTTTTGCTAGATCTATCGGTGTAAAATCCTGCTTTAATTCTTTGTTATACATTGAAATATCTGTATAGATGTGTCCTAAAACATCTATTATTTCATCACTTTTTTTGTAAATTTTAGTTAATCTATAACTTAACAATCCAAACTGTTCTCTTTCATTTTCGTGGTATTTCTCTAATATTCTTATACAGTATTTTTCGTTATTTTCATCATATTTAATAGTATCGCTTATCCTTAATGCTAACAAAGTTATTAAATCTTTAAATACTTCTTTTCTTTTATATTTGCCATTTGCAATATCAAGTTTTTTTATAAACTCTTCATATTCTTTGCTTTTGAATAATTTTTCTCTACTCATTTGTATTACCATACTTTCTTTTGTTCCCTTTTATATTACTTAAATAAAAATTCTATTAATAAAATTCTTGTTTAAATAATATAAGGCTAGAATAGTTGTTTAAACCAAACTAGCCTATTCTTTTTATTCTCCAGTTCGTGGAAGTTTTTTTATTGTTAATTCTTTCTTATATGTTTTTGTAGTCCATTCTGATTTATCTTTGATATTTACATCTAAATATGTTCCTGAAAGATTTACATAGTTAGTCCATATATCATCTGCATTTATATCTTCATTAACTTTTGTAAATATAAAAGGTGTTGTTTTAGCTTTAAAATATTCTGGTACAGTTCCAAATTCCATTTTAAAATCTGTTATTACTTCATTATCTTTAAGCTCTACACCAGAAAAATCAATAAAGTTATTTACCGTTGAATCCAAATTTTCTTTTATTAAAATCCAGTCTTCTGAAAGGTTTGTTTTATAGTAAACATCAAATTCAACTTTATCTGTGTATATTCCAGTAAATAATTTAGTTAATTTAACTTTCTCATAAGGAAGATTATCAATGAATGTAAAGTTATCTAATGGAACATTTGATAAGCTTTCAACTGCGTCAAAATCATATCTTATTTCATCATTAGGTTGTGCTTGCACTATTCCAGATTTTTCTACATTTATTTTTACTTCTACTGGATTATCTTTAAAATCAAAGCATACTTCTTGACCATTTTCACTAATTGTAAAGTAATAAATTGATGAATCTATTAAGTAATATTTTGGAGAATCAACTTCATAAATTTTATAATTGCCTGCTCCAAGCATTAATTTTTCTTCTAAATATCCTTGCTCTGTTGTTATTAATTCTGCTACTACTTCTTCGGTGTCAATATTTTCTATCCTATATTTAGCATTTGGAATATATGTATCTTTTTGTTCTCCTGTAATTTCATTATCTTTTGAAGCAACTTTTGATACATCTACAAATCCTGCAACCTCTACTTTATTTTTTATGTCTATTGTTACTTTTTGACCATTCTCTGTAATCTCGAATACATCTGGTTTATCACTCTTTATATAATGTTCTGGTGCTTCAGTTTCCCAAAGATAATATGTGCCTTTTTCAAGCATAATATCTTCTGAAAACTTTCCATATTTATCTGTTACTAGCTCCATTAAAACATTATCATCTTTATCCCTTAACTCAAATTTTACCCCCTCTAATGGAGTATCTGGTTCATCTCCAGTCCAATAATTTTTTTCAAGAGCTGTTTTATCTATATTCATAAATCCTGCAATTTCAACTTTATTTGTAATATCAATTGTTACTTTTTGACCATTTTCAGTTATTTCAAATACATCTGGTTTATCCTTTTTTATATAATATTCAGGAGCTTCAACTTCCCAAAGATAATATTTTCCAACATCTAATTGAATATCTTTTGAAAATTTTCCATATTTATCTGTTACTAATTCCATTAAAACATTATTTTCTTCATCTCTTAGCTCGAATTTAACACCTTCTAATGGTGTTCCTGGTTCATCTCCAGTCCAATAATTCTTTTCAAGAGCTGTTTTATCTATATTAAAAAATCCTTGTGGAATTGGTTCATCTTCTAATTCTAATTTGTGTGTAATTCCATTAGCAATAACTTCTATTTTATATACTTTTTCATCAAGTTTCCAACCATCTGGAACAGATACTTCTTTTACATAATATGTGCCTTTTCCAACTGTTAGTGTTTTTGTATTACCATTTTTATCTGTTACAAGTGTATCTACCAATTTTCCGTTTGAAAAGTTATCTTTTGTTACTTCTGTATTTTCATCAAAATCAGTTCTGACTTCATATTTTGCTCCAGATATTGGTTGTCCCTTTTCAGCTCCTGTAATATAATTCTTATCAGAAGCAACTTTCGTAATTTTCACATTATTCCCAAGTTCAGGTGTATTGTCTAATTCTAAATATACTTTTTGTTCATTTTCTGTAATTCTAAAATAGTATTCTGTGCCATCTAATTCGTAATGATTTGGTGCTTTAATCTCATAAATTCTATATGTACCAAGTTTTAATTCTAAATCATCTGTTGAATAATTTGAATCTACTATTTTTCCATCTTTATTTGTTGTTACAGTCCAATTTTTACTTTCTTCAAAATTTGTGTATTCTATTTTAAAAGTCGCATTAGCAAGTGGTGTTCCTGAAACTTCTGCAGTCCATAAATTTACATCATTTGAAGTTTTGTAAATATTGAAATATCCACCTTCTTCAACATCATCTGAAGCTGTTACTGAAACGTGTCCTCCATTTTCTGTAACTTTAAAATAATATTTTTTATCATTTTTCTTTGAATGTTCTGGAGCTTCAATTTCTTGTAAATAATATTCTCCGATTTGAAGTTTTTCATTGTCAAAAATTTTTCCGTCTTCTTTTGAAATAGCAATTAATTCTTTACCTGTTTCATAAGATTTCACTATATTTCCATTTGTATCATAAATACCATATTTTGCCCCTGAAACGCCTTGTCCTTTCTTCACTCCAGTCCATACATTGTTTCTTTCTGAAACTTTCACAGCAGAAAAATATCCTCCTGGAACAGGTGTGTTTTTTACTTTTAATGTTTCACTATCATCTATAAAATCTAATTTGAAAGAATAAGTTGTATCATTTAAAGTTGTATATTGTGGTACTGGTGTTGTTTCTCTTACATAATATGTACCAAGTGAAAGTCCTGTTATGTGAATTTTTCCTTCACTATTGGTTGTATATGTACCAATCAGATTCATACTGTCATTATATAGATTATATTTTGCATTAGGTATTAAAGAACCTGATAATGTTCCATTCCAAATATTATCTGTTGCACTTGTTTTTTCTATTGTTACTTCTCCAGTCGGAGCTATATTAAGTTCTGTATCTGCACTTCCATTTTCAAATGGATCTAGTACCAAGGCATAATTTTGTAAAGATGAGTTAGGAGATTGACCATACAGAGCAGGATATGTCTTACAGCTACTATCTACACCTATGTATGCTGATACATTTGATACAATGCTTTTTTGTGGTATATAAACCTTAAAATTTTCGCCTGCTGAAAATGTTGTTTTTTGACTGCCGTTTGTACTTGCAAAATAGCTTCCAGAAGGTAGACCTGAAATTTGATATACATAGTAATCTCTTAAAGGTACATTAGAACTTACACTATATGTTTGTGAATAATACTCTCCTTCTTTCGTTAAGTTACCTACTTTATTTATATAACATTGTGGTGATGTATAATTTCCTGATGTATTTCTTGCTGTATTAACAATATTTACAATTGCTTGTGCAATTTTTGTTCCTCTATCATCTCCACCTTTATATCTTGTAGAAGGATTATATCCATACAAAACACAATATACTGCTTGTTTCGTTGCACAGAAAGCGTCATAGTCATTTTCTACACCTAATTCACTTGGCGTTTTATATGGAAAACCATTATATAAAACTCTCCAAACTTCTGGATTTTGAATAGCTTCTGTTACTGTTACTGTATAAGGTGCTTCTTCTCCTACACCGTGTCTATCTGCATTTAGACAATATGCAGGATAAAATTTTCCATCTTCTCCAGTATATCCAACATACGTTGTTATAATATAATACCAGGCATTTTTACTTTCATTCCAATACTGTAAATGGTATTCTGGATCTTTAACTGAATAAATATATGCGTTACTAACGCTAAAAGCATTTACTGCATTAATAAGTGGCGTTAAATATGATGATAACAACAGTAAAATTATCATTATGATTCCCACTTTTTTCTTTACTTTTTTCATCAAAAATTCCTCCTTTTAGTGTAAAAATCAAACAAAAAAGAAGTTATTCAGACTGCTCTTTCTGAATAGCTTCTTTCTTTGCTACAATTTTTCATATTAATATTCTAGCACTTGAATTTTTGAATGTATACTGCAGGATTTTGCAACTTTTTTGCAAAAAATTATGTCAATTTTTTTAATGACCGTAATAACATAATGTTTGAATATATTCTCCATTTTGGTATTCATCTACTGCATATACTTTTAAATTTGTTCCTTTTAATATACTAGATTTGAAAGTATTATATGCACTTACATTTTCATAAGTCCAACCATTTCTATTTCCACCATAACAAGTACAAATACTTGAATCTACTATAATTTTATATTGATTTACTTCTGTTATTCCATATTTGCTTAATTTATCTATATTATTAGTTACTTCAGCTATTATAGTGTTTTTTAATTTGTTAATATAGGTTTGATTTATTTTATATTCTCTTATTGGTGTAGTAGTTGCTTGCTTTGGCGTTTCTACTGTTTTATTTTCTTCTTTTTTTGGTGTTTCTGATTTTGTTTGTTCCTTTTTTACTGTTTCTGGCTGTTCTATATTGGTTTTTGTGTTCTCCTGTTTTTTAGTATTATCATTTGTTATTGATGTATTTGATTTATTTAAAACTGGTTCTTTATTTTGTTTTACATTAGATTCATATACATTAGTTTTTGTTGTTGGTTCTTTATTTTGATTTACTTCCAAGTTATTTATTTCCAAGTTATTTTCCTTAACAATATCTTCCTCTTTTTCTTTTGTTTCTTCTAATGGTTCATTGTCGTTTTCTAACACTGCTTCTAGTGGTTCTTCTTTATTATTTTGAGTTTCTTCAATAGTATTTTGTGTATCATTATTTATTTTAATATTTTTTTCTTTATGTTTTAAAAATCCAACTCCTACTATTGAAAATATAATTAATAGAATTACTGCTATTAAAACAAAAAATCGTTTCATCATTCATCACTTTCCTTTCTTTTATTTTGCCTTTCCAAAGATTTCCCTGTTTCCGTGATAAATAATAAAACCTTTCTTACATATATTTTACACCATATTGTTCGTTATGTCAAATTGAACCCAATTTATATTATCTACCTAGATTTTTATTCTCCATCATATCTATTATAAAAAAACATATCGTGATCCACATATCGTTTTATAAACCAATCAAATTTATCAATTTTTCTTCTTATTATTACATATATTTTTCTAAGGCGATATTTCATATTTTTTCCTTTCCATACAATTATAATTCTTCTAATAATTCAAATGTTAATTTTATTATCCATCATCTGTATCTAGCATTGTATATATAGTATTGAGATAAATCTTTCTTAGAAATGATACATATTTCTTTGAATATCTTTTTTTACATTTGACACACTTTTCTATTTTTATCGCTAATTCATAAAAATCATTTTTACTATAATCCCAAGTAGAAACATATTTACATATATCATCATCATCTCCAAAAGTCTTTATATAACTTTCTATAGCTAAATCATATCTATTCATATTTTCTCCTTCATTTAGAGTTATTTCTCTTCTCTTTTTACAATATGCGTTAAAGTCTTTATATTTTCTTTGTTTATTAACATATCTCTAATATTAATAGGTCTTAAATCTATATTTCGTAGCTCATCAGAAGTAACCCACTTAAATTCTAATAACTTTTTTTCGCCCTTGTCAATCTCAATTTTTTCATAATTTTTCATTGGCAATAATTCTTTAGGTTGAACTATATAATAAAATTCTATTCCGTGGCATTTTTTATCATCTCTTATCCAGAAATTTTCTTGTATTGCAAATAAGTTTGCCTTCTGAACATTGCACCCAATTTCTTCCTTTATTTCACGAATAAGAGCTTGTTCTGAATCTTCTCCAATCTCAATATGACCACCTGGTATATGATAGTAATTGCTTTTATTGACTCTCATAATTAGAAATTTATCTTCTTGCTTAATTATTCCACAAGTTCTTCCGTGAAATTCTTCTTTTTCTGTTTTTATCTTTAAATCCATATTATTATTATATCTCCTTTATATTTATGACTTTATCAAATATTAAAGTTTTCTTTACAGCATTGTTTTATTATTTCATTCTTTTCTTCTTCTGTTAATTCTCTCTCAACTTTAGTTATTTTTAATTTAATTCTATCTACTACTAATTTCATTGTATTATCAAGTTGCTTTGTAGAAAACACTTTTCTAGTTACTTCAATTGTTTCTTCTCTTCGTTCTTCTCTGCTTACAAAAAAATATACAGCAATTGATAATCCTAATATAGTTCCTAGTATAAGCCAATAATATTTTTCCATAATTATCTCCTTTTTATTTTTTTTAAAATTATATCATATTTGACACATTTAAACAATTTTTTATTTTTTATCTCTACCAAATAAATCTCCAATTTTTTCTTTACAGTCAGCACATATTAATTTATCGTTATATTCAATTAATTTTTTTCTACTACCACAAAAAGTACAATTTTTTTCATATTTTTTTAAAATAATAGTATCCTTATCCACAAATATCTCTATTGGATCATCTTCTAGGATTTCAAATCTTTTTCTTATTTCTTTTGGAATTACAATTCTTCCTATTTTATCTAAACGTCTTATTATTTTCTTTTTCTCTTTCTCTTTCATTTTTTATCCTTTTCTCAAATTTTGTTTATTTCCTTTACTCTTTTTCCTTGACATATAGGACAATTGTGTCCCATATTTCTATCATTTATTGAACATAACCATTCGTGGTCTAATCTACATTTCCACCATACAATTTTATTTGATCCAGGAGCTACTTTATCAGGTCTTAATCCTTTGTTTCTTTTAAAATTCCATTCAGAAGCTAGTTTTGGATTTAATGTTTTTAAGTCATTATATCCTGGTATTATCTTTCTTCTTGAACAAACAGGACAACCAGATTTTTTATAATTTCTTGAGTTTATTACACCTTCAAATTCGTGTCCGTTTTTACATTTCCACCATACTCTCTTGTTAGAACCACTTCCAACATTATATGGTGTTAGTTCTCCATTCTTTTCATAATTCCATTCACTTGCTAATATAGGGTTAGTAGTTGCTAGATCATTGATTCCTTTTACAATCAATTTATTGGCACAAATAGGGCAACCGTTACCTTTAACTCTCCCTGAAATAGCACTGGCATAACTATGCCCTTTATCACACTTCCACCATACCTTTTTATGACTTTGATATGTTACTTGATCAGGTGTTACTCCTCCATTTTTTTCAATATCCCATTGTTTTGCTAAATCAGGACATTTTGACTCTAGGTCATTTATTCCTGACACTGCTCTTTTTCCACTACAATAGGGACAACCATTTCCCCTTGTTCTTGCACAAATTACAGTTTCCCACTCGTGTCCTTTTGCACACTTCCACCATACTTTTTTATTAGAACTAGCTGTAACCATTGATGGTTTCAATTCTTTGTTTTTTTCATAATTCCATTCTTTTGCGACTTCAGGACATTTACTTGCTAAGTCATTAAATCCTTTATCAATTTTTCTACTTGCACAATAAGGACAGCCTACACCTGAACTTCTACTCGCTATAACAGCTTCCCATTCGTGTCCTTCCTTACATTTCCACCATACTTTCAAATTACTTCCACAAGTTACTTTTTCAGGTAATAGTTTTCCGTTTTTCTCTTGATTCCATTCTAATGCTAGTTTTGGTCGCATTGTTTTCAAATCATTTAATCCTTCTATTACTTTCTTACCATTACAACCAGGGCATTTTGCTCCTTTAACTCTGTTTTTTATTGTATCTTCCCATTCGTGTCCTCTAAAACATTCCCACCACACTTTTATATTACTATCTTCAAGTGTAATAACTGGATTAATTCCAACATTTCTTCTAAAATTCCATTCTTTAATTAGCAATTTATTTCCAGATATGTACTTTTTATTATTTTCAATTTTTCTCAATTTTTCCACCTTCATTACTGTATACTGTATAAAAAACAAAAAAACTACTTTGTAAAAAAGTAGTTTCCTTTTATAATAATTTGTCAAGTTATTTTTATCTCTTTAGGTATGTGTCAAGTGATAGTTGGCAATCGTCCTTTTGGTTGATTTTCTAAGCACATAATTATTCACATTTTCAAAAAATTTTTTTATTTTTTTATTTTTGACATCACATACTAAAATTTTTAATACAAAATTATTATATAGTTTTTTTTAGATTTTTGTCAAGTCATTTTTAGATATTTTTCTACTTTTTTAATTAAATTTATATATATATTTTAAGTCGCTTATTGATACCATTTTTATAGCCTGTAATATTGGATTATTAGGGTTTAATGTTACTTGTTTACAAATATTATTTGAAGCTATTTTTTCGTTAGCTCTAAATACATTTGTAATACCCTCTAAGTTTTTTTCTATCTCTAACATATATTGTTCTATGCTATCATCAATTTCTATTGGTTGTTCTAATTTTTCTAATTCTATAACCCCTTTGTTTTCAACTTTACTTGCACATATCTTTGCTAAACAAGTTGCACCTATTTTACCAAAACTTAATCTTCCACTTTTAAATCTTTTGCTAAGTACGGTAAAAATTTGGCTTTCCATTATGCCAGGGTTTCTATATTCAATTCCATCTGGTGCTTCTGGCATTTCTATATTTTTTTCTTCTAAAATGTCCTGGTATCTTGGTAACCCTTCATTTAAATAACTTTCTAATTTCTCAATTTTCTTTACATATTTTTCTTCGCCCCCACATTCATATTTTAGATATTCTAGAAAGATTGGTACTTCCTCATATCTTCTTTCAGCAATCAACTTTTCTATGATTCTTCTGTTTTCTTCTTCTGGTATATCTCTAATTATTTCTTGATGTATATGAAAGTTGTCCTTTTGTCTTATTGTATCTTTTGTTGCTAATTTATTTATCCATCTAGCTCCATCTCCATTAAGAATCCTTAATTGTATTTTATCTACATCATACTTTTGAAATATTCTAGCGTCCCTACGTTGTTTCATTTCTTTTGAACTCATAAAACCAACTATATACATTTTTTCTACTAATGTATGTCTTGTATCGTCTTTCTTCCAACCTTCATAAGAAACGTGTAACTTTAATTCTGATTTTACACTACTTTGCTCTTTGTATTCTTTTCCTTGCTTTTCACAAGCTTTTTTATTCTTTGCTTTTTGTTCTTCTCGATCTTTCCCCTGAAGATTTATCCATAATCCATCTGCTTCCTCAAACAGAACTGGAATCTCTTTTATTCCTGGTATTAATTTATCCTTACTATCTAATTTTATTTCTTCTTGTTCTTTCTCAATAATTTTCATACCTTCTTGTATAACAACATTTCTTACTGCTTCGTGGCTTATTGCTATATTTATGTTTTCCATAAGTTGTGATGAAGCGTCCCTATATGAATTTGTTTCTACAGCTGTACTTAATATCTTCTCTACTAAGTTTGCTGATATTTTGCCTATTGCTGTTATATTTACTAATTCATCTAACAGAAAAATATATTTTTTGCATTCTCTTTTCGTGTTTTCATTTTCTGTATATTCATAAATTGCTCTTTTATATGTTACAATACCTAATACTGTTTTTATTGAATTTACTTTATATCCCTTATGTCGGAAAATTTTTTTATCTCTGTTTTCTTTAATCTTATTGTCATAATTTTCTAATAATGTCTTTAATATGCAACAACCCAAATTGCACACAAATTTATAGATTTTTTTTTCTAAATCATTGAAATTTATATTATTATTTGCTACAATATTATCAAACATAAATGATCCCCCTTAAAAATGTTACACGCAAATCAACATTTAAGGGAAATTATTTATGTTTTTTCTTATTTTAAAAACATTAAAATCTTTTTTTAATTTTGCCAACTAAAATTTTACACTAACCTAAAGTAACTTAAGGTAAAAAAAATATTTGAATTTATAAAATTCAAATATTAATTGCATAGCCTTACTTTTTAATTTTCCCCCAAATATAAATAAGCTTTACATATTTTTAAAATAAATGTTACACGCAAATTAACATTCTTCTTTTATATCGTATATTATACACATTTTAGGGTAAAATGTAAATAGCTTGTATAGCTTTTTTACGAACTACATCTTATAATCGTTTGTTCTTTTATTTAATAAAATAAAGTATTATAACGGTGTGGAGGTATCTATTATATGGGAAGGAATACGGAAAATGTGATTTATGGGAAATCTTTACAAGAAATTCGCAAAAAGAACAATTTGACACAAGAACAAGTTTCACAACTTACTGGATTAGAAACAAAATATATAAGTCAAATTGAGTGTGGGATTGCAAAAGGTACAATAAATACTATGCTTAAGTTTTGTGAAGCTTATAATGTTACTCCCAATGATATATTGTATAAATTTATTCAAAAGTCAAATGCAAAAAAAGATTCTGACGAATATGAACAAAAATTTATGAAATTAAATAAAAAAGATAGAAAAATTATTTATACGTTAATAGACGCATTATTAGAAAAATAGAGATATATTATTGTTAATACATCTCTATTTTTTTATAGCTCATCATTTTTAGCCATATTTACAATATATAAAAATATAATTTTTAATGTTAGATCAACACATTCTTGTTGCTTTATGCCTGTTCCATATTTTATCAACAATTTATTTATTAAAATATTAGAAATTTCAGAATACTCTTTTGCGGTAATTTCCTTATCCTCAACTTTTATCTCAAGTATTTCTAAAGTTTTCTTTGTTTCATCAGAAAGTGATTTATATACATTTAATTTTATATCTGGATAGTCTTTATCTGACATAATGATATTAATTCCTTTAAAAAAAACATCTTTAAATTGGTTGAAATCTTGTATTGCAGACATAACTTTTTCATTTGTTAATGGTAATTCAGAAATTCTAGTTGTCATTCTTTTCATTACAGTTATAACAGAGCTTGCATACTCTGGTTTTAAATCACACTCATTTATTTCAAGCTTTTCCAAAATGTATTTTTCTCTTTCGTTCAGCGTTTGATAAATATTTATTGTATTATTCATTAAAACACCTCACTTTTATAAAGATTATACCATATTTTGGAATAAAAATAAATAAATTTACATAATTTTATCTTAAAAAATCTAATCTCTCTTCCTAATCTTCTACATATCCTAATTGGTTTTCTTTATTATATAAAGTCTTTGTATTTAATATTCATCATATACACAGCAATATAGTTTCCATTTATAAAGTCATTTTCATTTCTATTTTCTATTAACATATTTTTGTACCTTATATCATTATATTTTTTTACAAATACTTTATTATAAAGCTATATTCTATTGCAAACAACACATAATCTTAACTTTTTTTGACCTTTAACACAAGTAATCAATGTTAATTTATCCGTTGTAGAAGGCTCTAATACTGAAAAATCGGTTTCCTCTATTTCCTTAATTTCACTAACTTTATAAATATACTCTCCAAATGCGTGATGATATGTAATTATATCTCCTTCTTCTAACTCATTTAATCTTTTGAAAAATCCTATGTCTTCGCCCTGTTTGTTTGTTCCAGAGTTATGACCTGCTAAACATACATTTCCATTATATAATGCAGTGTCTTCAAAATGCCCTACTGCAGTTGATAAAATATCTAATTCTATTGTTTCTTTAATAGGAGCATTTAATTCTATTTTTTCACATTCAATTGTTCCTAAATCTTTTATTTCGTATTTTTTAGTTTCCTCATTATCATTCACATTCTGACTTATTTCAGAATTGTCATTTTCTTTTACCTTATTATTTTTATTGTAATTTAAAAGTAAAACTATTCCCAAAATTATAACTACCAATATACTTAAAATTATAATTATTTTATTCTTCTTGTTCATTATTTTCATTCTCCTTCTTTTCTTCTTCAATATAACTTTCTAATTCAAAATTTTTTTCACTTTGAAACATTTTATAAATTGCCTTATTTTCATACTCTATTGAATAATAATCTACATTGCATTTTGCAATTTCATTTACTCCTTCTGTATCAAACACAAGTATTTCTCCATCTAATGGAAGAATATTCATTTTTAAGTCGTAAGTTTTTGCTCTTGCTACAATATGACCATACGAATATTCTATTTCTTTTACATTTTTTAATTCTTTTGCTTTTTCTGGCACTGGCTTTTCATCTAAATAAATGTATATGTTTTCATTTTGTAACATAAATCTTCTAATGGTGTTAATATCTATTTTTTCTAATGTTTTATCCTTCAAGAACTGATATTGTTCATATACAATATTAGGATCAGGAAATTTCGTGGCAAATTCATATCCTTTATTCCAAATATAATAAATTAAATCTTCTAAATTATTATTTTTTGAGTATTCTAAATATTTGTTATAGCCTAATACTAATGAAACATCATAATCTGTATTTCTTTCTCTAAATGCTTTTATTCCTTCTTTAAATGCTTTATACATTATCTCATTTCTTAATATATTATTTTTAAATATTTCTGGAACAATGTTTTCATTAAAATATTTACATTCTATTGTTTTATTACCTAATTTACACTTTTTTTCATAACAACTATTATATAAATAATATACTTTAACATTTTTATCTTGTTTTAAATAGCAATTATATTCAATTCCTTCTTTTGTCTTTATTTTACAGCTGTTAAAATTTTCTATATAACTATCTACACATTCAAATTCTTTCAAATTTTTTTCTAATAAAATCATTATACTGTCTGATGAGTTTATATTTGCTTTAAATTTATTCATCTTCAATTTCTCCATTTTCTATTGATAGTTGTAATTCTTTTATTTTTTCATTTAATATATTTATTAAATCTTCAATATTATCGGTATTAACATTTACTGTATATCCATCAATATATTTATCTACAAATCCAGAATTGTATAATTCCTTATTTAGTAAATTATACACAAAATCTTTATCTTCAATAGAATCATATTGACTTGTATAATAATTGTTAATTAATTCTCTTGTGTTAGTTCTTATCCATCTTGCAGGAGTATATTTTTCAAAAGAACCAATATAGTTTTTAAATTCTTCTAAGATTCTTAATCTGCTTTCATCACTAATATCTAAATCTTCTTGAAAATAATGAGGACAATATTCTAAATAAAAAACCATATCAATTTCTTTTTTATTATAATCAACTTGTAAATCACAAACTCTTTCATCTAAATTTATTTTTTGAACAATTGCACCAAAATTTTTAATTAGAAAATCATTATTATCATATTCATTTACATTGAATATCCTATTATTTTCAGAACAATCTGTAATGCAATCATATACTATTTTATCTGCATAATACCTAATTGCTTCTTTTTCATTCATTTCTATAATATGTTTTTGAAATGTAAAATCTTTATATTCATCTTTTGAAATGTCGCTTTTATATGCTTTCTTTTCTTGCTCTCTTTGAATTAGTTCAGACATTTTTTTCATTACCGAATTAATTCCCTTATCATAGAATTTTTTATTTAATAATATTTTATTAATTTCACTCAATTTTCCAATATCTTGTAATGCTTCATCTTTGTTTACGTCTTCAGTTAATTCATAATCTTTTAGTTCTTTTTCTGTTAATTTTCTAGTATATGTAACTTCTCCCCAAGCCATAATTCCTGGCAAGACTTGTTTCCTTGTTTCATAATTTTTTAATTCAAAACAATCTTTAGGAAATGTTCCTATATCTAAATACCTCATTGTTGAATAATACTTATATATTTTATTCTGGCTCATTTAATTCTTCTTCCTCCACTTTAGTATTTTCTTCAACATAGAAGTATTTTTCGTTTATTTTATCCCTAAAATAATAAGTCTTTTCTCTATCTTGTGATTGTACTTCTATTGATACACAATCAGATGTTTCAAAGATTTCTTTAGCTCTTTGAATCGCTTGTCCTAAATCTTTAAATTTTTCTATTTGAACTTGACCCAATCCATCATTTCTATCTGCAGTGGTTTCCCACAATTCAATTATATATGTTTTATTTTTATTTTCGTACCAAGTATCAAATTTTTTCCATTCTTCTGGTTTGTATAGTACATCACTCAAAAAAATTATTCCATACTTTTTTTCTAATTCTTTCTTTTTTCTTAACCATTCTTCTATAGGAACATCAGTTATTAAGCTGTTAAGTTCTTTATTATATTTTTCATAAGAACTTTTAGGACATACTTCTTCAATATATTCTTCAATTGCATCATATTTTTTTGCTCCAATTGTTTTTCTTGCTTTTTCAAAATCTTGCATTATGCTCATTGTGAAATTTCCTCACTTTCTGTTTCAATTTTGCTAACGGTAATTGCTTTTTCATATAAATCATAAAATTTATCTTGCTTTATAAATGTTTCAACTAAATTCTTAAATTCTTCCTTGTTAATAGCCTTTTGAATAAATGCTTTTCTATATCCCATATATTCTTCCATTAGTGGATTAAACACTACACTATTACACTCTTCTAATGTTTTTTCCTCTGGTAAATATGGATTATTAAGATCCTCTTTATATTTATTTATAAGTTCTACCATATCTTTTAGCTTAACATCTACAATATTTCTGCCTTCTACTTCTTTTTTTATATTTTCAATTGTCAACTCATTATTCATATAGATTTAATCCTCCAATTTTTCTATTTTTATTTATATTATAATACAATTCTAGTCCTTTATTTTCTAAAATTGCTTTATTTATTTCTTTTAGTTTACTACCTTTTATTGTAAAATTAGTAGTGCTTAACATACGAACCAGATCTGCTTTTTTCCATTCCTCATTCAATATATCAAATTCATATAGGCAGATTTCAGCTTTTCCAATAACCTCTTTTTCATTTGGATTACTTGCATTTATAAAATATAAGTTCCCATCACTATCTATTTCTAGTAATTTGCTGTCTATTCTAATCAGATTATCATTTTTTAATTTTATACCATAATCATATCTAATTCGACTTAAATCGAATGTTTCAGATAAATTTAATCTATCTATTTTATTTTTAATTACATTTCCTGATAACTGTTGTTTCTCTAATTCTATTTCGTCCATTTTTGATTTTATTCTATTAATATTTTTTGCTATTATATCAAATAATTTATTCAAAATACTTCCTCCTACTCTTCATTTTGTTCTTTGATTTCATCTAATTCTTCTTTAGTAGGCTCAATAATTTTATCAATTTCAAACATCTTAAATAGCATATTTTTTTCTTTTAATAAATCTGTTTCCTTTACCTGTTCTTTATCTTCTAATTCATACTTTTTTCTTAATCCATTAATTTCTTTTTCTACTTCTTGAATCTGCTTGTTTAGATCATTTTTATAAAACATCTTTTCAAATATTAATTCTGTATTCTTGATATTTTCTTTTTCTAACTTAACAGCTTCACTCTTATAGAATTTATTTTGTTCCTCTGTTTCTTTTCTTAATAATCTATTTAAAATGTTTATTGGTCTAAAAAATTCATTATTTCTTTTTAGTTCATCTACATATTTATTAATGTTTTTTATATTTTCCTCTTTTTTCTCAACTAATTCCTTGTACTCCTTTTCTGTTTTTTGTTTTTCTTTATATAGTTTATCTTTTTCATTTTGCTTTTTGAATAATTTAACTCTTGTACTGTCAGCATTAAGGCTATTATTTTGGATTCCATCAAGTTTTGTTTCTAATTCCAACAAATTATTTATAAACATTTTTTGAGTTTCTTCTGGTAATTTAGATAAATTATTAAATTCAGTAAGATTGAATATATATGGTTTTTTCATATTAGTATATTGTTTAATTGCTTCTTCTTCATTACTTAATTTATTTTCAATTTTAAAATATGCTTCTGTCGAAAATGATTCGTGCGTTTTTTCAACAATTTCAGCCCATATTTCAATTTTATTGCTTGTATTACTTAAATCTATTACATATCCTTTTGATGTATTATCTCTTCCATTCCAAACAGATTGTTCTATATAACCAATAACATTTTTTATTTCTTGTTCTTTATTAACTTCCATTTTCTATCTCCTCAATTTCAAAATCATTTTTTTTACTTTTATCAATATAGTCATCTAATTGTTTATCTATATTAATAAGATTTTCAGTATTTACAATCAGTTCCTTCTTTCCATAGCTAATTGCTCTCAAATTATTAATATCTTTGTCCTTTAATTCTGCATTTAGCCAAAATTCTTTACAATTCTATTATAACTCAATATCTTAAATTCTTTTTTATCGCCTAATAAAACTATTTTATCTAAATTCATTTCATTTGCATTATTGAATTTCATTTGTAGTAGCTCCTTTTATTCTTAATTTTCTATTTCCTGATCTGGAATTTCACATATTATTCCCTTATTATCTTTTTGAATAAATTCATCAAGTTGCATTAATACTGGTTTTAAATTTGCTGTGTCTATTTCGATTTCTGCCTTTCCGTGTCTTAATCCTTTTAAATTATTTATATCCACCTTTTCTTTAGTTACTTCATCACAAGATAAATTTAATAATTCTCTATTGATACTAAAAACTCCATTATAAAAGTCTATAATATCTGTAATACAAGCTTCTGTCTTAAATTCTCTATTATCTTTTAGTATTACTGTTACGTTTTTTTTATCTTTAAAAAAATTATTGATTTTTGCAATTTCTGTATAAAATGGTGGTGTTATGCCTATTTCGTATTGTTTATATGCTAGTATCTTACACAAACTTGTTTTACTATATACTTGATTCAAAATAAAGCCTGGTTGAGTTAATATTTTCTGTTCCTTCATATCTACTTCTATTGCATTTTTTTCAGAACTATAATATGAAGGAAAATATTTAAGTTTAGAATGATTAATTTGATCATAATACACAACTGAAGTATAAACTTTCGCCATACTATTTACATCTTGATTTTCTTTTAAATAATTTACTCCTATATCTTCTAACTTTAAATAATCTGGATTTGTATAATACTTGTTTCCATTTGCGTCCATACGTTCTTCTTTTTGAAATAAGTATGAAATATTATTAATATTTTTACCAATAAAACTATTAAGCTCTTTTTCTAATATTTCCACAAACTGTTTTTCAATTATTTTTCTAATATTAACTATTGGTATTTTTTTATCATTTATTTCTTTTGATAGTTCATCATTTTCCTCGTTTAAACATATTAATTCATCTGGTCTATCTTTAAGCCTACACCAATTTATGTTAAATTTTGCTTGTTTCTCTCTTCCTATAAAAAGTTCTTTTTTGGTTGCTAATAGTTCCACATCTTCAAAATCAATTATGGTTGCATTTTTTAATTCCATTTTTCCTCCATATTACCCTAATATAAAATCTATATAAGCGTTATTAAGATATACATTTTTAGTGATTTTTTCTTTTTTTACCTTTATAAGCATATTTTTATTTTTATTATAAAATCTATTTGTAGTTTTAATAGCAAACATATTAGTAACAGTTTTATGCTTATAATTACTTAAATTTACTGTGTTGTGTTTTTTACTCAACTTAACTACTCTTATTAATTTGAATCCTTTATCTGTTTTAACATATACTCTTGCTGTATTTTTTCCAATTAGATATATAATTGCTAATGCAATTCCTAAACCGCTTACAACTATAGGTACAGTATAATCATTTTTCTTTTCTATAATCACTTCTGGTTCATCTTCTATTTTTTCATACTCTATTGTATATAAATAAACTGGATCTTTTTTTGTAACTTTTCCTTCGTATGTAACAGTTATTTCATAACTAAAAGGATTATTTTTTGTAACTACAGCCTGATAAATCATTACTCCCTTATAAGTTGTAGGTACTTCTTGACCGTCAATGTTTTCTGTATCATCATTTTCCCATTTTACATTTATAAGATAATAGGTTGTTCCATTGATATTTTTTTCTTTTTCAATATTATCTAAGTCATTCTTACTATATTTGCTAAAGTTAATTTTCTTTTCATCAATTGCTTCATATTTTCCGTTGTTAATTGTTTTAATATCATAATTTTTTAAAGTAATTATCCCAGAATATCCATCACTGTCATAGTTTATATTTTCTCCAAAGTGATTGATTATCGACTCTTTTGTATTACTTTTTATAGTATCTTTCTTATATGCTGTTACAATTTTTGAATTTTCTTGATCTTCTTGCTTTGAATAGTCAAATAGCTTATATTTCACACTATCTTCTTCAAATTCCTTCTGTATTGAAGACACAAATGTATCTTCTTTTGATTTTAAAACTTTTTCATTAATTATTTTGTTATTTTCTGTTGCATAAACATTTGAAATTAAGCACATCAATAACACTCCTGCAACAATACTGCATTTAATATTTTTATTCATAAAATCCTCCTTAAATGGCAAAAAAGAAAGCTAACTAGATTTTCTCTAATTAACTCTCTTCTTTACTTATAATTTTTCATATTAATATTCTAACACTTGAATTTTTAAATGTATACTGCAGAATTTTGCAATGTTTTTGCAAAAGATTATGTTTCCAAAAAAATTATCAAATCTGTTCAACTAATTGTAATTTGTTAGTCTAATTATACATTTTGTTTATTATCTTGTCTAATTGTTTTTGTTGTTCATTAGATAATATGGCTTCACCTTTTTCATCTGATGTTATATGGTATTCATTCTCAAATTTTTCAATTCCATAAGTTAGAAAACCTTCTTTTTCTTTACTATTATATTTAATGAAATAGGTTGGAATTCCATCACAGGTTTCCTTGGAAAAAGTCAAATTATCTATAATACTAAAAATTGTATATATTTCTTCTTGGTTTAAAGTATATTTTATTGGTGGTGTTACGGAACTTAAACCTGTTTCTTGAATATCTATTGTAGTAACTTTATTGTTAATTTCGTTTTCTTGTTTTTCTACATCATCTCTTAAAAGTTGAACCTTTACAACTTCTTCCAAGGGTGTTGGACTAATGTCATTAATTATTTCATCAGTAAATGTAATTGATATATTATCTCCTTCTTTTAAGTCTGAAATATTAATTTTCTCTCCTCTCCAAGTCATATCAATACTGTCATCTACTTTAAATGTAAAATTTCCCCTATAATTTATATCATTTATTTCTAAACCTTTTACATTAAGATGAAAACTACCATCATTATATTGTTTTATGCTATCTATATTAGCATAAAATGTTTGCCCAACTACTTTCCTAATTGCTAAATCATTCTTTGGAGCATTTTGTTGCCCTATAAATAAACCAACTACAAAACTTACTCCTATAATTACTATCATTCCTATTACAATAAAGACTTTTTGTTTACTACTCATAAATATTCCTCTCTTTCTAATTTATAAATACAACTTACTATTTAATGTTTTTTAGTACCATCAAATAATTATTTGTTTCAACTTTTCTTTTCTGCCCTTTGTACTGAAATTCAGCATTAGTAAAAAAAACATCATAATTTTTATTTTCAAAATAATCTCTACTAATACGCAAAACCACATCAATTTCCTTTTCATTTAAGCCATATTTTACTCTTAACTCATAATAAGGATATTCAATAAAATCTTTGCCGATACTTTCTTTTTCTTTTTTATCTATATAATAAAATGTAAATGCTTTTAATTCTTTATCATTCAATGTTTTCACTTCCGTTCTAAATTATAAATAGTCAAATTTCTCTTTTTCTTTCAAATATTTTAAGAATCCATTACACCCCTCAACTATATCATTAAATGTAATTTCAAAATTTCCTGTATACCACGGATCAGCAATATCTCGAGGATTATTTGAAAAATCTAATAATTTATATATTTTTTTATCAGAATCCTCTCCAACTATTCTTTGGATATTTATAATATTTGAATTATCCATTCCGATAATATAATTATATTTATTATAATCTTCTAATTTCAATTTAACTGCTTTTCTTTTTTTAAATGGTACTCCTTTTTGAATTAGCTTATCACTAGTACCATAGTGAATGTCATTTCCTATTTCTTCACTAGATGTTGCAGAAGATTTGATATAAAAATATTTTTCCATTCCTTGCTTCTTTACAATATCTTTAAAGACAAATTCAGCCATTGGCGAACGACATATATTGCCTAAGCATACAAACATTACTTTTATCATATTTTTCTCGTTCTCCTTTCATATATGTTCCTACTAATATAATTTTATCCATTTGACTTATGTGTGATATTCCCAAAAAGTTTACCAAAATTACTTTTACTTTTATGCACACTCTTTTTGCTATAATTATTTAATTCACTATTATTTTTTGCATTATTCTGTTGTATCTCAAAATCTCTATTTCTTAATCCATCATAGAAACCAAATGCAATAGAAAAAGCAATTACTCTAAAATCTTTATTTTTTATACCTTCAATTGTATTTGATTGAAAGTCCTTTATAAGTTCATTTTTTAAATCAACTATAATTATTTTTTCTGTTTTATTAGATAATATTTTAGTGCAATTTATTGTTTTTTCTTTAAATACCACAATTAACAAATCTACTTTTTTTATTTTTTTCAGCTCTTTTGGTTCTTTTATGGTTTGTATATTATTATTAAAATATTTAGATTCTTTTTCAAAAGCACACTTAAAATCATTTAATATTTTGTTCTCTTTACTATAAATTACAACATTAACATTTACTTTAAGCATTATTTTTCTCCTATATAAATTCATTAGTTTTTTAAGCGAATTTTATTACATTTTTGTTTATTATTTCTATATCTTCTTTTATTTCGTTAAAAGTATTTATATTATCTTTGAATATATCAGATACAGCACCAATTGTACTAAAAGGCTGTTCTTTGAGTTTTTCCAAACTTATAATTCCATTTACTATTAAATATTCCTTTAATTGTTTAATAAATTGAATTTGCTTACTATTTAGTCTGTTATCATTTATATATTTTGAGAATATTTTATTTGCTGTTTCTCTATCTAATCCTACTAATTTTCTAACAACTTGTACCACATTTGAATCGCCAAATGTATCAACAAAATCTTTGTTATTTCCTAATTCTTCAAACATAATTCTTTCTAAGTCTTCTTTTTCTGCTTCAGTTAATACTTGATTATGTTTTATTTTATAAATGACCAAATTATCCATATTGCCTTCAAGAAATTTTTTAACTTTCTTTCTATAATCCTCAAAATTATCTCTATTTATATTTTTTTGTTCTTCGTCAACTATTACAGTATCTTCTATATCAACCGACCAAATTTTTCTAGGTGGGTTCTCTATAAATTTTATTAAGTTTCTTAGTTCTAACCTAACATTTTCAATATCAAAAAAAGTAGCTCTATCCCAATATTCAGTTTTTGATGACATTTGAATAAGATCAGTTTTCTCTTTTATTTGTGAAATTGTTCCTATCTTTTTTAATTCTTCAATTAAAGAAACAATGCTATTTACTTGTGTAGTATAAGATTTATTTTTAATCTTTCTAACTTGTAAAGAATAAACTAGATTATCAAATCTTTTTGCAGATTCATCTGTTTCAGTAACAATAAATATTGGTGTTAAATTTTCTTTAATTTCAATTTTATCAATGCTTGATATACTATTCCAATTTTCTATTTTGCTATATTTGTCAATATATTTCTTTTTAGATCTAACTATAAAGCTTTCTTCATTTAGTTCGTTTATTGCATTAAAAAATTCTTGTATCAATTCTTTTCTATATTCAACAAATTGTTCTATTCCTTGATAGTCCAAATTTTGTAATTCTACTATTAAATCCAATTTTGCATTAAATATTTTCTCTGTTAAGCCTTCTCCTGTATTTGCTTCAATGCCTTTTGCGTTTTCTTCAAAAAATTCAAAGTTATTACAGCAATCAAATATGTAAAATTCTTTTTTATGAATACCTTCTCCAAATAAGTTATTACATAAACGTGTTCCTCTTCCTATCATTTGCCAAAATTTCACTTTTGATTTTACTGGTTTAAAAAATACTAAATTTAATATCTCTGGTACATCTATTCCTGTATCTAACATATCTACAGAGATTGATATTTGTGGTAATTTCTTAGGCTCTTCAAACGCTTCAATTAGTGTTTCCGCATAGTTTACTTTATTATCTATTACTCTTGCAAATTCTCCTTTATAATGTGGATATAGAGAATTAAAAACTTTTTCTATTTCTTCTGCGTGATTATGATTTTTTGCAAAAATGATTGTTTTTCCTAATTTATCGCCACCTTCAACTTTTAATCCTTTTTCCATCAATGTTTCTAATATTTTCTTTATAGTATCTCTATTAAATAACCAAGTCATTAATGCTGATGAATCAATTTCTTCTGGAACAGCTTCATCTTCTTCAAATAAATTTTCATATTCTTCTTTTTCATCTTCTCTTAATTGACTATATTTAATACCTCTTTCTAAAAATTCAGTAGACGTTTTAATATTATGATAGTCAACTAAATATCCATCATCTATTGCTTCTTGATATTCATAAGCGAAAGTAGGAACATTATTTTCAAGTTCAAAGAAACTATATGTGTTTCTATCTACATCACTTCTTGGTGTTGCTGTTAAACCTACTAATAATCCATCAAAATATTCAAATATAGATTGATATTTTTTATATATACTTCTATGTGCTTCATCTATAATAATTAAATCAAAATGTCCTGGTGTAAATAATCTTTTTCCATCTTTATTTCTCATATTATCTATTGCGTTAATCATTGTCTGATATGTAGAGAACACAATTCTTGAATCTTCTGGATTATCTTTGGAATCTAATAAATTACAGCAAGACATATCTGGAAGTAATTTTACAAAATTCTTCTTTGCTTGTTTTATTAATTCTGTTCTATCTGCTAAAAACAAAACATTTTGAACCCAACCTTTTCCAGTCAAAACATCTACTAATGATATTGCTGTTCTTGTTTTCCCTGTTCCAGTAGCCATAACAAGTAGAGCTTTTCTATGTTTGTTTTCAAATGCCTCACACACTCTTTTAATTGCTTCTAATTGATATGGTCTATTAGTGATATTACTGTCTATATAGATATGTTCCAAACTTTGTTTAGATTTTCTTCTATTTATCAATCTTTGTAATTCATCTTGTGTATGAAATCCTTCCACTTTTCTTTCTGGATAATCTAAATTATCCCAAAAATAGATTTCTATTCCATTTGTATAATAAATTACTGGTCTTTGACCATATTTTTCTTCTAAACAATCTGCATAAAGACTTGCTTGTTGTTTTCCTTCGTGTGCATTTTTACTACTTCTTTTTGCTTCAACTACTGCTAATGGTAATCCGTTCTTTCCAAATAATACATAGTCTACATATCCGATTCCTTCAGTATTTTTCATTCCTTGAACTTCTAACTCTTCTGTGATATTTTCATTAAAGTCCCAACCTGCTATTTGTAAATCTAAATCTATAAACTGCTTTCTTGTCTGAAATTCTGATAAATCTTTTACTACAAAATTTTTGCTTTTATTTTTATTTTCTCTTTCTTCTGTTAGTTGTTTTCTTAGTTCTTCATTTTCTTTTAAAGTAGTTTCAAGTTTTTTAGTTTGCTCGTCTAATTCTTTCTCTAGTTTTTCTCTTTCATCTTTCTTTATATTGTCATTACTTTCTTGTGGAAGTTTATTTGTGTCAAATTCTATTTCTTTATAATTTGGATCATAATTAAAATAAATCCATTTCATAAAATTAAACAAGCATTTTAATACAAGTATAGCTTCATCTCTTGTTACATTAGTGTTTGTATGTACTACAAAATTTCCTTTTTTAATAACAAAATCTATACCTTTTCTAACTTCATCATCTACTATATTTTTAAATGTAATTGTATGTGTTAAAGCTGATAAAGTAGTCTGATATGGCATAATTAATAATTTATCGTTTGCATACAACCACTTTACACCTAATTCTAATGCTTTTCTACTTAGCATTATACAAGTTACTGGATTTGTTTCTAATCCTCTTTCTGCTTCAATGCTTGCTTTTGCAAAACTTCCAAATAATTTATTACTTTCTAAAAATTCAAAATTTGACATATTCCTTCCCCTAATTAAAATATTTATTCATTAAATATTCTTTTACTTTCTTTAATTCTATTAATTCATTTTGTATTTCAAATTTCTGTTTATCGATTTGTTTAACTATGTCTGCAAATTGGTTTTGAAGTTCTATTGGTGGAAAAATAAACTCCAATTCTGATAGTTTTCCTTTGCTTAAAATTCCTTTTAATGACATATTTATTGTACTTTGTATATATTCTTTTGATAATAAAAATTGTATATACATAAAAATCACATTATTTTTTAAAGTTTCTATACCATTTATTTGTTGATTAAAAGCAACCTTTCTATCTGTCATTGCAACATTTCCAATGCAACTAATACTACCTGCAATACAAGTCATTAAAATACTATTCGCATTTATTGTTCTGCCAACTTTTTCTCCTTCTTCTGAAAGATATTCTTTTGCTTGTGTAATATAGTTACTTGGTGTATTTATATTATCCGATTTTATCCATTCAATAAAATCTCCATAATATTCTTTTTTATTTCTAGATGGTGTATTTCCTGTGATAATATTGCATTCATCTCCAAGATGTGTTTTTTTCCATTGTTTTTCATTTAAAACAGGATCTCCAAACATCTCGACAAACTGAGATTTTATCAAATCATCTAACAATTCTATTTGTTCTTCAGTCTTGATAATTAAATCTTGAAATTTATCTAATTTGCTTACTATTATTTTTTGTTCTTTAATCTCAGGTATATTACCTTCTATATTTAAAATATTATTTTTGCTAATAGCTTTAAATGTGCTACCAGTTGACATTTGATTTAGTTCATTATATTTACTTCTTAAAAAATAGAATAAATATTTAAAATAACATTTATCTTTCTTAGCTCTAATCCCTGCTAATCCTCTTCCTATACAACATTTTGCAGTTGCAATGTTTAAATCTCCTACTGGAGCTCTTACTGACATCAATATATCATCTTTTTCAGCTATTTTGGTGGGTTTATTACACCACACTTTAGCTTTTGGATTAATTTTTCCAAAATCTGCTTTACCTTGAAAAAATGGTAATCCATCTTCATTTTCATTATATGAACTTGATACAGGAGATTGTCCCATATTTATTTCTGCAAATTCTTCTAACTTCATCATTATAATATTTCCTCTAATTCTTTTAACATTTTTTGAATCTCATTTTGATTGTCTATAATTGTTTTTAAAATTGCTTTTGGATCTTTGTATTCTTTCTTCTCAATTAACATTTCTTTATATTTATTTAAAGATAAATCATAATCATTATCAACAATTTCTTCTTTATTAACAAAAAATGATTTATCTGTCCTATTTCTATTTTGCTCTTCATCTGAAAATCTATTATTAAATCGTTTTATAATATCTGGTATATCATTTTCCTTAACAGGTTGTCTTTTATCATCTAAACTAAATCCATCTGCTGTCATATCATAAAACCATACTTTATCTGTTCCACCTGCATTTGTTTTTGTGAATATAAGTATCGCTGTTGAAACGCCTGCATAAGGTTTAAATACTCCACTAGGCATTGAAATAACAGCTTCTAATTTATGATTTTCAATTATTTCTTTTCTTATTGCTTTATGTGCATTTGAACTACCAAATAAGACTCCATCTGGAACAATAGAAGCACATCTTCCACCTATTTTTAAAATCTTTAAGAATAATGCTAAAAATAGTAATTCTGTTTTTTTAGTTTTATTAGTCATATCTAATAATTTTTTTGATGTTATTTCACTATTTATTGAACCTTTAAATGGTGGGTTTGCTAATACCAATGTATATTTGCTTTCATCTTCATTATCTTCTGACAATGAATCCTTATATTCAATATTAGGATTTTCTATTCCGTGTTGAATTAAATTCATAGCACTAATTCTAAGCATTGTTCTATCCATATCAAATCCATAGAACATTGTATTATTAAAATGTTGTATACTTTCTTCGTGGTTAAATAAATCTTCTTCATTATTTCTTAAATATTCGCCTGCTTCAACTAAAAAGCCTGCACTTCCACAAGCAGGATCTACTATAACATCTTTGCTTGTAGGTTTCATTAGTTCAACCATCATTCTAATTATATGTCTAGGTGTTCTAAACTGTCCGTTTGTCCCTGCAGTAGATAATTTAGATAATAAATATTCGTATAAATCTCCTTTTGTATCTCTACCATTCATTTCTATTTTATCTAATGAAGTAACAACCATTTGTAAAACTATTGGTGTAGGAATTAAAAATATTGCGTCTTCCATATATTTTGCATAATTTGAATCTTTATCCTTTCCTAAGCTTTTTATAAATGGAAAAACTTTTTCATTCATTACTTTGAACATTCTTGAAGCTTCATAATCTTTAAAAATACTCCATCTGCAATCTTGATGTTCTTCGTCAAATATTCTTTTAGATTTTATGCCTAAAAGAACATCATCTCTTTCACTTTTTAATTCAGCTTCATCTAATCCTTTTATAAATAGTAAATATGTAATTTGTTCTATACAAGTTAAAGGATTTGCTACTCCTCCTGAATGAAGAGTTAGCCATATTTTATCTATTATTAATTTTACATTATTATCCATTTCCAACCTCCTATAATAATACGATTTTATTGTATCATAAAAGTAATTTTTTAACAACGTATCTACAAAATTTGACAAAAAAATAACAGGATTTTTTCCTGCTATGTAACTTCTTCCTATTTTATCCATACTATTTTATTTCATTTATTAAATTATTATATATATTTTTTGTAGTTTCTAATATTAGATCAGCCCTAATAAAGCAAGGTTTATCATTATAATTTTTTCCTTTTCCATCATTTGCATATCTTAATTTACAACCATCATCATCTATTGTATTTAGTACATTTATTAACATATCAAAATCAACATTATTAATTTCAACTTCATTTTTTAATTCGTTCCATAATTCTTGAAGTTTATGTATTTTTTTAACATTTCCTTGTTTACTATTTAATACTGCTTTTATTAATAATTCTAATGTGTGCCTACACAAATATAAAAATGGCATACACATTTGATTCATTCTAAATACTTTCATCTTTTCACACGGATTGCTTTCTTTATGAAAACACATATATAAACATTCAGCAGAATGTAAATAAGCGTCAATTATTTCTTTTTCTGAAGTTTTGCTCCTTAATTCTTCTTTAAAAAATGGAGATATAGAAATAAAATCCCATTTATAAACTTCTTCTGTTAATCCATTAAAATTTTCCCTAATAAATTTATTTTCCATTGTCCCACCTCTATAAAATTTCAAGTTATTAAGATAAAGAAATGACTGTAATAAATTGATTAAAATTATTACAATTAGCCTTTTTCATTTTGTTATTTATAATCTCTATTTCTTCATCATTAAAACAAACCTGCTTTCTTTTGTTTTTTCCTTGATTTGAATAATTATTTAGTTGTTCTTGGTTTATTTCTTTGTCATAGATACATTTTCTTATATATTCACTGAAGTTGCTTAATCCACAGTCATAAATCTTTTTTTCAATTAGTAAAAACTCTTCTGGACTAAATTTTAGTTGTCTTCTATTTTGCCTTTTCCTACTTTCTTCTCTAATTTGATTTTCTCTATAATCGTAAGGTCTATATCTATATTGGTATGGTCTTGAATCCATATTTTCATCTCCCTATATTATTTTTTATATTTTAGCACAAAAAGATTTTTTAAACAACAAAAGAACAGATTTTTAATTTTCTGTTCTTTTATAATTATATTTTAATATAAGTTATTTGCTTCTTCTTGTGTAATAATATTTTGGCTTAATGAATAGTCAATCTCTTTTTTTCTTTCTTCACTATCTTCAATATTTTTTAGATGATTTATTAAGTCTTTATGCCCATCTACAACTGTTCCATCTGTACTGAATAAAAAATCTCCAACTTTTTTATTTGTTACATTAACGCCTATAATAATTGCTATAATAATTATTGCTAATATTGCTATGATTAAGAATTTTTTATTTTTCATATTTACCACCTACCTTTTTTATTTTTTGTAATTTTTCGTTTAGTATTTTTATTACAATTGTATTATAAATCAAATATGATACCAAAATTAAAAAATAGATAATCGTATAAATAACAAAATTATTTTTTAATAAATCAATATATGGATCTATTAAGTTTAATGTCAACCCTAATGCTTTATAAATTAATAATTGTGTTAAAAAGATAAATATATTAAAAATTAAATATCCTAATAAATAATATATAAGAAATGTCATTATATTCTTTAAATATTTCATATTTCTAAATCCCCCTTTCATCAAGAAAATTTATTACTTCTTTTATCTTTCGTCTTGAAACTATTTCTTTTGTATTATCATCTAGTTTTACAGCAATTCTTCCTTTTTCTCCCATATCAAAGCTAGTAACGTGCTTTATATTTATAATACAACTTTTTGAAATTCTAATCAGATCCTCACTACAATTTTCAATTTCATATAATCTATTTTTTATTTTATATTCTCCATTTTTAGTTCTACAATAATTGTATTTTTTAACACTATAAAATACAATTATATCTTCAAAATCAATCTGTAATTTTTGATTATCTTGACTGACTATAATTTTTCTCTCATTGTATTTTTGAATATATGTTATAAAATCTTCTATATTTATTTCTTCTGATTCTTCTATCAATATATTGATTTCATTCTTATTTGCATTTATCTTCATTTATTCCTCCATTACCTATATTATAGACTATTATTAAATCATTTTCCAGTTTTTGAATATAAGTGGTTTTATTTAAAGATAAACGGAAATTTTTATTACATTGTTTTTAATAAATAAAAATAAAAGCCAAAAGAAATAAATCTCTTGGCTTCTTTGTCTTTTGTATTTTTATATATTTTATCTTTAGTTAGCGTCATTTATAGATAAATAGCCTATATTAATATAGTCTTTATCTAGCATATTATAAGATTTTTCTACATATACTACTAGTTTCAAATCTAAATCTTTCAAATCTTCAATTTCTTCTGATTCTAGTTTATCATTAAGCTTAATATTCAATTCTTTGCCTTCTTCAAGCTTATATAAACTAATATGAATATTATCTTTTAATTCTTCTTTAATTTTGAATTTAATTTTATATCCACTATCATTATTTACTTTAGGTTTAAATGTATATTCTGCAAGCCTTCCCTCAAAATTTAATGAATTAAGATAAATTTTGTCATAATCAGTTTTGTCTTTATTAATCCAAATAAAAAAGCTTATTGCAATGCAAATTATTGCTAGTAGTATACCACATACTATGATAATTTTTTTCTTCATTGTTCCCCTCCTTATATTTGTATACTCCTTAGATAAGTATGTAGATCAAGAATATAAAAGGGGATTACCAAATATTATTGAAAGGAGCAAGAATAATATTTCTATTTCAAAAATATTGCTCAACTCTACATACTTATCTAAAAAGTATATCTGTTTCTTAACTTGTACCTATATTTTAGCACCCTTATTCTTGAATGTATACTGCAGAATTTTGCAACTTTTTTGCAAAAAATTATGTCAAGAAATTAAAAGATTGTAATATTTTCAATAGTTCATCTCTCAATTCTGGATTAATTATAACTGTTGCACCTATTGTCAGCAAAACTAAAATTAGCAAAATAAAAGCAAATTTAATCATTCTTATTATTAAATCTGTTATAAAATTCAATATTTTAATTCCTGTATTTTTTTCTTTATCAAACACAATAGTATTTTTTTCTTTGTCTAAATTCAATTCATTATATAATCGTTCTTTTTCAATTTTTTCTTTTTTCTTTTCAATTGCTCTATCATACAATGATTTAGTTTTATTTTTTCTTAACATTTCTTTTTTCTCTTTTCTTTTTTAATATATCTAATAATCCTTTTTTCTCTTTTATCTCTTCAATTGTTGTGTTTAGTAAATAATCTTTTAAGATTTTTTCATAAAAGCCTTTATTTCCTACAATAAATGGTTCTGGAACAGCTTCACTAAATGAAGCTCGTTCCTTCCAAAACTTGCCTAAGCTTTCCTTAAATTTTTCTCTGCTTTCATTTTTAACAAAATTAAACATCAAATATGAATTACTGTCTTCTCCAATAATCATAAATGTTTCAATTAGTTTGTTGATTTCCCACGCTTTATTACCTGATACAATTATTTTTAAATCTCTTGTTAAAAATGATGATATTTCTTCTTTGTTCATTTCTTCAAAATTGCCAAAATCGAATACATAAAATTCATATTCAAACTTCAATATATCTGCAAAATTTTCTGGTCTTTGATACAAGTCTATTCCTTGATATGTGATTTTTCTTAATACATCATTATAAATTGTTGGTATTGATTCATCTTCTACCAAACTATATATTGAATTGTGCTTATTGTTTTCTATATAGCAAGCTGTAACATTTGTTAATTCTGACAAATACTTAACAATATTTATTGCGACTGTAGTAGCACCAATATGTTTTTCTGTACCTGCTATTCCAACAGTAATTGTTTGTTTTGCTCTTTTTATATTTTCTTTTACTACTTTTGTTGTTTTATTTACTACAAGCATACTATCATTTATTTTATATTTCATTGCATTGCCAAAAGTCATTCCTTCAACTGAAAAAGTTTTTTCTATTTGTTCTGCAAACATTATATCATTTTTCGCTGTTACTATATTATAAATTCCTAAATTAAATAGTCTACCTAATAGCACATTGCCTTCTTTGTAGCCCTCTGCTAAAATAATAATTCTAACATTATACATTCTTCTTATAAGTTCTATTGAATTTGTTATTTCTTCCTCTGATGTTGTATTAGTTATTGCTTGCAGGTCCAAAACCAAGTAATCTATTCCATTTAGATTTCTTAATTCTGTTTCTAAAAATTTTTTTAGATTATATTCATTTATAAATCTCATAACAAGATTAATTCTATGTTCTTTACAGTATTCTTCAATAATAGCTCTTGGTTCTTTTGAAATATAAATATATTTTTTATATAATCTATCTTCTTCCATTGTTACAACTTCCTTTCTTATTCTTCTTGACTTGGTATATTGTCTTGTTCGTTTTCACTATATAAAACAATCTCTCCCGTATCTAATTGAATTACATCTGTATTTTCATAATGAATTGCATTGTTATCACTAGTTTTATTTTCTTCTACTAATCCTTTTAATCTATTCATAAAGTCATCTACACTTGTATTTTGTGTATCTCCTTGTTGTGATGTTGAGTCTTTTATTTTTGTATAGCTTTCCGTATTCCTATCTTTCATATTTAAAACTATTGCAATTGTAATTACTACTATCAAAACTATACTTAATATAATTAATTGTTTTTTCAATTCTTGCTTTTCTTTCATTTTCTACTCCTTATCCTTTACTCTGTGAGCCTCCAAATAAATATGGGAACGGATTCACAGCATTAGCACTTGAATTTTTTTCTAATCTAACTTCAAAATGAAGGTGTGGTCCTGTACTGTTTCCTGTACTTCCCATTATTCCTAAAACTCTTCCCTGTTCTACTGTTTCGCCTACTGTAACTTGGATTGAACCATTGGTTAAATGTCCGTACAAAGTATAAAAAGTAGAGCCATCATCTCCTATATGTTCTAAAACTACATAATTTCCATATCCAGTTAATCCTGACTTTGCAACTACAACTAAACCACCAACTGAAGCACATACTTTTGGATTTGCTTTTGATACACATACTATATCCATTCCGTGTATGTGCTTTTGTTTGTGTTACTCCATTTACCGTTACAGTTCTGCTAGGAGAAAACTTTGATGTGATGACATCTCTTGTACTATCCCACGTTTCAAATGGTATGTTGAATTTTGCTCCTACATATTTATATGTACCTTCTATCACTTCTGTACTTCCATTTGTTCCTTCTGAACTAGTAGAACTTTTTTCATCATCATTTGTTTTTGCTGTTTCAAATACTCCTATTATTCCAAATATGCCTATCACAATTATTAAAAATCCTAAACATATTCCAATAATAATTGCTTTTACTTTTAATGATAGAAAACTAAATGCTATTTCTGTAAAATCCTTTACTTTGTTATCTGACATTTATCTTCCTCCACCAATTAAATATTCTTTCTCCCAATCTAGTGCTTTTACATTTATCAATGTATGACCAGAACCAATAAAGAATAAACCACGACCGCTTATCTTTTTGGCTTAATATTGCTTTTTCTTCTTGATTCAAATTATATAAATTTACAACTTCCTCTAAATCTTTTCCGTCTACGCCAAAGAAAAATTTATATGTTGAATTATCTAAAAAAGCTTGACCATACATACGAATTTCAGGAGCTAAAAAATCTACTAAGCTCTGTGTAATAACCATAAGTCCACATTCATATTTCCTTGCTCTTTTGCAAAAGTTTCTTAAAAACTCTATTGTTTGAGGTACTTTTCTATCTACTAGCAAATATGCTTCATCACATACAACATAACATCTTTCTTCACGGTTTCTAAATGCTTGATCTTGGCAATACCTTAATATATTAAAATATTGACATCTTTTTACCTTTTCTGAAGCTCCTTGAAGACTATACACGTCTAAGCATATAAAACTACTGTCTAAATCTAATGAAGTATATCCATTGAAAATTTCTCCGTGATGACCAATAGATAGTTCTCTTACAACTGCTCTAATTTCTTCTAGTTCTTTCTTATGTTCCTTACTTATATTAACCTTTTCAATTAATAAATTATATAAATCTTCCATAATCGGAAAATCTTTTGAAGTTTTATTTGTTATATCTGTTTCATAAGTAATTCCATAAGCTCTATATAATTCTTCTAATATCTCCATTAATAAACTCATTTGCAAAGAAGTGATTTCTGGATAATATAATTTAAAAAATGTACTTAAAAAATCTAAATGTAATCCTAAAGCTGATTTGCTAGATGTATATTCTCCATCTTCATCATCTTCAAAAGCTCTTGTTTCTGGAAGTGGATTTACTTGTAATGGATTAATTCTACCTACATTTTTTCCAGTTCCACCTGAACAGTCAATCCATTTTCCACCTAATAATTTACACATTGGTCGCATTTCAGATTCAGGATCAATCGCAAAAATTTTAGTTCCATTAAGCCATTCATTCAACATTATTTTTTTTGCTAAAAATGATTTACCAGAACCACTAGAACCTTCAATTACAATATTAGAATTGGTTCTATCATTTCCTTTATAAAATGGAGAAAAAGCAATCATTCTTCCATCTTCATCAGTTCCTAGATAATATCCCTCCACATCTACAAGTCCACTTCCAGAGAATGGCAATCCTAAAAATAATGCTTCTAAGCTCATTGTTTTATTTGATATTTTAGTTATATCATCATAATATGTATCATAAGGAGAACTTTGACGTAATGCTTTATCTTGTATAAATGCAGGTACTCTTGCTTTTAACCCCATTCCTGCGACTTTATTTCTTACTGTTCTACAATTTTCGTTAAAATTATTATCTGTTTCTCCAATTGTATTAGACACAAAAGAAACATTAACGTATGGAATGTTATCTACTGTAATATCTTTTATGATTTTTTCTGCAGATTTTATTTTAAATTCAGCTTGTGTTTTTAAAGCTTCATTATTTGTTGTATTAAATATATTTTTGTCTGTTGTTAAACCTTTTGATACGCCATCAACATATTCTTGTACGTTGTCTATTGGTGTTACAACAAGACTTACAGTTGTATTTGGTATATCCTTTAAATTTAATAGCCACCCCACGTTTACAGCAGATGGATAAGCACTGACATATTGAAGCTTATGTTGATATTCTCCAAGTTGAACTTTATTGTGTTTTAGTTCTATTCCCTGTGGAGTTATAAGTGCCAATAACTCCTGATTAATAGGCATTGTTTCTATTTCTTTTGTTTTCATTTGTAACTCTCTTTCCATTAGCTTAAAGCTAATAATTTTTTTATCATTCGTAAATTATTTTTAAATTTTAACTTGTAGTGGACTTTCCAAATAATTTTGATCTTCAATATATGCTATATCTGGATTGTTATAACTATTTATTAGTTGAATAATTAATCTTTCATCTAATACTTCTGTTTTGTAACCACTATTAGTTAATTTCATTCGTATTTCACTTAATCTTTTAATAAGTTCTTGCTCCACATATTCATCATTTTCAGCCCAAATCATTAAATATATTTCACTTTCTAGTGCTTTTCCTGTTGTAGATAATACACCGAAACTTCTACTTCTTTTATCTAATAATGAAAATTTAAGTGCTTCTTTTTCTTTTTCCATTAAACTTGCTTGAAAATCCTGATTTTTTCTTAAATCTATTGGTCTATTTGTAAAGTAAAGCTTTAATGGTTTTAATTCACTTGCAAAATTTCTTGTTATACTTCGTCCGTGTGCAACTTGTTCATCTTTTGACATAAGTTTGCAATTTTTTGGATATATTCTTAGATAACATAAAACTTTATTGTCAATTGTATATAAAAAGTTACCTTGCACATCTTTTATATTTAAAAATAAATTAGCCGAAGTTTTTACATTATTATTTTTCTTCTTCCTTTTAAAAATATCTAATATCATTGTTGTTCCTCCTTGACTACATAATTAAATATCCTTTGTCTTTGATAAAACTTAATCATATTACTTACTAATTCTGCTATACAAGTGTTATATTTGTCCTTCATAACAGATATAAATGTAGCTCCTGTTATTAATATCCAAATTCCTAGTGCAACTAAATAATTGTTAAATATAACATTATATATTAAAGCTATACAAATTGCCATAATTCCTACTATCGCTGTTATAATCATTTCTTTTATTCCTATACCACTTATTATTTCAACTCTTACTTTCACATTAGCAGGAATATTTATTTGAAATTTACTTTCGTTTTCCATATATTTTTATATTCCTTTCTCCTTCTAAAATCAGAAGGTTTCATATAGATTCTTCATCTTGTTCTTCTTGTATTTCTTCTATATCTGTCATTCCTAAATAATACATATCTCTATGAACATCTAAAAAATGTTCACTTAAATCATTTAAACTAATTGAACCATCTTCTAATTGTTTAAATACCTTTTCAACTTGTTCATTACTTTCAAAACGAGTTAATTCTAATCTAAAATTTTTATTATTTTCTATAAAACCATATTTGCTTGAATTTTTTGCTTTTGGATACGTTGCAATAGAATATATATTCATAAGTTCATAAGTATCTTTCCAATCTTCTATTTGAATATTTGTACCATCTGCCATTGTAGATTTTTTTATAATTTTCATTTAATAATCCTCCTAATTTGCAATATGTTTATATTGTGGCTCACAACCACCATCTTTCCAAGGATTAAATATTAAATCCTTATATTCATCATCATTATGTATATTTCCTTTCATTGCAGATGGAATAAGAAGTCCTACACTTTTTCCGATTATAATTATCCCAATACATATAATATTTTTCTTCTGCCAATGCTCCATTTGTTACTCCTTGACATTCATCATAAGCTTTAAATACATCTACGTCCTTTTTCCACGAGTTCATAAAAGTCCCAAAATTTATTTTCTTAACATCTGTTTTTACATAATACTCGCCATCTATCGCAATCGTCCATCTCCCTTTTTTATCATTTGCTTCTTTTTCAAGCATACCATCTGTTACAGTTACTTTTATAGATGAAAAATCGCCTATTGCGTCTTCAGACGTGTATGGAAAATATGTTAATACTAAATTTTTTGTTGTACTTATAGTTAATATTAGAATAAGAGCTACAATTCCATTTCTTATTCTTGTCAAATATCTTCTATATTCCATTTCGTTTCCTGTTAAAATCTTATAAACTGCGACTGTAATCATTAATACACAAGCAAACCCTGCTAAATATCCTAAATAATTTACTATATGATATATTCTACTCATTTTTCCTCCGTATTTTTATAATTTATCTTTCGATTGTTGCTTCTTCATATTCTTGTAGTTTTCTTTTATATCTTGATATTTCTTGATTTCTAAAATCCTTTTCCGATTGAATATGAATTACCTTTTTTACTAAACCTTTTCTATAATTTCTTTCGTCTTCTTGATATTCTTTAATTAATTCGTTTCTGACTTTTATTTGTTCTTTTGCATTTTTTAGTAGATTTTGTACTGAATAGATTTGTTCTTTATCAAGTGTAATTTGAATAATTGTAACATTTAATTCTTGTATATGTTTTTGTATCAATTCAATTGCTTTTCTAGTATTGAAACCATACACATAACTGCAACACTCATCATAATCATATTTGGTTGAAGCAATAATTCCTTTATCAATCAAATCCTTTGTTTCATATAATTGATTACAAATTTTATATAAATCAATTTCTTTTGTTGTTTTTACTAATCTTCCCTTGTTATCCAAGTATATCAATGTATATGCTTCATTAGGGTGTAGTATATTATCTAAATTTTTTCGTATATAAATCATTTTTATCTACCTTTACTTACAATGTTTTTAAAGCTACTAACTGTTCTCGTAGCTGTTGATACTTTTGATCCAAGACTTGAATTTCCGCCTGCTGTTTCCATAAATTCTCGTAGTAAATGTGGTGTTCTATTTGCTATCATTACAGTTGATAATGATAAAACTATATGTGCATTATTCATTAACAATATTGCAAATTGTAATAATGCAAGTTGTATTATTACTGTAAAAGCATTTGATATAAATTTTTTTATATATCCATTAAAAGCTCCTCCATCAGAATTTAATAAGCCAATGCAGGCTATTGGAATTGCTAAACGTAATATAAACATCTCTATTCCTCTTGTTAAGGTTTGGAAATATATTAAGACCATATAAATTGCTATTATTAGATAGAAAAACGCTCCTAATATATTCCACGCCATATTTCCAATTGTTACTCCCATTGTTTGAAAATTACCTAACATTCCAATAAAAATTGATTGATAAAAGTCATAACAAATCCAAGCAAATTGTGTATAAATAAAGCCGAAAACAAATCATTATAATTAAAGCTTTAACAAATCCTACTACAACTGTCAATGGACTTACTTCTGGATCTCCGTTTGACCAAGCCATATAAACTTCTATCATTTTCTTAACAAAAAACATTATTAATATTGCAATTGCAAAAGTATAAACTGCGTTATAAAGTCCTGAAATACTGAAATTTGAAAGTCCTCTAAAATTTATTTCTATAGCAAAAGCGTTCCAAAACATAACATCATAAACGCCATTAAACCAGTTAAAAATTGCTTGTGCTATATATCCAAATAGAAACGAAATTGCTGTTGCTATCAATACACCTATAACCATATAATTTTCCTCCTATTTTATTTAGGTTCTATCACTATTTCTTCTTCCTCTTCGTTTGTTTCTTCGACTGATTCATTGTTCTCTTCTTGCTTTAAAAATTCATCTGATAGTTGTTTTAATTTTTCAAATTCTTTTTCAGTTTCTTTTTTATCTAATTCTTTATATTTATTTATTTCATCAACTAAACCTAATAAAGCTTCCTTACTTGTTTTTATTTGAGAAATATAACCTGATTTTCTAATATTTCTTTGAAGCTCATCAATATGGTGTACTTTACAAAACTGTTTTTCATATTTTTGATATTTTTCTGATAATTCTCTGTGTAATTCTGGTTCATTTTGACTCGCTATTACTTTTTGATTAAGTTCTTTAAGTTCCTTTGCCATTGCATTTTCTTTCCACTTATCATAAAGACAAGTTAATGCTATTCCTGGTACTCCTGTTACCATTCCAATTAATGCGTAACGCTTTAAATATCCCCATATTTTTTCTGTATCTTTTACGCTTTGTCCTATTTCTTGTGAGAAGTTTTCAATTAAATTTTTTTCTTCTTCTTCAGCTTGTTTTTTGCGTGCTTCTAATTCCTTAATTTTCTTTTGACTTTCTGTCTGATTTTTATTATCTATTTGTACTTTTTCAATAAGCTCTGGATTATCTTCTAATTCTATTTCATTTAATCTACTTAATACATCTTTTGTTTTCTCGTATTCTTCATCTGTCAATTTCAAGTTTTCTTTAACTTCTAAATTCATTTTTTCTATCTGTTCTTTTTTTTCCATTTTCAAATACCTCCAATATTATGAGAAATACCTTCCCATTAGATTTACAATTGTTACAACTATTAGACCAACTACTATGCAAACTAAGACTTTAATAATGCCTTTTTTATGAACTTCTTGATCTCTTTCATCTCCAGTCATAATCTTAAAAACGTGCCATAAAATAAAACCTACTCCAACAAATGGAATTATCCATTGTAAAGTTCCAGTTAAATCCTTTACCATTTTTAACATTCCTGTACCGATTTTACTATTTTGTATTTCTCCTCCACCTGATACTTCTGAAACAATATCTGCAAATACAGTATTGCTTAATGTCATTATGCCTAATCCAAGTGATGTTCCTAGCGTTAATAATTTTTCTTTAATTTTCATCTTATGTTTTCCTCCTATAAATTTCCCTTTGGATATTCGATTGCCCCCTGTCTTTTCATAAAATTCAATCGTCTTTCCTCAAGTTCTTGCTCCTTCTTTTTTTGCTTAAGTTCTAATGTTTGTTTGTCTATGTCCCATAATTCAAGTGCCGAAATTTCTTTTATTGCTCTGGCGTCTTCACGTTTTTGTCTTACTTTAATATTCCAATTTTTATCGCCTAATCCTAACAACTTATTAAAAATCCATTTGCTTAAATCTGGTGCATTAGTTATAGCAGGTTCACTACCAGAACACATAACTAATAAATAAGGTCTTTGTAATCTCAAAATCTCATCTGGAGTTAATAAAGCTCTTGAAATTAGATTCATTGAATTACTTCCACCATTATCCGATTTTTTATCGCTACTTTCTGACCAACTTGTTGTTGTATATGTACCAATTTTTTTAGAAATTTTTTCAGCTGTTGCTTCATTTGAAGTTTTTAAATAATTCCATACATAGCAATTGTCTAGTATATTTTGTGCTGTATTATCTCCATATTTTTCATTTAACTGGCTGAAACTTTGTACGAATAAATTGAATTTTATTCCGTCTTCCGTCCGTCCGAACTGTTAGAAATCCGCCAAAATTTGGTATTGCAGAAAAATTGCCGAAATTCATCAAGTATAAAATTAGTGCGAATTTTCAAACGTCCGCCCTTTTCATCTGCCATTTCTACTAGTTTGGTATATACTTGATTTACAAATAAACTACACAATCCATAGAATGTTGTTTTTTCATCAGGCAAAATCATAAATAATGCTGTTTTTTCTTCATTGAATTTGTTTATATCTATTTCATTTTCACTAATCATACTTGCTACATAACTATCCATAAAAATATTCAGTGTAGATAGTGCAGAAGTATAAAATGAAGCTCTTGTTTTGCTCGCCGCCATTTGTGCAGGTGCAAAGCTCGCTATTGCAGGGTGTGTTTTATCAACTTCTTTCAAAAAATCTAAATATGTATCAATTAAAGTCGTCTTATCTTCTAATTCTTTACACATTTCTGCTATGAAGTGATAAACATTAGGCAAATTTTGAAGTTTTGGATTATCTATATTTTCCATTACTACTGCCATAATAGTTGCTCTGATTACTGCTTTTTCTCCATTATTCCATATTGCTTCTCCATTTCCTTTTACATCTCCAACTAGACTTTGCACTATATCACTTGCATAGTTTTCTGCTTTTGGTGTATTTTTTTGTTTTATTGCTTCAATTACAGGTTGTAAAAAATTATATTTAGAACTCTTTAGTGGTGTTTTAAAATCTAAAGTTAATACGTTATATCCTAACCTCTTTAATTCCACGCAAGTATATTCAAAAAGTTCTCCGTTTAGGATCGCTTATTATCATATTTTCGCCTGCTAATGCTGTATTATTAATGCTTTGTAACACTAGACTTCTTGTTTTTCCTGATCTTGTTGCTCCTATTGTTAGTGAATGTAAATCATCATCTATGAAATAAACATCTTCAACGTTTCTTATCTTCATTGATGGAATTTTTAAGTATTTTGAAGTCCTAAAAAATCTTATCTTCTTTAAATATGGCTTTATAATTTTTCTGTCTTTCTTTCCTACAACTAACCCACCCTTTGCAAATATAGGTTTTCTTAATTCTTCTGGTAATGGTTCAACGTCCAAACTAACTTGAACATTTTCATCATTGTCTGATTTTTTTATTATTTCTTTATCTTCAATTGATTTTTTCAATAATGCTTGGATAGTTGGATTTTCAGGATCTATTGTATTGATTCCAAATACTTTATTAAATTCTTTTTTTCCTAACCACCAAACAGAACCGTGTTGTGTCTGTTTTTGACCTACTGGAATTGGAATCTCTATATTGTCTGTTACTCTATACGTCTTGCTATGATAATCTTTCGTTCTAAAAAATTTGAATATCGAAAACGTTGCAAATAACATAAAACTTATAATTGTTAATACAAAAATCTGAATACTTTCTTTAGAACCTCCAACTGTTTCCAAAATTCTAAAAACATCTATTTTTAAAATTTCTTCTGGTTGTTTTAAAAATATTTGCATTAAACAAAAGGTAATTAAACTTGATAAAAATACACTAATGAAAAATGCTAATACCATTCCTATTATTTTTAAACTTAATCTTTTGTTCATTATTTTCTCCTCTTTGGTGTGATTTATTTAACAATTTTAAATACTGCAACCTTTCTGTTTGAATATTTACAAACTCTTTTTCCAATTGTCTGAACTTTCCCTTTTTTTAGTAATTCCGTTAATCTAGGAGAAACAAAATTTCTTTCTGTGCTTGGAATCAATTTCAATTCATATAGCTTTACTGCAATTTCTTTTGCTGTTAGTCCTTCAGGATTGTTCCTTAATATATAAATTATTTGATCATAACGTACTGGTTGCTTTGGAATTATTTTATTGTAGCTTTCAAGTCTTGTTTCTTCAGTTATCATTTTATTCTCCCTTCAATTTGAAAAAATGGTAATTACAACTACCCCTGGCAAACCAAAAAAAGCTGTAATTATAACTGAAATCCAATTTATTTGAACTGGAATTTCAATAATTTTTAATATATACAATGCAACTAAACCTAAAATTGCATTAATCACTACTTGAATAAATGTTTTGTATGAATAACCAAATATTCTAAGTAAAATTTCATAAACAAATAATGCAATTATGAAAATTAAAATATTAATCATATTTATTCCTTCTTGTAAATTTATACTCAAATTGATATTTATGTTCTTTGTGAAACATTTTGTAATCATTGTCTGTACTTTATAGATAAAATAAGGGATTGCGAGTTTTTAAAAAAACTTTTTTGTATCAATTATCTGTACTCTCTTGTTAAAAAAAATTATCTTTCTAATCCCCAATCAATATTTCCTTTTAGTCTGTTTCTTAAATATATTTCCTTTTTTACTTGTCTTGATATATTAGTACCTCTTTTTATTCTATTGTAATAAGCATTATGAGATATATTCTCTTCTGATAGCATTTGAAATATATCTGTTATCATTTTTCTTGCATTTTGACTTTCTATTCTTTTTAAAAATAAATCATCATTAGCTTTTTTTATACCTTGATTTTCTGCAAATTGGATTCTTTTATTCTCCCACTCTTCTTTTTTTCTTATATATTCATCAAAATTTACTTCTTTTATAAATTGCAATATCTGATTTCCTATCTTAGTAAACATCTCATTTTCCGCAATTTTCCTTACTCTTTCATAGTCATTCTTATTGTTTATATCTGCAATAATTCTTGAAACATTTATTGACGTTTTTATATATTCATCAAATTCATTTCTACAGTCTTCTGATGTATTAAGAATAAGTTTTGATAGTTCATTAATATACATTTTTATTTCAGGTGTTTGATACTTATATTTATATCCGTTCTCAAAATTATTTGATTTACTTTTCATTTCTGTTATTTTAGTTAGAATAATGTCAAAATTTTGTTCTTTAAATTTATTTGATATTATTGGTATTCCAAATATATCTGGCATAATTTCTTTTAAGTTATTTTCAACATCAATATGTTCTCTATTCTTTAATTCTATATAATTCTCTAAATCTTTTTTGCTATTAAAAACTTTTAAATTTGAAAAGTTTGCTAAAAATTCAACTGTATCCAAAAAAGAATTTTTTCTATATAAAATTGACTGTTCCCCACAATTTTTAAATTCATATTTATCTATATCTATTTTCCTTATTTCTGTAAAATTGCTAGGATTTTCTATATCACAAATATAAATATATCCATCTAATTCTAATTTTTTTAGATTTTCCATTATAATTTTTTCTTGTTCATCTGTATCTATGATTCTAAGAGTAATATCTGGATTTTTATAAAATTCCTTTAAATCTTCTTTATATTTTAGTAACTCTTCATTTGTTAGGTTGGCAATTTCTTTTTTAGAAACATTTTTTATATCATATAAGCTTTTTAATTTTAATTTGAATATACTTTTAGATAAAGCTTTCCTTATTCGCTTATACCTAACAAATGGCTTTTTTTGAATTTCTAAATTCTGATTTTTATTCCATATTAATAAATGACAATGTGGATTATTCTTTTTAGAATGGTATGAAGCAGTCCATTCTAAATTTTCAGGTTTTATTCCAAATTCCTTTCCTATTTCTTGTACTCTTTCAAGAAGTAGATTTTTCCAAGCTTTTTTAGTTGTATATCCATATTGAATTGCGTCAGATTCACTTAATGAAATAACGGTTTTATATATATCAACTCCATCTAGTGTTTTATTTGCAACATACTTTTTAATATCTTCTAGTTCCATTTTCTCAACATTAGAATTTTCATTAATATATCCAAATAATCCGTGAAAATCATCTCCATAATCAGTTCCAGGTCTTGTAGCAATATAATTCTCGTGTAGTTCATCTAAATAAGCTTGTATTCTCCTGGATCGTCCTTTATTATCATATTTCTTGTATATTTCTTTTTGATTAAGCCATTTAAAGAAAACTCCATCACTAAATCTATCTTTATCCATATTTAATATTTCCTTTTTTATAAAGTTTCTTCTGTTTCTTCTGTTATATTCTGTCTTTCCTTTGCACAATTGCAAAGTTCATTTTCTATTTCTTCCCAATGAGCATTAAAAAAATCTTGATCTTCTTTTGCTACGCACTCGCTTATACTAATCAATGTCATATCATTACCATTTGCAGGATCGTGTATTCTAAATAATCCATCAAATACATATTCTTCTTTTTCTACTACAAAATATATATAATTGTCTGATGAAAATGATATTTCTTCAAACTTGACTTCATACCTATTATCTTTATAAGCGTCTTCTATGTTCGCTAATTCTTGCCAGTCTTCTGGATCTATTAGAGATTTTATAGTCATATATGATTTATTAAATTTACGAAGCATAGTATTTATGTCTGCAACAAATTCAATTATTCTATCTGGTGTCATATCTTTTCTAGTATCACAAAACCAAAAATTACAATTGTCAGTATTTCCTGATAGTGTTACATCTTTAGTTGCTAAATTCAATGTAATCCAATCTTTCCAATGTTGTTCTATATCCTTTGCACATAATGAAATTTTATTTTCAGAATATTCTCTATATTTAAAATTATATTTCTTACATATATTTTTTAGTTGTTCTTTATAATTATTTTCCATAAAATACCTCTTTAAATCAAATTTTTAAAATTCAAATCTTTAGGCAATATTCTAGTAATGTCATCTTCAAAATATGGAGATTTTATTGCCTGATAGCCTAATTTATTTGCTAAATTTATTTTATCTTTTATAAATTGCTGATCATCTTCACTATTAAAAATATATGCTAAAACATAAGCTTGTAAAAATATTGATGAAAAACTTGCTTTTGCACTTTTGCTTAATAAAGCAATATGTCTTTCAAATTTTCTACCTAACTTTTCATCTATAATTTTTTCCAACATTGTTTCTAATTTACTTACACTTTTCTCATTTGCTTTTATTTCAAGGTATTCTTCTAAAGCTCTATTTATAATTTCACTTTCAGTTGCTTTTCTATCTTCTTTTGCTATAGAAGCTACATATTTTCTTAATGCTTCCTTTAAAGTTTTAGGCACAACAGCGTATACTTTTTCTGTTCTACTGCCATCTTTTTTTTTAATAATTTGTTTATTCAATTTAATCTCTCCTTGCTTTTTCTTTCGTGTTCCCTTAATTTCCAAAAAGAAATTAAGGGCAGGATAAGGATAGAAGTGTCTTTCCTGTCAACAGTTAGAAGGACAAGCCTTCTACTCCTCTGTTATACTAACATTTATGCAGATATTATAAAGATTACATACACTTCGGTGTATTTTTTTATATCGTCTGTTCCTCCAAAAGTGCTATAATGTAGTCCTTGCAATCTTTTGCTGTAACATTACCATTGTTAATTTTTTTAAAATATTTTTGTATTTCGTCTTCAAAGAATATTACTCTAATTTCAAGCCTTTTATCCTTTTCTTTAATTAAGATTTGTTTCATCAATTCCTTAGTCAATTCTCCATTTTCAGAAGCTTTTTTTATTTTCTTCGACATTCCTTCAGATATTTTTACATTTTCTTTTTCAATAATATTTGAAATATCTCTTTGTTCTTTTTTACTTAGAAAACTCAAATTTTCTCCTGTTTTTAAATTGAGTTCTTTGTTGTCAACCATATCTCCAAGTTGTGGTATTAAATAATTAAGTCTTATATATCTTTGAATATTACCATTACTCATTTGATTTTCTTCAATCATTTTTTGTTGTATTGTATCTAATTTATCTACATTATCTTGCATTATTTCATTTTCAATTTTAGAAGCAATTTTTTCATTTCTTAAACATTCTTTTCTAATACTTAATGCTTTTCCTCTTTCGGTAGGCATTACATCACGAACCATCAAATTGCTATCTACCATATAAAGTCTTGCTTCGTCTTCTGTCATATTTTCTTTCACAATGCACCTAAATTCTTTTAATCCTGCTTCTCTTCCACAAATTCTTCTATTATGTCCTGATAATATTTGATATTTTCCAGTTTCTGTTTTTCTTACAACAATTGGTTCTATAATTCCATTTATTTTTATACTTTCAATCATTGTATTTTTTCTTGATTCTGAATACATCTTAAATGGTTGATTAGGAAAATCTTCTAAATCTTCGTCTTTTACAATTTCATATTTTTCATTTTCCATATTTTCAACTTTAATATCATCTATGGTATTTTCTTCTTCAATTTCAATCTTGTTTTCTTCTATCTCTTCAAGATCTTCTATCTCATCTTCGTCAACTTCTTCACTAACAAATTCGCTATTATTATATATAAATTCTGCTTCATTTTGTTCTTTTATGTTTTCTATGTTTCTTTCTGTTTGCTGTTCTGGTTTATTGCTATTTTCGTTAGTTTCTAATAAATCTAATTTTTCTTCATTTTGCGTTTTTTCTGAATTTTCATAAAATATTTGCTCAATTTCTTCATCTGTAATATTAGTTTTATCTACTAATTCTTTAATCTTTTCTAATCCATATCCTTCATTCCTCCAGTTCCTTATTTTTTTTATTTCTTCTAGCTTCAAGTGTTTTTCCAGTAAAGTAGCCATTGCTTTTCCTCCTTTGTAAAAAAAGAAAGCGAAGATTTATTTTTCTCGCTTTCTTTAAATATAATTTTTCATATTAATATTTTAACACTTGAATTTTTGAAAGTATACTGCAGAATTTTGCAACTTTTTTGCAAAAAATTATGTTTACTTTTTTTCTCTTAATTCAATTAATCCTTTTACTATATTTTTAATAAATATATTAGCCATCTGTTTTTCATCTTTATTTAATGTATCTATTATTTCAGTAATTTCTTTATTGGTAGCTTTACTTGTGTCAATCTTTGGAAGTTCTTCACTAAATAAATAGTCCAAACTCAAATTTAGTTCATTTGCGACTTTAATATAAAAAATCAAACTACCACTTTTTATACCTGTTTCAATATTAGATATATAATTTGCTGACGAATCAACTTTTTCTGCTAGTTCTTCCTGTGTAATCCCTAATAATATTCTTTTATCAGCTATCTTTTTACCAATTTTTTTGTAATTCATATTCAAACCCTCTCTCATAATATTTATTATTATATTATGAGTCAGAAATATTTTGAATATTCTATTGCTATTACTACAACTACAAATAGGAGTAGTAATAATTCTAAAAATAAGCAACATTATACTAGTTACTTTCAGCAATTATATCTTCTAAAACATTTTCTTTTAATTTATTAAAAAATTTTTCTTGAATGTCATCTTTATTATTGTCATATTGTTCCTTTTTAGTTAATTCATTTCCAATATAGTTTTCTTCAATAATATCTTCAATTACCATTCTTATTTCGTTAATAATACGCTCATCTAAGCAATATCTTTTTTTTAGATATTCATATATTTCTTTTTTGCTTTCCTTTGAATACTCCAAATCATTTTCTATTAAATATTTAAGCATAAATCCAACAAGACTTACTTGATAAGGTGTTCTACCATTTTTTAAATTTTTCAAAATAGGTTCTGTCTGTTTACAAATCAAGTTTAACAGTTCTTCTTGTTTTATTTTTGTTGACATTTTATAACTTGTTGCAATATAGTATAAAACAAACCTCTTTTGAATATCATTTAAAGGTCTTTTACATATATATTTTACCCCTAATTCATAAAATCTATCTTCAACTTCTCTTGATATATTTTCATCAACAATTACCACAACTTGAGGAAGTTTAATTTTTAAATCATTACATTTTTCAAGCATTTCCAATCCTGTCATTCCAGATAATTTTTGATTTAAAAGTATAAAATCTGGTAATTTTTTTTGTATTTCTTCGATTGCTTCTTCTCCACTTTTTATAATCTTACTTTTGGTTACAAATTCGTGTTTTTCCATTATCATTTTTTCTATTTGTATTGCTAATTCTTCATTTTCTTCTATTTGAAGAATATAAAAATTTTTTTCCATAAAACTTCGCCTCCTAGCCATATATTATAACATATAATCGTTAAAAAATAAAGCTTTTCACTTTATTTTGTTTGACCGCTCAAACAGATTGTTGGAATTTTTTTGATATAATTTATTTTAATTATATCTATGAGAGGAGATATTTTGATGGAATTATCAGAAGCAATTGTATTAAGAATTAAACAACTTTTAAAAGAAAAAAATATGAAAACTTATGATCTTAGCATTAAGTCTGGCGTTCCCCGTTCTACCATCTCCCTTTTTTTAAGTAGAGAAACAAAAACTATTAGATTAGAAAACTTGCTTTATCTTTGTGAAGGATTTGGAATAGAATTAAAAGATTTTTTTAATGATGAGGTTTTTAAAAATGTTGAAGCAAAAAATTGGCTAAAAAATCCAGAAGACTAATTTATATATTCTCCTGGATTTTTTTATTAAAATATAAATTCTATTTTTCCATTAATTATTTGTAATTTTGCATTAAATTTTTTTCCTGATTTAGATTTAAAACCTTTTATCTCTGTTGTTATTCCATTTTTTAATAGCTGTTCGATATTTGTTTTTGAAATTTTTTTTCCTGCTATTATTTTCCAGATAACAAATTTACAACCATCTTTAAATCCAGAACAATAAAATGATTTTGCCGATTCTATAATGTTTTTACCACAATTAGGACATTGTCCTACTACTGTTTTATCATTCTTGTAATTTTTTTTAAGTTTAAATTTAGAAACATCACTTGTTGATAATACGTTTTTTATATCAATAAGAATAGAATCTAATAGCTTATTTTCTTTTGCTTTTCCATCTCTTATTTCTTCTTGTATTATCCACCATTTAGCTGTTAAATCTGCTTTCTTCCATTCATCTGGTAAAATTTTATAGTATTCTCTTCCTAATTCTGTTGAAATAACTTTATTATTTTCTTCTTTGATATATCCTCTTTTTATTAGGTTTTGAATTATACTAGCTCTTGTTGCACTTGTACCAATGCTCCCATTTTCTCCTTCTTTGTCTTTATCTTTACGTTTTAAAATTTCTTTTATTTCAGGATCATCAACATATTTTGATATTCTGGTCATATCTTCTATCAAGCTTGCTTGTGTATATCGTGCAAGGGGCTTGGTTTCTACTTCTTTAATATCATTCTTTGTAACAACACCAAAATAATCGCCCTCCTTCATTTTAGATAAAATAGATTCTTCATCTTCATTGTTACTTTTATCTAAATATTTTCTAAATCCTTCATCTAAAATTTTAGTAGAGCTTGCTTTAAATTTATAACCTCGTTGTTCTTCTGTTTCCAAATATGTAATTTCTTTTTTTATTGGCTCAACAAATTGTATTAAATATAATAAACTTATTTCTTTATATACATTCTTTTCTTTTTCGCTCATTTTTGTTAAATCCAAATTTACATCTGTTGGTATTATTCCGTGATGTGCTGTTACTTTACTGTCATCAAAACACTTTGAATGTGGTAAATCATTATAATCTAAATCAAGCTTTAAATTAATGTTGCTTAAAACTCTTCTTAAAACTCTTGGTGCTTCTTTATAATGTTCTTCATTTAAGTATTGACTATCACTTCTATTATAAGTTATAGCGTGATATTTTTCTCTTAAATCCTGTGTGATTTTTAGCGTTTCATCTGGTTTTATTTTATATTTTTTGCTAATATGAGATTGTAATTTCGTTAAATTAAATGGTAATGGTGCATTTTCGTTTTTTATTTGTTTTTTTATACTTACTTGCAACTTTTGGTTTAAAAAGCTATCTAATACCTGCTTTAATTTTTCTTGATTTTCAAATGAATTTTTATCTTTATGTTCTAATTTTGTTCTTACTATATTTCCATTAATATTTATATATGAGTACCCCTCATAATATATTTCTTTAATATGATTTTCAATTGCTAAATCTCTATTTACAACTAATCCTAAAGTCGGAGTTTGCACTCTTCCTACCGATAATGTTGTTCCATTTAATATAGAAAAATATTGGCTTAAATTAATTCCTACCATATAATCAGCAATTGCTCTTGCATTTGCACTTTTCCCCCACGTTTCATATTTAGAATTAGGTTCTAAACATTTCAAAGCCTTTTTTAAGTAATCTTCATTAAATGCAGATGTTTTAATTCTTTTTACCATTCCTTTGAATTTACAATACTCTATTATTTCATCAATTAGCAATTGCCCTTCTTCGTCAATATCTCCTGCATTTATAATCTCATCACATTCATTAATTAGTCTTTTTATAACACCAAATTGTTTCTTGGTTTTATCTATAGGAACTTTGCTCCAATTTTCAAAATAAATTGGTAAATTCTTCATATCCCAATTTTTATTTTTTTCATTATATTCTTCTGGTGTTTTTAATCTTAAAATATGACCATAAGCCCACGTTACTCTATAATTTCCTTTTTCAAAGTATCCATCTTTTTTTTCAAGCTTCCCATCTATTGCATTTACTATTGATCTTGCAAGTTCTGGTTTTTCTGCAATTATTAAACTTTTCATTTGTACCTACTTTCTTAAAGATAAATAATTTTATCTTTTTTATCTCTAAATTTGTTTTTTTTATTTTGTTTTTTTACTTCTTCGCATTTTTTTATATATTCTATTTCTTCTTGTTCTTCGTATTCTCGCTCTTTTGGTGTCATACTTCTTTTTCCTACAACTATACAAGCATATAAAACAAATGTTATTCCCAAAAGTAATAAAAAAATTAATATTTTTATAAAAATAGCCATTTTTCAATATTTCCCCCTGATTCTTTGATAAAAAATACACCGAAGTGTATGTCCTCTTTAAATCCTCTTAATATTATGCTTATAAACAGAGAACTAGAAAGCTTGTCTTTCTAAGTGTTGCTAGAAAAACCTCCGTTTTTCTTATCCTGCCACTAAATTTCTGATGAAATTTTAGTGGAACACGCAAGTTGTTTTTGCTTTAAACTATTTTCACACATTTTACAAATATCTTTCTTGTCAGATCTTGTGCCAAACTCCTTATTACACAACTTGCATTTTTTGGTTTTCCAACTTCTTAAAACTAACATTTTTCTATTCCAATATGAATATTTGCTTTTCAAATAATTTTCATATTTTTGTTCTAATTCCACTTTCTTCTTACCTGTAGCATTATCAAACTCCTTATGACAAACATCACACAATTCTAAAATGTTTTCTTCAATTCCAAGCCCTCCAAATTGTCTAGCTATAAAATGAGCATTAGGTTGTCCGATTCCTCTTTTGTTTTTACAATTAACACATAATCCATTATCTCTAATTGCAACCGATACTTTTACATCATAAGTAATATCAGTTGCTTTCTTTTTTACTCTTTGACGTAATTTTCTAATTGATTTCAAATATTATCACTTCTTTCTCTTTTGTGTTTCTATTAACTTATAGTTTTAGTGCATAAATTCCAAATACTCTTACTGCTAATTCCTCGTAAAGTTCATTCCTTGCGTAATAAAATGTCCTTCCATATCCCAAGTTGTGTTCATACAAAAACTGTTTAATTTCCTTGCCTTCCATATACACTTCTGATAATATTGCAATTTTTAATTCACTTTTAGGTTTCATAGAAATCTCTGTTTCTTTTATGTATTCTTTAAATGTACTTTCTAAAAAGTTCAAAAAAAGTTTAGTTTGTAAATGTTTTTTATATACGGATTCTAAATAAATCTCTTTACTCGAAAAAACTTCTTCCATCATTTTTTCAAGTTCTTTTTGTTTTGCCTGGTCAATTTCCTCTTTACTAAATTTCACATTTTCAACTTGTATTGTAAATTGTTTTAAAGTTTTGTAATTTTCCAGAATAACAATTATATTGTTTATACATCTATCAAAACTCATCTTTCTAACATCTATTTTTGATAGTTCTTCTTTAATAATTTCTCTCATCTTTTCCCAAAATTCATTATTAGTCTGATTCATTTTAAATCCTCCCTAATTTCTATCTTCCAAATATATGCTAAATATGCCCCTAGCTTCATCATAAAAATAATTAGATATGTTTTGTTTTAATACTTTATCATTTAAAACCATTCTTAATCTTTTACGAATTTTTTCTTCTGAATCAAAGTAGTATAATCCGAAATATATCCAGTCATTTTCTCCAACCGTGTCTAAACATATTCTCACAATTCTCGTTAATTGAATATCTCTATCATTAGTGATTCTAAAATCATATTTTAATAAAAAATCTTCTAAACTAACTTTGTCCATTTTGACCTCCTATTTTAAATGAAATGTTTAGCTTTATACATATCAATATCTTTTTCAACTTGTATTATTTTCTTTTGATAGTTTTCTTCTGTATTTGAAATTTTAAATTTGCATTTATTACAGTCTTTTATTTTTAATATGCCACAAACATAAGCACTTTTTTCATATAAGCAACCTTTTCCATCAAGCTCCTTCATTTTTTCCCCTTTCTACCTTTTATTAAATTTTTTGAAAATATTAGGTTTTTCATTGGAAGATAATGATGAATTTTTTTGTCTTTCTATTAGTAAATTTTCTTTTTTTAAAGCTATTTCTCTCCAAACTTCTTTATCCTTTTGCTCCTTATTTTTTTCATCTTTCCAAATTTCTGCTTGTTTTTTCCAATCTTCTGCTTGATTTTTATATTCTTCTAATTTATCTTTATACCATTCTTTTTCTTTCTGCAAAGCTTTAACTTCTTGTTCTAATATAATTTTATCTTTTTTCACATTCTTTCTTTTAGATTGGTCTATTTCAGCAAATCTTCGCCTTAAATATTCTGCTCCTTCCGCATTTATTATATTTTTCCCTTTTTCATTTTTATACATATATCCTTTTTCTATTAGTTCTTTTTTGTAATGAGCTAATAGAGATAAAGATTTATTAAACATTATACTTATCTCCTTTTGAGTATAAGTTTGTTGCTTCATTACAATTCCTCCAATTTCTTTTGTATTAAAATTTAATCTTGTATATTTTTTATATAATGTTTATAATCTTCTTTACATTTATATAAAAATCTTCTGGTAAAGTCTATTTTTAGGAGTAATATAATTCGTTCTTTTTTAAAAAATCTGTCTGACTTCTTGCAACCCCAATTTATTATTAAATATATTTTTCTTATAATGATATAAGGTAAATTTAATATAAATTCTAATATTACAAGTAGATAAAATAAAACAAATCTTATCACTCCTAATGCTTTTAATTGAATAATAATCTGTTTCATCTTCAACTCCTAAAAATATAAAAAAACATAAAATCATATTATTAGCTTTGTAATTCTTCTTGCAAACAAGTAATAAAATATCCTATAAATTCTTCAAGATTATTTTTACTCATATATTTCTCTGCTTTCTTATACTTCAAATAAAAATTTTCTCTATTTAATTTATAAAGTAAAAAATTATATGGACTTTTAGAAAATTCATCTATAACATAATATTGAATAAGTAAATCTAGTTGTTTTTCTGGTGTCATAATTTCAAATATATTTTCCTTTGTAATAAATAATTCTAATCTTTTTAATGTATTAATTACTAAAAACATTCTAGCTTGTTCTTTTTGGTCTTCTTGATTATGAGAAAGATCTAATGTTTTTTTTAGTTCATATTTATTTATATAATTAAAAATAAACTTTAGTTTAGTTTGGTTTAGTTTAGTAGCATTTTGCTCTAATTCTAACTCTTTCTCTAGTTCTTTCTCTTTCTCTCCGTTACCATTATGTTTCATTGGTGTTACATTGTAACACTGCTCCTTCAAATCCAGATCTTGCAATGATTTCAAATTTTGACTGTTTTCGTCTTGTGTTACATTATCGTTACATTGTAACGCTTTTGAATTTTCCACATATAATTCAGAATTTTCCAATATTTTGCCTTCAATTTGTAATTGATTATTGTTACATTGTAACGCCTTTTGCCTTTCTCTAAATCTTCTTACTCTATCTGTACTACTTCCTTCTGATCCAATTAAATTTTGTAATGATAATAAATATAAAGAATTATCATCTAGTCTTTCAATAGCTCCTGTTTTCAATAATACATTTATCAATAATCTTACATTATTAACTGGTTCATCAATTAACATTGCAATTTCTTCTTCTGCAGATGGTAACAATCTTTCGTATTTCAAAAAGCCTTCTGTCTTTAAACTTATTAATTGTATTTTTAAATAAGTTATTAATAAACTATCTCCTGCTGGTAATGATTTTAGATATTTTTCTGTTGTCCCACTAAACCAATCCTCTTTTAGTTTTAACCAAAAATACCTTTTTTGTTTTCCACTTTTTTTTGCCATAATAATTTCTCCTTTTCTCTTGTATATTCTAAATTCTTTTGCTTATCTTAAATAGTCCCTGATTCTTTGACAAATTATTAATGGTCTTCCATATAATAATTCTTTAAATTCTAAATACCAATTAACCAAATTTATATCTTTTTCATTACTGATTAAGAAATCTATTAACTTTTCTGCTGTAGAGTATTTCTTATCTAAAATGAATTGATATATAAATCTTAAAAACTCATTTCTAACAAATTCGCTCATAGTTTTCTCCTATTTCGCTATAATAAAAATTATTACTTTTTTAAATTTCACATATTTTTGTATCAATTGTCTGTACTTTACTTTTAAAAATAAAATTCTATTTTTATAGAATTGTCTTGCTTATGTATCAATTTGCTGTACCATATTTTTAAAAATAAATTGATACTTAATTTTGCATATTATAGAAATTAGTATCAATTATCTGTACTACTTTCCCAAAAAAAATATGCTTTTGCTTTTGTTTTAGCCATTTTTCATACTTTTTTCTCCCCTCCATTTATAATTTAAACTTAAGTTCAATAAAATATATATCACTCTTATTAAAAAGTGTCAAGATATTTTACAAAAAAAGTACAGAAAATTGATATTTTTTTGTAAAAAGCTTGATTATTTTTTATTTTTTCTTTATAATATATAAAGGTTAATTAAATGTATAAAGTTTAGGTTGCTACATTTAAGTTATTTTTTATTCAATTTAACTTAAATTAAACTTAAATATATATAGTTCTATTAACTGAAAGGAGTTTTTTTAATGTCAAAAGATAATAATGATAATAAATCAAACAATGCTATATATAATTCTAGTTTTGGAAGAAATCTCGAAAAACTTTTAGATCAATTAGATATTAAAAAGGTTGACCTTGCAAAAGCAATTGGTGTTACCAAAGGAACTATAACTAACATCTGTAAAGGTTATAATTATCCTCACGTTTCCACTATTTTAAAAATTTGTAATTACTTAAATGTTGATATTGATTTGCTTACCGAATCAGATCCTAAACTAAAAATGTTAGGAGAATCAGCACAAGCTTATGCTTCTTTAAAAGAAGCTTTGGTTAATATTGGTGCGTTAAAAGAAGATGAAGAAATAAAAAAAGAACATATTGATTTGTTTGCAAAATTAATTAAAGATAACAAAAAGCTTTATCAAGAGCCTGATAAAGCTTTGGAATCTGAAAAACTAATCGTTGTTCCTGTTGAGAACCTTCCCAATAATGATTAGTATTTCGTCTTTTGTATACCCTTCCTTTAATAAGGATTTATAGAGATTGTAGAATTTGATGAAGTTTTGATATTTTTCGACATTTTTTGCACTCATCTTTCCCTTGCCCATATTATAGCAAAGATTTACAATATTTTCAAGTGTTATGTATACTTTAATAACTATAAGCCAAGTGGATTAACTTATAGTTATTTTTTTTATTCTAAATTCTAACTACACTTATATAAAACCTTTTAATCAATATTTACTAATAAAATCTATTTTATTGTGTCTATTATGTATTTTTTTAAAACTTTATAATTCCTGAAACCTTTTTGTATCAAGTGTTTCTCCATTTTTCATATTAAGGAACGAATACATGAGTTATAGCACCTACAAATTTTCCATTTTGAATAATAGGAGAGCCACTCATTCCGTTGTATTATTCCACCAGTTTTCTCTAATAATTCTTTATCAGTAACTTTTATTAACATACTCTTATTATCATAATTATTATCTTTAAATATTTTTTCTATTTCAATTTCATATTCATTTATTTTTCCATTTTCAAGACTGCACATAATAGTTGCTTTTCCTGTCTTTATTTCATCCCTTAATGCTAAATCCATCTTCTTTGACATATCTATATTTAAACTTGAAGCATTATCAACTTTACCATAAATTCCAAATTTAGTATTTTTATAAATCACTCCTATATTTTTTTGATTATCTACTGTTCCCTGTATTCTTCCTGGATTTCCACTTTCACCTTTTACTATATTTAATATTTTAGTTGTAACAAACTCTCCTGATGCTATATCTATTAATTGCTCAGTATCGATATCTGTTATTCCATGTCCTAATGCTCCAAATGATTTTGAATCTGGATCATAAAAAGTCACTGTTCCAACACCAGCAGCACTGTCTCGTACCCATAATCCTAATTTATATTCTTTTTGTGCTGTTTCTACTGGTTTTATTGAACATTCTAATGTTTTTTGTTCATGGACATATTTTATATTTATCACATTTCCATTTGATGAATTTACTCTTTTTACTAAGTCTTCTGTATCTTCAATATTTGTGTTATTTATTGATATTATTCTGTCTCCTTCTTGTATTCCTGTATTTTCATATGGTTTATATTTTTTGTTGTCTATTCCTTCTATTTCTGTCATTCCTACTACTAATACTCCATTTGTGTATAGTTTTATTCCAGCAATATTTCCTATTGGTATAACTTGCGTTTTGGGTAATACGTCTACATTTACATTTTTTAAAAATATATTTTCAAATAGACTTAGTTTTACTACTTTTTTTCCTGGGTTTTCTATTGTTTTTGTTTGATTGCTTGATAATGTTTCTATTACTTGGTCTTTTTCTGTTAAATCTGCTTTTAGTCCTAATATTGTTTTTAAGTTTATTTTTTCACCTTCAAATATTACTATGTTGTCTGGTATTGATTGTATTGAAAGTGTATATAAATAGATAATTAGCAATATGATTGTTACTGATATTGCTAATACTTTTTTTATGTTTTTCAATTTTATTTTCTCCTTGTATAAAAAGTTTATTAATATTATCTACTTTTTAATACTTTTTATACAA
>ENA-OOSV01000180-OOSV01000180.1-human-gut-metagenome-genome-assembly--contig:-NODE-180-length-34848-cov-3.966574_pt1 | contig 34848 bp, 25 predicted proteins | sample MGYA00241179_ERZ501216 | MGnify/ENA primary metagenome ERZ501216 (study PRJEB25962, sample SAMEA2042498) | human gut metagenome | biome: human gut; feature: human-associated habitat; material: faeces...
CCGGACGAGTGCGTGGTACAGATGATGTGATTGCCTATCATGTGCGCCAGTCCTTCCGCCCTGGTGAGATTACCCCGGAAGAAGCAAACCAGCTGGGCGTAGAATTTGCAAAGCGTTTTACTAAAGACAATCATGCCTTTGTGGTCTGCACTCACATAGACAAGTCGCACATTCATAATCACATTATCTGGTCATCGGTCAGCTTAGAATATGACCGGAAATTCCGAAACTTTTGGGGCAGCACCAAGGCGGTTCGCCGGTTAAGTGATACCATCTGCATTGAAAACGGACTGTCCATTGTAGAGAATCCGAAACTTCACAGAAAAAGCTATAACAAGTGGCTGGGAGATCAGGCAAAGCCCTCTCACCGAGAGCTGCTTCGTGTGGCAATTGACAACGCATTATCACAAAGTCCTGCTGACTTTGAAGAACTGCTGAAGCTGTTGCAAGAGTATGGTTGTGAAGTCTCAAAGCGCGGAAAATCGTATCGACTGAAGCTCTCTGGTTGGGAGAAAGCCGCCCGCATGGACAGTCTGGGCGAAGGATATGGATTGGAAGATTTGCGGGCAGTTCTCTTAGGGAAGAAAGCACATACCCCGCGAAAGAAAACAGTCACACAGGCAGAGCCGCCGAAGGTCAATCTGCTGGTGGACATTCAGGCAAAATTGCAGGCTGGAAAAGGTGCTGGCTATGCTCGATGGGCTAAAGTTTTTAATCTGAAACAAATGGCGCAGACCATGAATTACCTGTCAGAGAACAATCTGCTGGAGTATGCGGTTTTGGAAGAAAAGGCTGCGGCTGCCACGGCACATCACAATGAACTTTCGGCGCAGATCAAAGCGGCTGAAAAGCGCATGGCAGAGATCGCTGTTCTGCGTACTCACATCGTAAATTATGCCAAGACCCGTGAGGTCTATGTGGCATACCGCAAGGCGGGTTACTCTAAGAAATTCCGGGAAGAACATGAGGAAGAAATTCTGCTCCACCAGGCTGCTAAGAATGCCTTTGATGAGATGGGCGTCAAGAAGCTGCCCAAGGTCAAAGAGTTGCAGACGGAGTACGCGAAATTGCTGGAAGAAAAGAAAAAGACCTATGCCGAGTACCGGCGTTCCCGTGAGGAAATGCGGGAGCTTTTAACGGCAAAGGCAAATGTAGATCGAGTGCTGAAAATGGAGGTAGAACAGGATGTTGAAAAAGAAAAAGACCACGGCCAGCGGTAAGCTGGTCCTGGTCAAAAGCGTTCGCAGAACGCGCAGCCACAGAATGAAATTCTGTGTTCAAAGGGGCTTGGGGGCGCTGCCCTCAACAAGCAAGCGGAGAGGAAAATCACGGAGGGATTTTCTTCTCTGCGGGCCTGTGTGTATTAACACAGGCATTGCTTGCCTCTTTTCTCCGAAAATGAAAAGAACCAGTGAGAGAATCGTTAAATTTCACTCACTGGCTCAATTCATTTCAAATTTCTCGGACAACTCTGTTAGCTCTTTCACCGTTTCCTGGGTGTGATGCAACAGGGTGTCACGCATTTCTGGCGGACAGCTGGAATAAAGCATTTTCATCTGATTGACACCCTCATCCTCCAGAGAAATATCTGGATTTATAAGCGTATCTAAAGAGATGTGCAGGACTTTTGCCAATGCTCTCAAAATCAAATAGGACGGGTTCATTTTCCCTTTTTCGATATTGGCAATTTGCTTTACAGAAACATGGCTTAGATCGGAAAGTTCCTGTTGTGTCAGTTCTTTATTCTTTCTGGCCTCTCTCATTTTCTGCCCTAAAGCAGTTAAATCATCAATCGGCATAATCGTTCACCTCAAATATATTTTATCGTTCCGATTTGCACAAAGGAATAACCTTATTGTGCTTGATAACAGGACTGATTATGCTGATTCCTTTTTGATAACATGGTTGCTCCATGATTATGGCGTTTCCGGCTGCTAATTGGACTATGAGGATGAATTGCAGATTTCAGCTTTTAGTTCGTTGCCAAACGAGAATGATATAGAATGCGGTAGGGAGGCTATCAGTTTTATCCGCTCATCTATGAGCCGTTTTTATTCTCTGTGACATAAAAATTCATCTGGATATTCCGTTTTCGGTTCGCCATGCGGTGCCTCCATTCTTCATAAGGGTTTGGGATTATCCCAACAAGCATTTTTCATTTTCTGGCAAGGGATCTGAAAATCCGAAAAATCGCAAGCGGGTACTCGCTTGCTGTGCTTGCTATCGAAACCCTACTTTCTATTTCTCCCTCTACTAATACTACAATTTGAAGCGGAGATTTTGACTGTTTCCATTTCAAATTATGCAAGAACCACCTCTGTTCAATGTTGAATAGTTCTATGTTCACACACACACAGGCAATCACTCCCCGTAAAGATAGCAAAAGCAAAGTAATTGTCTATTTGGAACGAAAATGCCTTTTTGGAGAAGAAACATACCGACATATCTGCTATACTGAAATGCGGTTAGCTGGTGCTAACACAAAAGCAAACAGGAGGACCAAATAATGAATAAACTACAAGGAAAAGACCTTATCAATGTTGGAATCTTCACTGCGATCTATTTTGTGGTGATGATGGCGATTGCCATGCTGGGATTTATCCCTATTTTTCTTCCGCTTCTGATCGTGCTGGTTCCGCTGATTGGCGGAATCGTAATGATGCTATATTATTCTAAAGTCCAGAAGTTTGGAATGGTATCGCTGACAGGACTGATCTGCGGTATTTTAATGTTGCTGACCGGCATGGGGTATTGGAGCATTATTACCGGTGCCGTGTTCGGTGTCCTGGCTGATCTTGTTTTGAAATCCGGCGATTATAAGAGTGCAAAAAAAGGAATCATATCGCATGGTGTTTTTTCTATGTGGATCATCGGAAACTACATCCCCATTGTTGCAACACGGGACAGCTACTATCAGCAGCTAATCAGCGGTTATGGACAAGAGTATGCAGATTCCATTATGAGCTATATCTCGGCATATACGCTCCCCCTTCTTTTGATTGCCGGGTTCGTTTGCGGCGTGATCGGCGGTGTGATCGGCCAGAAAATTTTCAAAAAGCACTTTAAGCGTGCGGGTATTGCATAATGCGCCGTGAATTGTTAGCAAGCAAAAAAAAGGAAACCGGCCTGTCGTTAGACCCTCGGACAAAGTTGGCATTGCTTATCACGATTGACCTCTTTGTCTTGAGCGGCGGAGGTGGGGCTGCTTCTAAACAGTTTGCTCCTATTTTGGCTGCTGTTCCATTGATCCTACTGCTCACGGAAAAATCGTGGAAGGGATCGGTTATCTATTTTGTTTTATATGGCGGCAGCTATATATTGCAACTATGGGCGCTCCCCCACCTGTCCGGCCTTCCTAACTTTCTTGTTGTTGCAATCTGCGGTTTCTTTATGCGGTTTGTGCCGGGGATTATGATGGGATACATCACGGTCAGGACAACGACGGTCAGCGAGTTTGTTGCCTCCATGAAGAAGCTGCATTTACCGGAGCAGATCATCATTCCTATGTCCGTGATATTCCGATTTTTCCCTACGGTTGTAGAAGAATATAATGCCATAGGGGACGCTATGAAAATGAGAGGAATCCGTTTTGGCGGGGGCAAAGCCAGTGCAATGCTGGAATACAGGCTTGTCCCTGTCATCATGTGTTCCGTCAAGATCGGGGAAGAATTAAATGCGGCAGCCCTGACAAGAGGATTGGGCGGTCCGGTCAAGAGGACAAACATCTGCGAGATCGGCTTTCATGTGCAGGATGTTTTTTTCCTGCTGTTATGTGTGGTGGCTTTTGCAATTCCTATTGTCACAATGATTACAGGGAGGTAGATCTATGATCGAATGTAAAAAAGTTTCTTTTTCCTACCCTCCAAATGAAACTGACATTGGGGACAGGGAAGGACACGGAACATTAAGAAATATTGACCTGTCTATTAACGACGGGGATTTTGTACTGCTCTGCGGAACATCGGGCTGCGGTAAAACCACACTGACACGGCTGTTTAACGGACTGATTCCTCATTATTACGATGGAAAGCTGGAAGGCACTGTCATGCTTGATGGAGAAGATATGAGCGGGCTTTCCCTGTTTGATATATCAAAAAAAGTGGGTTCTGTTTTTCAGAATCCACGTTCTCAATTTTTTAATGTGGATACGACCAGCGAAATTGCCTTTGGATGTGAAAACCATGGATTGGAAGAAGCAGAAATCCGAAAGCGGGTAAAACTGGTCTCAGAGCAGTTGAACCTTACAAATCTACTGGACAGAAGTGTTTTCTCCCTTTCCGGTGGGGAAAAGCAAAAAATCGCCTGTGGATCTGCCGCCGCTGTGGAACCGGATATATTTGTTTTGGACGAGCCATCTTCCAACCTTGACGCCTATTCCATCGCTGATTTTCGGAAACTGTTAAAAATATTGAAGTCACAGGGCAAAACAATTATTATTGCGGAGCACCGGCTCTACTATCTTTATGATCTGGCAGACAGGATCATATATTTAAGCGACGGGGAAATACAAGGGGATTATACTTTGCCGGAATTTCAGTTGATTCCGGCGGCGGAAAAAGCTAAAATGGGATTACGGCCTCTTGGCCTGGGTGAGTTTGCAGACATTGAGCCTGCCAGTCTACATTCAGGGCAGGGGATATGGAAACTGAACCACTTCCATTTCGCATACAAGAAACAGCCGGAAACGCTTTCTCTGGAAAATATAGAGCTTCCTGCCGGAAATGTAACGGCGGTCATCGGGCACAATGGAGCCGGAAAAACGACACTATCCCGTTGCTTATGCGGATTGGAAAAAAGATGTAAAGGTATCCTCGAAAAAGAAGGTACTTCCTATTCAAGCAAACAGCGGCTGAAGCTATGCTATATGGTCATGCAGGATGTAAATCATCAGCTTTTTACGGAGAGCGTTTTAGAGGAAGTCCTGTTAAGTATGCCGGGGAAAGATTCCGATGAATCGCCTGAAAATGTGGCAAAGGCAGAGGCTATCTTGACAGAAATGGATTTGCTCCCGTACAAAGCCTGCCATCCGATGGGGCTTTCGGGAGGGCAAAAACAACGTGTGGCGATTGCTTCTGCGATTGCCTCTGAACGTCCGGTTATACTATTTGACGAACCTACCAGCGGCCTTGATCTCTTTCACATGAGGCAGGTGGCCGATTCGGTCAAAGGACTTGCCGATTCAGGAAAAACCATTGTGATTGTGACCCATGATCCTGAATTTATACTCAGGTGCTGCAATTATGTGATCCATCTGGAAAACGGCAGATTGGAAGAAAACTATTTCCTCCAGGATACGGAAGGACGGGAACGGTTATTTAATTTCTTTATGATGGAAGGAGGCGGCGGAAATCAAACTGTTTGATGGTAAAATAAACTGCGGCTCAAATGTTAAAAATGTCATTGAAACTGAGGATTGCGTTGTCCTGCAGCTTTTTGACGAGAGCGGCGAGGGAACCATGACAGCCCACAAAATTTTTGATGGCGCTTTTGTGATGTATAGCGATATGCACCTGAAAGAATGTACCTCCTACTTTCAGAGTAGTACGGACAGTTCGCTTCTCTATATAGACCATTGCAGGGAGGGACGGATCGAAAGCGAGATTGGCAATCATGCGTATAGCTATTTGCAAGAGAATGAGATGCGTGTGGATGACCGGCGTTCCCATTCGGGACGGTTCTGCTTTCCACTCTGCCACTATCATGGGATGACCCTGGGATTTGATCTGGACATTGCTGTGCCGGCGCTGAAAGACTTTTTTGGCGGATTTTCTGTTGATTTGTACGAGCTTCAAAAAAAGTATTGCAATGACAAGAAACCGTTTGTGATTCATAATGAGCCAGGAATTGAACATATTTTTTCAGAGCTTTACTTTGTCCCGCAGCAGATCAAAGGTGACTACTATAAAGTAAAAGCCCTGGAGCTGCTTTTATATCTGGACGCTTTGCAGTTTTCTGATTCCAAAGAAGATCGCCCTTATTTCTATAAAGGGCAGGTAGAAAAAATCAAAGCGATCCATGATCTTATTACGGCAAATTTGCAGGAGCATTACACGATGGATGAATTAGCTGAACGATTCCAGATTTCATTGACGGGGATGAAAACCTGCTTTAAGGAAATATACGGAGATTCCATGTATTCCTATCTTCGCCGTTATCGGATGAACGTTGCTGCCACAATGCTCCGGCAGGATTCCAAAAAAGGAATTGCGGAAATTGCCGGAGCTGTGGGATATGAAAGCCCCAGTAAATTTGCAACAGCTTTCCGGCAGGTGATAGGGCAGACGCCGATGGAATACCGAAAATCTTTTTTCTAAACGGTGCATAAATGCCGTTTTGGAGAGGAAAGAAGAATTGAATACTGCTACAATGAGGATGGTTAGCAAAGACTACCCATCCTTTTTTCTTTGCTGACTAAAAAGAAGGAAGGTGATTGTAATGAAGCAGCAAAAAGATAATTGGGTGAAAATTCTGTTTTCCTTCGCCGCACCATGCAAGGGGAAAATGGCTCTTTCGGTATTCTGCGCCATTCTGAGCGTTGCAGGAGGGTTTATTCCTTTTTGGGCTGTATATGAAATCCTGCTGGCATTTATCAATCAGAATGTGACCCTGAATGGCATTCTGATTTGGTGTCTGGTTGGAGCAGCGGGCTACCTGCTACGGGTTGCCTGCCATGGAATCTCTACGATCCTGGCGCATATTTCAGCCTATACCGTTTTGGAAGGAATCCGGCTTAAAATTGCGGACCGGCTGATGAAAGCGCCTCTCGGCGAAGTGATGGGGCGGCGAATCGGCTATCTGAAAAATATCATCATGGATAAGGTGGAGGATTTAGAGCCGCCTTTGGCACACATGATCCCGGAATTGACTTCTAACCTCCTACTCCCTGTTGCAATTTTTACCTGGATGATGGTCATTGACTGGCGCATGGGATTGGCGGTTCTGATTGCTCCGGTGCTGGCCATGATTCCTATGTTTTTCCTTATGAGGAATTATAACAGTCAGTACGCCGCTTATATGGAGGCAAATAACCATGTCAACAGTATTATTATTGAGTATGTGGAAGGCATCGAGGTTGTAAAGGCTTTTAATCAAAGCACAAGCTCCTATGAAAAATTTGTTAATGCTGTCCAGTCGTTCAAAGAGTTTACCCTGGCATGGTTTAAGAGCACATGGAAAACGATGAACCTTATGATGGCGATTATGCCCACAACGCTACTGGGGGTTCTTCCTGTCGGCCTTCTGCTGGTACAGAATGGAAGTATTTCCCCCGCAGAGCTTGCAATGGGGATTATTCTTTCCCTCAGCATTGTTGGGCCGTTGATGAAAGCAACCACTTTCATTAACGAAGCAAAGTCTATGGAATATGCAGTAGAGGCGGCAAATGAACTTTTGAACCTGCCTGTGCTGCCGGATTCAGGGAAAATCGTATCCATACCCCGCAATGATATTGTGTTGGAGCATGTAACTTTTTCCTATGACGGCTCCGAGCAAAATGAAGTACTGCATGATGTGAACTTGGAATTGCCAGAGGGAAGTTTTACGGCACTTGTAGGACCGTCTGGCGGCGGTAAATCAACGATTGCCCGTCTGATTGCAAGGTTTTGGGACGTGACAGGCGGCAACATTACCATTGGGGGGAAGAATATCAAAGAGTTGTCTATACGCCAGCTTTCCGAACTGGTCAGTTTTGTGACGCAGGATAACTTCCTGTTTAATTGCTCACTGAAAGAAAACATCCGTCTTGGAAATCCAAACGCCACAGATGAAGAAGTATATGCGGCGGCGAAAGCGGCCTGCTGTGATGAATTTATTGTGCGTTTGGACAAAGGATATGATACCCCTGCCGGTGATGCCGGAAAGAGGCTGTCCGGCGGCGAAAAACAGCGAATTGCGATTGCGAGGGCGATCCTCAAAAATGCCCCGATTGTTATTTTGGATGAAGCGACAGCATTTACTGACCCGCAGAACGAAGATAAAATCCAGAAATCTATCATGGCGTTATCAAAGGGTAAAACTCTTCTTGTGATCGCCCACCGCCTTTCCACCATTCAGAACGCAGATCAGATTGTCGTGTTGAAAAAAGGCCGGATTGTGGATTGCGGAAAGCAGGAAGAATTGTTGAAGCGGTGTCCGCTTTATGCGGATATGTGGAAAGCCCACATCGGGGCGAAGAATTGGTCTGTGAGTGAAAAGAAGGAGGTGGCCGCTCATGTTTAAGTCTATGAAACGGATCATTAAATGGGCGGGGAAATATAAGGGACGCCTCTATCTTGGCTCTGTTTTTTCCTTTTTCAGCAGCCTGTCTACGGCGATCCCTACAATGGCTGCCGCTTATGCCCTTGATAAAGCAATCGCAGCTTATTGGGCAGGCAGCACAATAGAATCCTCCCTGATCTGGCAGACGCTTTGGATTATTGTTGGCTCGATTGCGCTTAACTTTCTACTCTCTTATTTGCGGGCGGTGTTGCAGGAAAGCATTGGTTATGAAGTAGCCGCAGGGCAGCGAATCCATTTAGGCGATGTGCTGAAAAGGGTTCCTCTGGGATATTTTTCCAAAAACAGCGTGGGCGATATTCTGACAGGTGTTACCACGGAGCTATCCACACTCGAATTGCAGGGAATGAAGATGGTTGATATCATCATCAACGGATATGCAAAGTTTATTGCAATTCTCCTGTGTTTCCTTTTCCTGAGTCCAGCCGCAGCAGTGATTTCTGTTGTCGGCGTTGCCTTTTCCTCATTGGCCTTACATGGTATCAGCAGGCATAGTGAAAAGACCGCTGCTATCACGCACCAGGCCATGGAGGATATGTCTGGCTCTGCGATTGAATATATCCGCGGGCTGTCCATCGTTAAATCGTTCGGACAGGAAGGGGCTTCTATCGAAAGTTTCCGCAAGGCAAATACGGATTTGAAAAATATTCATATCAAAGTAGAAAAAGGCTATACGCCATTTAACTGCTTGCATCTGTTCTCCTTAAAACTGGCATCTATGGGGATTGTGTTTATCTGTGCATGGCAGACACTTAACGGGCAAATGAGTCTTGCTTATTTCCTGATGTTTGTTCTGTTTTCTTTCGTAATCTTTGGAAGTGTGGAAAACATTAACGACGCGGCTCACATGCTGGGGCTTATAGATTCCGCTATGAATAAGCTGGAAGCTCTGGAAAATGCAGAATATATCGACCAGGACGGAAAAGATATTACACCGACCTCGTATGACATTACTTTTCAGGATGTATCCTTTGGTTACGATAAACGGACTGTATTGCATGATGTGAATTTCACGATTCCGCAGAATACCACAACAGCGATTGTAGGTCCTTCCGGGAGCGGCAAGTCTACCCTGTGCAGCCTGCTTGCACGCTTTTATGATGTTGACGCCGGAAAAATCACTTTAGGAGAAACAGATATTCGAGAATTTACCTGTGACAGCTTACTAAAAAATATCAGTATGGTGTTCCAGAATGTATATCTGTTCCGGGATACGATCCGTAACAATATCAAATTCGGCAGCCCGGACGCTTCGGAGGAACAGATGATTGCTGCTGCAAAAAAAGCGCGCTGCCATGACTTTATTATGGCCTTGCCAGATGGATATGATACCGTCATTGGTGAGGGCGGTTCTTCTCTTTCCGGCGGTGAAAAGCAGCGGATTTCGATTGCCAGAGCCATGCTGAAAGATGCGCCGATTGTTATTTTGGATGAGGCCACGGCCAGCATTGACCCAGAGAATGAGCATTTGATTCAAGAGGCTATTTCCGCACTGACACATGGTAAAACAATCATAACGATTGCCCATAGACTGGCGACGATTGAAAATGCGGATCAAATTCTTGTCATTGATGGTGGAACCGTCGTGCAGAAAGGAACCCATAAGGAATTGCTGGCTCAAAGGGGAACCTATCAGGAATTTATTAAGATTCGGGAACAGGCTGAGGGCTGGAGGATTCAACAATAAGCATAAAGGAGGAACTGATGAAGATTCATGCGTCCGGGGAGGATTATCTGGAGGCTATCCTTGTTCTACAAAAGAAAATGGGCATGGTCCGCTCCATTGACCTTGCCCGGCACATGGGCTTTAGCAAACCGAGTATCAGCCATGCGGTAAGCGTCTTGAAGAACGGTGGTTTTCTGACCGTGGATGATGATGGATTCCTTCATCTGACCGCCATAGGTCGGGAGATTGCCGAGAAAATCTATGAACGCCATTTGTTTTTTATGGAGCAGCTTATCGTTGCTGGCGTCGATCAGGAAACAGCGGAACAAGACGCCTGCCGGATTGAACACGCCATCAGTGATACATCTTTCCGAAAGCTGAAGGAGAAAGTACAAGGAACCGATTAGCGCACATCGGCTCCGCTCTGCATAATAAGTTATCTGCCCCGTCCGGGGAAAGAAAAAAACCGTTGACTGGGGCAGATAATTTCGTGCGCTATTTTAAGGTTTGAACTCAATCGGCGGTTTTGAAGGATAATTTCAGAGCCGCCGTTTCTTTGCGTTTACACAAACCAATGACGACTTGCAGGGACACGGTAGCCGCTTGGAGGTTAATTTGCCGTGTCTCTTTTGCTTTTTCAAAGCTCCCATGATCTACATCAATTAAAAAAAGCATTGCCCCTCCTCCGGGCAAGTATAGCATTGCATCGGCATTATCGTTCCATGTGATTCAGCATAATAATGACTGTTCTTGGCACGCCAGTTTCCCATTGCGGGAATCTGGCGTTTTTTGTTGCCTTTTTTTCGGAGATAATCCGGCTGTATACCGGTGTCGTTCCCCACCTCCATTCGATTCACTCGTCAATCACCCGTGAATCGAAATGGAGGTACATAATGAAGAAAATTAACCTTCGGGAACTTTATCCTGATGTTTATACAACAGACTTTTTTGTAGATGTGACAGAGGAAGTAATGGAGACTATTCGAGCAGCTGAACGTGCGGAGGCTGCGTATGAGCGAAAGATGTATCGTTATAAAGCACAGTATTCTCTGGATTGCGAGAATGGCATTGAAAATGCGGTGCTGTTGAAGCCGCAAACACCGGAGATGCTTCTGGAGGAAAAACAGTTTCAGGAGCAGGTCTATGCCGCTGTGATGAAGCTGCCGGAGAAACAGGCAAAGAGGATTTATGCCCGATACTATCTGGGAATGACGGTAAATGAAATTGCCGAAGTAGAAGGTGTAGACCCAAGCCGTGTCCGAGACAGTATCCGCCGTGGATTAAAGCAGCTTGTAAAATATTTTTGATAAAATTTCATTTGATGCGCCTGTTTTTTGCCTTTTTTGTCAGTGTTAATAAGAAGGACAAGTTTTCCTCCTTCATCAGTACATTGACAATCGAATAGACAGCACAACAGGTACATAACCCATGTACGAGCGAATATGAAACGCCGCGAAGATGGAGCAGTCAGGGAGGTGATGAAAAGACTTCTTCGGAGCGATCTACGATTTCATAAAACGGATTGTGGCAGATTCGGCGCGATGACTGCATGGGGGCTTAAAGATACTTCCTCACGGCCCGCCAAAGACTTGGGGGGAACCCTGCGGCACACGATACGAACGATGCTGCGGAGTTATGACAGCCGCGCCAGCGGAGACCTGTTGTGTTCCCATCGTCAGGGGGCGTGGCAAATGTGATGAAAGCTGAGTTATATAAATAGGAAGCGTTTACAGCTTCCTGTTCAAAATCAGATACCATGCGCTGGCAGTTTCGGCTGCCAGCGTATTCATGTGGCTTTGAACAAACACGATGACAAACTTGACAGATTGGAGGAAATATGCTTTATGGAAAAACTTATTACACGAAAAGAAGCAGCAGAAATCTTAGGTATCAGTATTGCAACGCTGGACGCGGCCCGTAACAATGGTCTTATTTCTTATGTGCAATATGTGCAGAATGGCTGTGTGTACTTTACTTCAGCGGGCCTTCAGGAGTATATCGCAAAATGCACCCACAGAGCAAAGCCAGCAGAAAAGAACGCAACTTATCGTAAACCTCGCAGAGCTGGAGTGTGAGCCGGTCCGTATCCTTGTCGAAATCATAATGGTCTGATAAAACATAGATACAGCGCTGGAGTATATTCTTAGGAGGTGGCGGAAGTGGCAAAAAGAAAAAGAGCAATTCCACAATACGGTACAGTTACGCTTAACGGCATAGATTATTATAGAACGCGGGTTCAGAACGCAGATGGAAAACTGGTGGCCCTTTATGCGAGAACACCGGAAGAATTATATGATAAAGAGTTGGGAGCATTAGAGCAGATCGACAACGATACATTCTGTCGGAAATCCCCGACGGTTGCAGACTACTGTGAAAAATGGCTTTTGATGCAGTCGGTTCATGTGAGGGCAACCACGCTGATAGATTATACCTCAAAGGTCAGACGGCACATTATAAAAGAACTGGGACAGATGCGGATGGCAGATGTGACACTGGATGACATTCAGCTTGCACTTGTTCCTGTTTCCGAGAAGTCCGCTTCGGTATATAAGTCAGTGGTTATCCTGTATAAATCCATTTTCCGTGCAGCAAAGGAAAGTAAGATTATTGATAACAACCCAACGACTTACCTTACAGCCAAAGGTGGAGGCGTTCCGCAGAAGGACAAAGCTGCATTGACGGATGAACAGGCCGCCAGACTGCTGGATGCCATTCAGGGACTTCCGCCGTATGTATTTGTCATGTTAGGGCTGTATGCAGGATTGCGGCGAGAAGAAATTCTTGCCCTAAAATGGGATTCTGTATATCTGGATGTGGATTGCCCTTATTTAACGGTACGCAGGGCATGGCACACGGAAAATAACAGACCGGTGATTCTGGATGAGCTGAAAACGAAAGCCGCGCATCGAAATATTCCGTTGCCGGTTTGCCTGGCGGACTGTCTGAAAGAGACAAAAGCTAATTCACAGTCAGAATATGTGGTGCCGAACCGGGATGGTGATCCGTTGTCCTATACACAGTTCAAGCGGCTCTGGCAGTACATTGTAACCCGAACAGTCAAGGAGCGTTTCTATTATCGCTACGAGGATGGAAAGCGTGTAAAGCACACGGTTACGCCAGTCCTCGGTGAAAAGGCAGCGCATAACGGCAAAGTGATTTACAGTTTGGATTTTGAAGTGACACCGCATCAGCTGCGGCATACATACATTACGAATCTGATTCATTCGTCCGTGGACCCGAAAACGGTTCAATACCTGGCGGGGCATGAGAGTAGTAAAATTACGATGGATATTTACGCAAAGGTTAAATACAACAGACCGGATGAGCTGGTAAGAACAATGGGTGGTGCATTTGCCCAGTGGGATGCAGCACAGGCATAACAATTATAAAGAGTAGGAAACAAAGCTGGAGCGAGGCAAGGATGTCTCGCTCTTTGTTTTACATAATCCGTATCTTTGATTAAGTGGGTGCTTTCTGATAAAAAGAAGGTGTGAATTTAAGAACACTCATTATCAGGAAAGGAAGATTTGTATGGCTAAGAAAAAACAAAGCGTTCCAGAGTACGGAACGGTTACAAGAAAAGGAACACTGTATTACAGAACCAGAATTACAGATGCCGATGGAAAGCAGGTCAGCTTATATGCGACCACCTGTGAAGAATTATATGAAAAGCAGTTGGAGGCCCGGAGACAGGTGGATGAGATCATCTTTCACCGAAAGCATCCAACGGTTGCCGAGTATTGTGAGAAATGGCTGCTGATGCAGTCAGCAAAGGTGTCTACGGCTACTATAAAAGGATACAGACAGAATATGAAGAATTATGTCATTAGCTCTCTGGGAGATATGTATATGGAGGAAGTGACTGCGGATGATATTCGTCTGACGCTTGTTCCGCTGTCTCAAAAATCGAAAGGACTGTATGATACGGTAAATATGCTGATTAAGTGTGTGTTTTATTCGGCAGAGCGCAGTCAGCTGATAACCGATAATCCGTGTGTAGGAATTTCAGCAAAGGGCGGAAAAGCATCGAAAAAGAAAGACGCCTTAACAGATCAACAGGTTGCAATTCTGCTGGATACGGTGAAAGAGCTTCCGCCATATCTTTTTATTATGATTGGTTTGTATTCCGGCTTGCGTCGGGAAGAAATTCTTGCATTGCAATGGGACTGTGTATTCCTGGATGAATCCACACCATACATTTCTGTGCGGCGGGCATGGCGCGCGGAGCATAACAGGCCGGTGATCTCCACCGTCCTAAAGACAAAGGCAGCTAAAAGGGATATTCCCATTCCGAAGTGTCTGGTGGACTGTCTGCGGGAAGCAAAAGCAAATTCCATATCGGAGTATGTGATTGCCGACAGTGAAGGACAGCCGCTTTCCTATTCTCAGTTTACGAGAGTTTGGCAGTATGTAGTTGTTCGTTCTGCAAAAGAGAGAACCTACTATAAATATGTGAATGGACAGAGCATTAAATATACCGTCAAGCCGACATTAGGAACAAGGCAGAGGAACAATCCCAAGATTCGCTATACCCTGAATTTCGATGTAACACCGCACTTGTTGCGGCATACCTACATCACGAATCTGCTCTATGCGGGCGTTGACCCTAAGACAGTTCAGTATCTGGCAGGGCATGAGAATAGTAAGACAACTATGGACATTTACGCGAGGGTCAAGTATAATAAACCAGAGGAACTTTTCGAGGTAGTGAATGATGCTTTGAACCAGGAGAATTTCGATGAAAAATCACCGATTTCTATGGTTAAGGAATAGGACAACCAACAACAGAAAATGCGAAAAAGCCCGTAATATCAAGGAAAAACGCACCATAGAGATGTTTAGTACGGTCTTAAAGCAGCTCGTAGAGCTCCTCAGTTCTCAAAAAGATAATCAAATTTACATTGCTTATCAGCTCCGAAGTTTCGACTTCGGAGTTTCTTTTTGTGCTGACTTCGGGTCCTCGGAGTTGCAAAAACAATAAGTTTGTTCAAATTGATCACACGCATCGAGAAATAGTATGTTTTGCTAAATTTTTTAATGTGATGAATGTTGTTTATTCATTTGTAGCGGCGAACAGTGTTCGCCATTTGATTTGGTTGCAAAACCAAATCAACCATACAGCAACATACATATTTTGACCAAGTATAAAATTCCAATTATTTTTGCAATGTATGTTTTAGGGGGAACCGTGTTCGCCCGTTCGTATGCAACGCATACGATTGCACGCAATGCGTGCAAGGTTCAATACACAATTATAATCACATCAAAACATATGTGATTAAACAAAATATTTCATCAAGGCGGGCGGCCGATGACCGCCCCTACGGGTTTACATTTATAAATTATTATTTAAACGGAAAAATACTAACGTTGCCTGTGGTCGAACCGATTTTGCAATCGGTTCGATTGGCGTTCACTGTACGCCGCTACAATTTTCCACTTTCCATTTTCAATTTTCAATTAAAAAAATCCCGAACACGGCAAATGCCATATTCGGGAGAATTTTTTATTTATTCACATATTCACTTTGTACAAGCTTTAGCCAAAATTATTCGGCATCGGGAAGGCTTGCAAGCTTTTCAAGGTGAGCATACTTATCAGCAGCAACCTTTTCAGCCTTTTCAAAGAGTTTTTCTGCTCTTTCGGGGAATGAACGAGTGAGTGAGTTATAGCGAACTTCGCCCATGATGAAGTCACGATATGATGCAGAAGGAGCTTTACCGTCAAGCATGAACGGATTCTTTCCTTCGTCTGCAAGACGAGGATCGTAACGGAAGATGTTCCAGTAACCTGCCTCAACAGCCTTTTTCTCCTCAAGCTGAGCAATGCCCATGCCACCCTTGATACCGTGGTTGATACACGGAGCGTAGCAGATTACGAGTGACGGACCGTTGTAGCTTTCAGCCTCAACCATAGCCTTGAGAACCTGATTGTTGTCAGCACCCATAGCGCACTGTGCAACATAAACATAGCCGTAGCTCATTGCAATAGCGGCAAGGTCTTTCTTCTTAACAGCCTTACCTGCGGCGGCAAACTGTGCAACCGAACCTACAGGAGTAGCCTTTGAAGCCTGACCGCCTGTGTTAGAATAAACCTCGGTATCGAATACGAGGATATTAACATTTTCGCCTGATGCGATTACATGGTCAAGACCGCCGAAACCGATATCGTAAGCCCAACCGTCACCGCCGAAGATCCACATTGACTTCTTAGCGAGTTCGTCCTTGTCAACGAGTGTTTTCTTAACAAGTTCGCCAACCTTTGCATCCTCTGTGTTCTTTTCGAGTTCAGCGATAAGAGCGTCTGTTGCAGGACGGCTTGAAGTTGAATCTGTTACTGTGTCGAGATAGTTCTGGCAAGCTGTCTTAAGGTCAGCGCTGTCTGTATCCTTCTGAATACCCTCAACATACTCGATAAGTCTGTTGCGGATAGCCTTCTGACCGAGAGCCATACCAAGACCAAACTCTGCGTTATCTTCAAAGAGTGAGTTCTGCCAAGCAGGACCGTAACCCTTCTTATTCTTTGTATAAGGTGTTGCAGGAGCAGATGCACCCCAAATTGATGAACAGCCTGTTGCGTTAGCGATAAACATTCTGTCACCGAAAAGCTGTGTAACAAGCTTTGCATACGGTGTTTCACCGCAGCCTGCGCAAGCGCCTGAGAATTCAAGCAACGGCTGTTTGAACTGACTGCCCTTAACTGTAGTGAACTTGAACTTCTCATGAACTTCAGGCTTATCTTCAAGTGTGAGAGCGTAGTCAAATACTGCCTGCTTAGGACGCTGTGAGTCGATTGACTGCATTGTGAGAGCCTTAGCGCCCTTCTTACCCGGACAAACCTGAGCACAAGCGCCGCAACCCGTACAGTCGAGTGTTGAAACTGTCATTACAAAGTTGAGGTCTTTGAGTCCCATCATCGGGAGGCTCTTTGTACCCTCGGGAGCTTTTGCAAGCTCGTCAGCTGTCATGGCAACAGGACGGATTACAGCGTGAGGACATACGATTGCACATCTGTTACACTGAATACAGTTTTCAGGATTCCATTCGGGAACATCAACTGCGATACCTCTCTTTTCATAAGCGGCAGAACCGTTAGGAGCAGTACCGTCAACATGATCCATAAATGTTGAAACAGGGAGCTTGTTACCCTTATATGCATTTACAGGCTTGAGGATTTCGTTTACATACTCAACGAGAGCGCCGTTACCCTCTGCCTTGTCGGCAACTGAATTATCAACAGCATTAGCCCAATCAGCAGGAATTTCAACCTTCTTGAGGTCTTCCATACCACGGTCGATAGCGGCGTAGTTCATATCTACGATAGCCTGACCTTTCTTAATGTATGACTTCTTAGCGGCAGCCTTCATAAGCTCCTTAGCCTTGTCGGCAGGAATGATATCTGCAATCTTGAAGAATGCTGACTGAAGAACCGTGTTGATACGACCGCCGAGACCGATTTCCTTACCGATCTTGATACCGTCAATTGTGTAGAAGTTGATGTGTCTTTCAGCGAGAATCTTCTTCATCTTACCTGGGAGACGCTCGGAAAGCTCTTCTGTATCCCATGGGCAGTTAAGAAGGAATGAACCGCCTTCTTTAAGGTCATCAACAATATCGTACTTGTCAACATAAGACGGATTGTGACAGGCAACAAAGTCTGCCTTTGAAATGTAGTATGTTGACTTAATGGGAGTTTTACCGAAACGAAGGTGAGAAACTGTAAGACCGCCCGACTTCTTTGAGTCATATGCAAAGTAGCCCTGAGCGTACATATCGGTGTTATCGCCGATAATCTTGATTGAGTTCTTGTTAGCACCGACAGTACCGTCAGCGCCAAGACCCCAGAACTTACAGCTGTGTGTACCCTTCGGAGTTGTATCGGGATTTTCAACAATCGGAAGTGAGAGGTTTGTAACATCATCAACAATGCCGATTGTAAATCTTCTCTTAGGTGTTTCGCTTTCAGCATTTCTGTAAACAGCGATGATGTCGCCTGGTGTTGTATCCTTTGAGCCAAGACCGTATCTGCCTGTGTAAACCTTTACACCTGCAAAGTCCGAACCGTTGATAGCGGCGAGAACATCAAGATAAAGAGGTTCGCCGATTGAACCCGGTTCCTTTGTTCTGTCAAGAACAGAGATTGTCTTAACAGTCTTAGGAAGCTCTCTGAGCATATAGTCGGCAACGAAAGGTCTGTAAAGGTGAACTTTAAGAAGACCGACCTTTTCGCCTGCGGCATTGAGGTAATCAACAACTTCTTCCGTACAGTCACAAACAGAACCCATAGCAACGATAACATGCTCTGCATCCTCTGCACCGTAGTAGTTGAACGGCTTGTAGTCAGTGCCGATTTTAGCATTAACCTTGTCCATGTACTTAACAACAACTTCGGGAACTGCGTCATAATACTTGTTACAAGCTTCTCTTGCCTGGAAGAAGATATCGTCGTTCTGAGCAGTACCTCTTGTTACAGGATGCTCAGGGTTAAGAGCACGACGACGGAAAGCCTCCACTGCATCCCAATTAAGCATATCGGCAAGGTCTGCGTAATCCCACTCCTCAATCTTCTGAATTTCGTGAGAAGTTCTGAAACCGTCAAAGAAATGAAGGAAAGGAACTCTGCCTTCAATAGCTGCAAGGTGAGCAACAGCAGCAAGGTCCATACATTCCTGAGGATTGTTTGAACAAAGCATTGCATAACCTGTCTGACGGCAAGCGTAGATATCTGAGTGGTCACCAAAAATAGAAAGTGCGTGGCTTGTGAGCGCACGGGCTGATACATGAATAACGCCCGGAAGGAGCTCGCCTGCCATCTTGTACATATTCGGAATCATAAGGAGCAGGCCCTGTGATGCTGTGTAAGTTGTGGTCAAAGCACCTGCTGCGAGTGAGCCGTGAACAGCACCTGATGCGCCGCCCTCCGACTGCATTTCCGTTACCTGAACCTGTCTGCCGAAAAGGTTCTTGGCACCCTGTGCCGAGAACTTGTCGGTAAGGTCAGCCATTACGGAAGAAGGTGTAATAGGATAGATAGCCGCAACATCGGTAAACGCATAAGAAACATGAGCTACTGCGCTGTTACCATCCATAGTTTTCATTTTTCTTGCCAATGGAATCGTCCTCCTTTTTAATCAAAGCGGCAAAGGAAATGATGCCGCATAAATTTTCGATACCCGTTAATTACGCACCGTAAATCAACAAGCGGTACGGATACTTTGTATCATCTTAAATTTTATCACTTAAACACCGATTTGTAAAGTGTTTTACACAAGAAATTCAAAGCAAGATATATATTTTTGTTTCGTTTTTTACAAAAAAGTTTTTTATATTTACTTGTTCCTGTCAAAATACTTTGTTGTTGATTTTTTAAAAATCAATAACAAAGGTTTTGGCTATTTGTACAAACGGTTGCAATACTACGCTCGGGCATAATATGTTTTTTGACATTACAAACTGTCTGCACGAATTGGATACGGCGGCTCGCCGTAATTTTTAATTTATAAATGCTTTATCGCTTCGCTTAAATCCGTACACAAAAAATCTATCATATGACGAGCCGACTGCCGCAAGGGCATTGTCGCCCACATATTTTCCGACCATCCATGTATCGGCAAGGTTGTAAAACTGCTGAAACACATTGCCGAGCATAAGCGGTACTGCAAAAGACCACAGGCCGCCTGTTATACTGCCTGTGGTCAAATCTCTGTTTTTATTTAGTTTTATCACAAAATCATTTCGTTGCAACCGCAGATTCTGCGGTCATATTTTTTTGTTAAATTCACTTCCGCATTTCGGACAGCGAACAGTATGATTGCCTTTTTTGTTGCGAACACGAAGCTGCGCCTTGCACACGGGACACTTGATATAACGGTAGTCCTTGCGGTCACGAATTTTCTTGAAGGTCAGTTTGAACCAACCTGTTACCGCATTGTAAATCGGAAGAAATTTTCTGTTTTCGGCACTTCTTGCAACAATGTTGCGTGAGAACATACGAAAACAGATAAGCACGATAATCAAGAGCATTATTCCGTCAATGATGTATCTTGCAACACGGTTCCACACAAAAATATTCACGAACCACAGTATAAGCAACAGCACCCAGAGTGCATTGTTGAGCTTATCCGTGCCGTATCTGCCCTGCATAAAATTGGCGAATCTGTTAAATAATCCTCGCATAAAGTTCATCCTTTCCGCAAAAAGCGGTAATTACAAAAATCATCCTTCCACCATTTTATCACAGGCAGGGCGTACATTCAATAAACATTTGACGATATATGTCACTAAATCAGCCGAGAACGAGCTTTGCCGTGTCAACGCTTTCTTTTGCGTCACGGCAGTAGTAGTCAGCGCCGATTTTCATAGCGTAGTCCTTTGTAAGAACCGCACCGCCGACAAATATTGTGCATTTGCTTGAGCCGTCGGGATTCTGAAGTTCCTTACATTCTCTTACAAGCCTTATCGTGTCTTCCATGCTCTTGAGGGTTGTTGTCATAAGAGCCGAAAGTCCTATCATTGTAATATTCTGTTCAACGGCAGTATCAACAATAAGCTGAGGATCAACATCACGACCGAGGTCAACAACTGTGTAGCCGTAGTTATCAAGAAGAACCTTTACAATGTTCTTGCCGATATCGTGAATGTCGCCCTTTACGGTTGCCACAATAATTTTTCCCTTGCTTACGGGAGTTCCGCTTGTCTTTGTAAGGTGCTTTTTAATTACATCAAAGCACTCCTGAGCTGTGTTTGCGCTTTGGATAAGCTGTGGAAGGAAGATTTTATTCTTTTCAAAATCTTCACCCACTCTGTCAAGTGCAGGGATGAGCATTTCGTTTACAACCTGCATTGCATCGGTTGTTTCAAGAAGCTTTGCAGTTGCGGCTGCACCTTCGTTTTTAAGTCCGTTATAAACAGCCGCAAAAATATCAACATTACTGTCTGCCTTTTTAACGGGAGCGGCAGGAACAGCATCGTTATATGCGTTGATAAATTCAAGCGAGTTCTTGTCAATGCCGTTAAGCACACGGAATGCTCTTACAGCGCCTGTCATCGACTCAACATTTGGGTTGATAATCGGCAAATCAAGTCCCTGTTCCATAGCCATTGTAAGGAAAGTTCTGTTGACAAGCTCACGGTTCGGAAGTCCGAAAGAAATGTTTGAAACACCGAGACAGGTTTTACAGCCAAGTTCCGTTTTTACTCTGTGCAAGGCCTCAAGAGTCTGACGGCAAGCCGCCTGTTCTGCGGAAACCGTAAGAGTAAGACAGTCGATATATACATCTTTTCTGTCAATGCCGACAGCCTCGGCTCTTTCAACAATTCGTTTTGCAATCTCAAATCTGCCCTCGGCGGTTTTCGGGATACCGTTTTCGTCAAGTGCAAGTCCGACAACAGACGCACCGTACTTTTTGACAAGAGGAAGAACCGTTGCAAGGCTCTGTTCCTCACCGTTTACGGAGTTCAGAATCGGTTTGCCGTTGTAGTAGCGGAGTCCTGCCTCAATAACCTCGGGCTTTGTGGAGTCAATCTGGAGCGGAACATCACACACACTCTGAATAGCCTTGAGAACACGCACCATCATCTTTTTTTCGTCAATTTCGGGATGACCTACATTGACATCAAGGATTTCCGCACCGCCCTGAACCTGACTGAGAGCCTGAGTGAGGATATAGTCAATATTATTTTCAACAAGCGCCTGCTTGAACAGCTTTTTGCCTGTGGGGTTAATTCTTTCGCCGATAATTCTCGGACCGTTGATTTCGACAACCGTCGTTGAACTGCAAACGGTTGTGTCAACGCTTTTTGTCTGAGGCTGATATTCTCTGTCGGCAACCTCCGACTTAATTTTTGCAATATAATCGGGATTCGTTCCGCAGCATCCGCCGATAACCTTAACACCGTATTTGAGGAGTGAACAAACGCACTCGGCAAATTTGTCGGGCATAATGTTGTACTCGTTGCTGTTAGGATCGGGCAAACCTGCGTTAGCTTTGATTACAAGGGGAAGATTTGTGTATTTCGACATCTCGGAAACAACGGGTTCAAGCTCATCCGGACCGAGTGAACAATTGACACCGAGAGCGTCAACACCGAGTCCCGTAAGAGTGACAGCCGCACAGGCAGGGGATACACCTGTAAATGTTCGTCCGTTTCTCTCAAAGGTCATTGTTGTGATGATAGGCTTATCGCAGTTTTCTTTTGCGGCAAGGACTGCGGCTTTAAGTTCATAAAGGTCGGTCATTGTTTCAAAAACTACGACATCGGCATCTTTACCGGCAAGAATCTGCTGTTTGTAATACTCATAAGCCTCGTCAAATTTCATTGAACCGGCAGGTTCAAGCAACTGACCTATCGGACCGATATCAAGGGCAACGAGGGCGTCTGTACCCTCAACGGCTTTTCTTGCAATCTTAACACCGGCACCGATGATTTCTTCAACGCTGTAACCGCTGTCCTGAAGCTTGTAGGCATTTGCACCGAAGGTGTTTGCGTACACAATGTCAGATCCGGCATCAATATACCTCCTGTGAAAGCTCTCGATAAGCTCGGGGTGAGTAATGTTCAGCACCTCAGGCACATGGTCGTACTTTACACCGCTTTTCTGAATGAGAGTTCCTGTTGCACCGTCAAGCAGAATAAAATTCTTTTGGTTGAGATATTCACTAAAGTTTGGAAAATTCTTAAACACCACAATGTTCCCCATTTCTTCTGAAGCGACATTTGCCTTTCATACTGCAAATTGCACACCCTCGTTTTCTTCGTTCAATCGGATTGTCTGATATTCCGAGAACCGCCGTAACCGACTTTGACGGCACAAGCAGACAGCTGTCGCCTGTTGTAAGACCTATTTTTCTCGGAGCGTCAAGTATTCTCAGATACTCCTTCTGCATCTCAATAGGATAGTCCCCATAGCCGGGGCTGAAACGGAAGGTCATATACTTTCCGCTGTATTTTTCGGCAAGGATTTCGTCAACCTTTTGACACACCTGTTCAACGGCAACGCTTGCAAAGCTGTCAAGCACAACCGCCCTTGCCATATCGGAAATCTGACTTATACGGATAAGCTTGTCAATTTCCGAACCGATTGTCGCACACATCATAACGGCTGTGTGGCAACCCTCAAGGTGCTTTTTTATATCATTGCCGAGTAAAATATCGTCAAACGGAGCTTTGCGTTCAACATAGAGAAATCTCGGCTCAGCTGTTTTCAATATTTCTTTTTCGCATTCATCCATCAGCACATCCATGCGGTAATTAAGGCTGATTCCTGCACCGCCGAGGTAGCGTATAGCCTCTTTGCGGTTTAATCTGTCAAGCGTTATCATAAAAGACTTGACACCGCCTCCGTAATTTTTCTTGCAACATACGGGTTGTTCATTGTGTAGAGGTGGATGCCGTCAACACCGTGTGCGATAAGGTCAACAATCTGGTCAACCGCATATGCAATGCCTGCGTCACGCAAAGCCTCGGGCCTTGTATCATACTTCTGCATAATCTTTGCAAATTTTGCAGGAAGGCTTGCACCGCACATTGAAACCATTCTTTCAATCTGACTTTTGCTTGTTACAGGCATAATACCTGCCTCAATCGGAACATTCACGCCTGCAATCTTCGCTCTTTCAAGAAAGCGATAGTAAACGGAGTTGTCAAAGAAAAGCTGTGAAATAAGGTGGCTTGCACCCGACTCAACCTTTTTGCGAAGGTTGTGAATGTCCTCAACCTCATCGGTTGCCTCGCTGTGAACCTCGGGATAACAAGCGCCGGCAATGTCAAAATCACCCTGTGACGCAATATATCTGCACAAATCGCTTGCATAAGTGAAATCCTTCTGCGGTTCAACACCTTCAACCCTGTCACCACGGAGTGCAAGAATATTCTCAATGCCGTTCTCTTTAAAAAGCGCAAGGTTGCGGTCAATATCAGCCTTTGTGCTGTTAATGCAGGTGAGGTGTGCCACGGATTCAACTCCGAAATCTCTCTTGATTTTTGTTGCGATTTCGCAGGTACGGCTCTTTGAACCGCTGCCGCCTGCGCTGTATGTTACGCTGATGAAATCAGGCTTTAAAGCCGAAATTTCTTCAAGCTTGCCGTAAACCGATTCAATCGGAGAGGTCTTTTTAGGCGGAAATACTTCAAAAGAAAAAACTGTTTTTCCGCTGTTAAATAAATTGCTTATTTTCATATATAAACACCTCGGTAATGGTTTTGTTAAACTTGATTAATTATAGCATAAATAATTTTTGCATACAATACTGTTTTGGTGGGTTTTGTCGTTTAAGACTATCATTTTTTTGGGAGTTTGGGTATAAGCAAAAATTATATCAAAGAGTTTTATAATAATTATAATTTTGTAAACAAACCAAATTCGCCACTACAGAGTATACATTTACTTTCATAATAAAGCAAAAATTGCATCAATGCCGTATTCGGGCATCTGATGCAATTCCTTTATCCGAGTATCTTCTCGAATAGATTGCGGTGGCACACCGCCAACCACAATTTTCCATTTTTAATTAAGCAAAAACAGCCGACTGCTTTGCAATCGACTGTTTAATAATCGGATTATATATCAATTACCATCTTGCGTCAAGTTCGGCTTTGGTGGCTCTTTTTTTCTTTCTTGCGACATATCTTGAATATCTTGAAAGCTTTCTGTCACGAAGGAAGAATACAAAAGCGATTGCGCCGAGGATAACTGCAACAAGCACAAACCAAAGACCTACATTTGCGGATCTCTGAACTGCGGCAACAAGAGTCGGTGTGCTTGCGGCATTTGACTTTGCAAGAGCCTTGTCGGCAGACTTTACGGACTGAACGGCAACGCTTGATGCTGTGTCCGAATAGTTCTGATTCTTTTCATTTGAAAGAATGAACTGCGACGCACCTGTTGAAGAAGGCATCTCAATCGGAGCGGCTGAAACCGCCGGAGAAACCTCACCGCTTACAACCTCTGTTTTGGGGTTTGCAACTGCGTTGTCACTGAACAGTGCGTTGTATGTTTTCTCATCAACAATACCTGTTGAATCGAGTGAATTCTGATTCTGGAAATTTGCAACGGCCTGCGCTGTATATTCACCGTAGTAGCCTGTTGCATCCATTGCAAAGTAGCCGAGCTTTATAAGCTGCTGCTGAATTGCAGTTACTTCATCGTTTTCGTCACCGTTCTGATACTGAACTGCCTCTGTTACAGGCTCTGTTGTTGCCTCTGTGGGAGCAGTTGTTTCTTCTTCGGGCTTGTCCTCAGTCTTTGTTGTTGTATCGGCTTTTGGAGCTTCGGGAGCATTCTCCGAATAAAGTGTATTTCTCGAATCGCCTGCAATACCGTCAACTGTAAGACCTGCGGCTTTCTGGAATGCCTTATAAGCCTCTTCTGTTGCGTCACCGAAGTAACCGTCAACTGCACCGTCATAATAGCCGAGGTCAGCAAGTCTTTGCTGAATCTTCTTTACCTCAGCACCCGATGAACCGTTCTTGTAAACACTCGGTGTGTTGCTTGAAGATGATGAGCTGCCCGATGAACTTGAAGAACCTGATGAGCTTGAACCCGATGAACTGCTTGAAGAAGTGTTTGAAGGAGTCTTGCTCGATCTGCCCTGTGAGTCAAAGTAATATGTAGTACCGTCAATTGTTCTTGAAGTATTTACAATGTACTCGCCGTTTTCGTAGTAGTAGTAGTTGCCGTTAAAGCTTTCCCAACCGTTTGTTACATATGAAACTGCGGCAAGCTTGAACCAGTATATCCAATTGTTATAACCGCCGATTGCCTCATAGCAAACACCGTATTCATCACCTCTTGCGTCAACCTCCATACCGTTGCCGACATAGACGCCGACATGACCGGGACGCCAAAGTCCAAGACCGTGAACATTAGGAATGCCTGCGCTTACCGAACCTGTTTCGGTAGCTGTTTCAAGCTGTGGATTACCGCATCTTTCGCCGCCGGCATATGAATAGATAAGACCTGAACAGTCAACTGCTCCGGGGGTTGAACCGCCGTAAACATATGACCATCCGCTGTTATAGGCATTGAGTGCCCATTCTGCAAGACCTGCACCCGTGCCTTTTGCACCGGCAGAAAATGAAGAACCGAATACGCATACACTTGAAAGTGTGAGAACACTCAGAATGATTGCAGTAATCTTTTTTATTCTCTGCATCGTTAATTACCTCCATTTTTTCAGAGAGTCAAAGCTCTTACAGAAAAATAACGACCGACTCAAAGTACAGTCCGTTTTAATCTGTACGGAAGATTTGACCGAAAAATTGTTACCAAATCTGACAGTAAATTACAAATCAGGTTACACCTTGATAACAACATTGTAACCATTATAACATCACTCTTTTAAAAAATCAACCCCAAAGCCCATATTTTTTGCTAATTCAGAAAATTTGATGCAGTTTCACTCACAAAATCTTTATTTCAAGCACCAAATTAAAGCGAAATATTACAAAATTTGTAACCTTTTGTAATATTTACAGCGTACCGTCAACATAAATTTCGCATCAAAAAAGCAGCTCCCGCACCAAGCATTTGGAGCGGGAGCTGCTTTTATTCGGTTTCCGTAATACAATTATGAAAAAAACAGAGGAGAGAAAATTTCAAAATGAAATTTTGCTGAGTAAAATATGAATTAAAAATACATTTATACGGCATTACTGGTATTCGCAAACACTTGCCCATTTGAGAAGGAACTCTCTCTCTTCGGGTTTGCCCTTAACAGACTGTGATGCGGCTACAATCGGAAGCCAGCGGTCAACATATTGACGGGCTGTGTCGGTCTTTGTGCAGAAAAGCTTCATATACTTTTCTGCAAGCTCTTCCTGATGATTCAAACGGAACAAGAGGTAAGTTCTTGCGGCATCGGCTGAACCGTTACCCTGTGTTGCGTGTGACCAGTCAATAACATACGGTGTACCCGACTCGTCAATGATAACATTACTCGGGTTGAAATCGCCGTGACAAACCTTTGTGTGGTTCGGCATACCGTTAAGACGGGTTTCAAGCTCATATCTTGTTGTTGCGTCAAGGTCGGTTTCGCTGATTTTGCGTTTCATCTTATCCTTGAGTTTGTTAAGCAACGGTGCTTTTTGGCTGAGGATTTTAACCTGAATATCAACAAAGAGATTGAGATATTCGTCCTCTTTTTCGGGATGCTCTGCCATAAGCTCCGCAAGAGTTTTGCCCTCGATGAAGGTGGAGATAATTGCCCATTTTCCGTCAATCTTTGTAACCTCTTCAATTTTCGGAATATTGAGTCCTGTTTCCTCAACTCTTGCCTGATTAAGAGCCTCGTTAAGAATATCTGATTTCGGATAACACTCGTCAAAAACTTTGGCTGCAAGCGCACCGTCTTTATAAACTACCTTGTTCTCTCTTTTTGCAAGAACTGTATCTAATTTCATAATAAAGCCCCTTTCGCTTTAAAATATTAAAAATTCATCAAGCAATCTTTCATTGCTTCGGTTATATTATACAACAATTTCAGGGGTTAGTACAGTGTAAAAATAACAAAATAATTTTAATTTTCTTTGTGCATTTAGCAAATACAAATAAAATATTTTTTACCTTTCAAACAAAAAGAGCAAGATATTTTATGCGAAGTGCATAAAAATTTGTTAAACTTTTAACTAAATATTTGTGAAATTTTTAACATTCTTTTGTGCATTGTGCATAATAGTTTGTAATATTAAAAGCACCTTACGCCCAAGAGGAAGTTTATTTAAATTGAAAGTTGAAAATGGAAAATGGAAAATTGCGGTATTATCCATATACAACAAAACACCCTGCCACGGGGGCAGGGTGTTTTGTAATTATGCTTTACGAGATAGATTAAACAGTCTCGCTGTTGTTGCCATAGTAAGCATTGAGGTACATCTGCTTGATTTCCTTGAAGAGCGGATATCTTGGGTTTGCACCTGTGCACTGGTCATCAAATGCCTGCTCTGTCATAGCGTCAAGACGGTTGAGGAAGTCCTCTTCGTCCGGAACATAATCCTTGATAGAGCTCTTGATGCCGACTCTTGCCTTGAGGTCGTTAACAGCCTTGATAAGGTTTTCAACGCTCTCAGTATCGTTCTTGCCGCCGAGACCGAGGTAACGAGCTACTTCAGCATAACGAGCGAGTGTGTGCGGGTGATCATACTGTGGGAATGTACCCATCTTAGCAGGAACTTCTGCTGAGTTGAATCTGATTACCTGCTCAAGCATAAGTGCGTTAGCAATACCGTGCGGTACATGATGGAAAGCACCGAGCTTATGAGCCATTGAGTGACAAACACCGAGGAATGCGTTAGCGAATGCCATACCTGCCATTGTAGCAGCGTGAGCAACCTTCTCACGAGCAACAGGCTCGTTCATACCGTTGTCATAGCAAGCAGGGAGATACTCGAAGATAAGCTTGAGTGAACGGAGTGCAAGACCGTCTGTGAAATCTGTAGCCATCATTGAAGCATAAGCCTCAAGTGCGTGAGAAACAGCGTCGATACCTGATGCAGCTGTAAGTCCCTTAGGACCGCTCATCATGTTGTTAGCATCAACGATTGCCATTTTAGGCATAAGCTGATAGTCAGCAAGCGGATACTTAACGCCTGTATTCTGGTCTGTGATAACTGCGAAAGGAGTAACCTCAGAACCTGTACCTGATGATGTTGGGATAGCAATGAAGTATGCCTTCTCACCCATCTTCGGGAATGTGTAAACTCTCTTACGGATATCGCAGAAACGCATAGCCATATCCTGGAAGTCAACTTCCGGATGCTCATAGAGAACCCACATAATCTTGCCGGCATCCATTGCTGAACCGCCGCCGAGTGCGATAATGCAGTCAGGCTCAAACTTACGCATAGCCTCTGCACCCTTCTGAGCTGAAATAAGTGATGGGTCAGGCTCAACATCTGCGAATGTTGTATATGTGATGCCCATTTCATCGAGCTTGTCTGTGATTGGCTTTGTGTAGCCATTCTTATAAAGGAATGAGTCAGTAACGATGAATGCTCTCTTCTTACCCATTACATCCTTGAGTTCCTGAAGAGCTACAGGCATACAGCCCTTCTTGATATAAACCTTTTCAGGTGCTCTGAACCAAAGCATATTTTCTCTCCTCTCGGCAACTGTCTTAATATTGATAAGGTGCTTGCAACCAACATTCTCAGAAACAGAGTTGCCGCCCCATGAACCACAGCCGAGTGTGAGTGAAGGAGTAAGCTTGAAGTTGTAAAGGTCACCGATACCGCCCTGTGAAGAAGGTGTGTTAACAAGGATACGGCAAGTTTTCATTCTTGATGCGAACTCGTCAATCTTCGCTCTTTCGTTTACAGCGTCAACATAAAGTGAAGATGTGTGACCGTAACCGCCGTCAGCAATAAGATGCTCAGCCTTTGCAATAGCATCTTCAAAATCTTCAGCCTTGTACATAGCGAGTACAGGAGAAAGCTTCTCGTGAGCAAACTCTTCGCTGATGTCAACTGATTCTACCTCACCGATAAGAACCTTTGTTTCCTCAGGAATTGTTACACCTGCAAGAGCTGCGATTGTAACAGGCTTCTGACCAACAATCTTAGCGTTAAGAGCGCCGTTGATGATGATAGTCTTTCTAACCTTCTCTGTCTCTTCCTCGTTAAGGAAGTAGCAGCCACGAGCCTTGAATTCCTTCTTAACTTTGCTGTAAATCTTCTTTTCAACGATAACAGACTGCTCTGAAGCACAGATCATACCGTTATCAAATGTCTTTGAGTGGATAATTGAGTTAACTGCGAGTAAAATGTCAGCTGTTTCATCAATGATAGCAGGTGTGTTACCGGCGCCAACACCGAGTGCAGGCTTACCTGATGAATAAGCAGCCTTAACCATGCCGGGGCCGCCTGTTGCGAGGATGCAGTCAGCTTCCTGCATAAGTGTGTTTGTGAGTTCGAGTGAAGGAATATCAATCCAGCTGATGATACCCTCCGGAGCGCCTGCCTTAACAGCAGCTTCAAGAACAACCTTAGCTGCTGCAATTGTCGATTTCTTAGCTCGTGGATGTGGGCTTATGATAATACCATTTCTAGTCTTAAGTGAAATAAGAGTTTTGAAAATAGCTGTTGAAGTTGGATTAGTTGTTGGGATTACGGCTGCAACAACTCCAATAGGTTCAGCAACCTTTTTAATTCCATATGCCTTATCCTCTTCAATAACACCACAAGTCTTAGTATCTCTGTAAGCATTATAAATGTATTCAGAGGCATAATGATTCTTGATAACCTTATCTTCTACAATTCCCATACCAGTTTCTTCAACTGCAAGCTTGGCAAGAGGAATTCTTGCTTTATTGGCAGCAAGTGCAGCAGCAGTAAATATCTTATCTACCTGTTCCTGAGTATAAGCTGCGAAGATGCGTTGAGCCTCCCGTACACCGGCAAGCCTTTCTTCAAGAGCTTCGACTGTGTCAACAATTGGGTAATTCTCAGTTAAATTCTTTGACATAACATTTCCTCCATAACTTGATTCGTGCAATATTGATTGATAATAATTTAACAATGTCAATATAACACTAATATAATTATAAGTCAATATTCATTGTAATATTAATTAAAATATGCTATCTTTTACCTAGTAACTGGGGGACTAATAAATCTTTTGTTAAGGATGGAGCGGCTTATGAAACAGGTTAGTGTTGATAATCTTAAAGAAAACGATATATTAGCTTTTCCTATATTGTCGCATTCGGGGACTGTTCTTATTAATTCGGATGTTGCTCTGACAGATGAACTTATTGAAAGAGCAATTAATCTTGGAGTAAGAACTGTATACATAAAAGACGAAAAAGAGGGAATTGTCAGGGAGAATACTTCTGATAGTGATACGGCACGGGAAGAGGAAGAATATCCATACAGACTTGAAGAAACTGCCAATAATTCAAGGCAGATAGTAAAAAAAATATTAGAAAAACACATTTATAAACATAATGAAGAACTTAAGATAATTGTTAATGAGGCACAGAGAATACTTGATACAGTTATTGCAGAGCCGGAGGTTGTGAATAATATTACTGAAATCAGGAATGTAAGTACTGACATGTATACACACTGTATTAATGTATGTACTTTGTCAACAATTATGGCATTAAGGCTTAAAATGAGTAATAAACAGATACATAATATTGCGATGGGAGCAATACTTCATGATATAGGACTCAGATATATTAATGTTCCTTATGTTAATGTTAGTGAGAATAAGATGACTAATAAAGATGCTGTTGAATATAAGAAGCATACTATATTTGGATACAGCTCACTGCAGGACGAGGAATGGCTTCCTGACGTGGCAAAGGAGATTATTCTCTTTCACCATGAAAGAATTGATGGCTCAGGATATCCTTTCCAGCATAAGGGTGACAGGCTTAAATCAGAAGTTAAGCTTGTTTCTATCTGTGATGATTTTGACAGTATGATAAGTGGCATAGGCAGTGAGAAGATGAAGATATATGAAGCTATTGAATACATCAAAGTGCATTCGGGAGTAAAATATGACCCTACAATTGCTTCAAAATTCTTAGACTCAGTTGCTGCATACCCTGTCGGCTGTACAGTTTACACAAGTGATGGCGAAAAAGCTGTAGTTATAAGACAGAATAAGGAAGCTGCTGACAGACCTGTTATAAGAATGACAGAGCATGCAGATGGAACACCTTATACTGAAAATGTAGAGTATAACTTATTAAAGCAGCTTACTATGTTTATAGTAGATACAGAATAGAGCATTGGAGCAGCTATGAATTTATATATAAGAACCCTTGGATTTGATAATATGACATCAGAGGCTGAGGCAAAATTTATAAAAACAGGAATTAGAGAAAGCATAAAAGAAGGATTTGTGATACGCCACGAGAAATTAGATCGTGGCGTTATTATCTTGCGCCTTAGCAACTCAACCGGATTGTATGTGTATGGAAGATATGAAAAGAATGTTTTTAAATATGAGTATTATTTTCCGTTTGTTGTGGGGAAGGCTTTAAGTGACAATGAGGAGATGACTATTGAGAGACATCTTGACAAGGAATCCTATGCAGTTATATGTGATGAATTAAAGACAGGAGTAACGCTTATATTTTATCTTCAGAATGTAATGGATTATCTTGATTATCTGTACAGTGGTAAGGATTTTAATGCGGATGATTTTAATCCTGACAGAAAGAACGAAATTGGTAAAGTACCAATCAGAAACAAAAAGGTGGCACTTACAGGACTGTCGCTAGGTGGAATTATTATGCTTCCGGTGAGAAAGGAAAGAAATTCTAAGAAAAGCAGACAGGATGAAATTGCAAGAAAGAATCTTATTCAGGCTGCAAAGAATGGAGATGAGGATGCAATTGAGAGCCTTACAATTGAAGATATTGATACATACAATGAACTTTCTAACCGTGTCATGAAGGAAGATATATTTACTATAGTAGACTCAACATTTATGCCATGCGGTGTAGAATGTGACCAGTATTCCGTCATAGGAGAGATTCTTGAACTGCGTGAAGAGGAGAATATATACACTGGTGAGAAGATATATATTATGGTTCTTGAATGTAACAGTCTTATTATAACTACAGCAGTTAATAAGGAACATCTGCTTGGAGAACCAGCCATAGGCCGCAGATTCAAAGGACAGATATGGCTTCAGGGAAATGTAAGATTTACTGACTGATATTGTTGTTAAATATATGCTTTCATAATAAATTGTATTTAATATAGAAATTTACATATTATTACAAATGTGGTATTATAATACAAGGCATATAAGAAATCGGAAATGTCAACTAAATATTATTAATTATCAACGAGGAGGGAAAGCTATGAAGTTTTTCAGAAAATTAGGCTTTCAGCTTGTTTTATTTTTCGTTGTTGCCATTACAATTCCTATTGTAATGCTTATGGTAAGTTCAATTACAACAACTTCGTCTTCAATGGAAAATAACATGAAGGTAACAAGTGAGCAGACTTTGAATGAAGCACAGAATCAGTTTACTACATATCTTAAGACTCTGTCGCAGCCGGTAGACCTGCTTACAAGAAAGAATGAAGTAAAGCATCTTGAGGATCAGGGAACATTAAGTGATAATGTTAAGGCAGTAAGAGATTCTCTTATTGCATCAGTTAAGGTTACTAATGGTGCAGAAAGAGCGTTCTTTGCTACTAATACTAATCTTGAGATTACAGGTTGGGGAGAATATAACCCAGAGACTGGTAAGACACTTAGTAAGGGTGGTCTTGAGAATGGTGTAGACAGAACTAAGGAAGTATGGTACACAGATTGTAAAGGTCTTAAGGCAAGAAACAGCATTTATGCTTATTTTTCAAAGCCATATTACAGCAAGGATTTTGATAAGACAATAATTACTGTTTCACAGGAAATTAAGCATTCAGACGGAACGAATTATGGTACTGTGGGTATGCATATTGATTTTTCTGAGATTACAGATTTTGTACAGGGTATCGGACTTCTTAATACAGGATTTGTTGTCCTTGCAGATGAAGATGGTAATATACTTGTTAATAATGATAATAACAAGTATGTAACAGATTCAGTATCAGGACTGAATTGCTGGAGTACAGTTAAAGGTCTTACAGATGCTGATTATGATAAAGCATTTTCATTTGATGAAAACATTAATGGTGAAAAGGTACATGTAGTAACATCTAAGGATGCTGTTACAGGATGGACACTTGTTGGTTTTATCAGTTCTAAAGAAACATCTGCTACAACTAATAAGATGATTAGCAATACTGTTATAGCATTTGTTATTGGAATTGGTATTGCACTTGCAGTTACAGCTTCTATGACTAAGGAGATTAAGAAGGTTTCTGGACATATGAAGGATGTTGCGGGTGGTGATTTAACAGATAGAATTGATGTAAAGAAGAAGAATGAGTTTGGAGACCTTGAGAATAACTTTAACAACATGGTTGAGAACATGGCAGTTCTTATTAAGGGTGTTGAGGAAAAGAGTGGAGTTATAGTAGATGCATCTGCTAAGATTGCAGGAGTATCTAAGTCTACTACAGAGACAGTAGGTCAGGTTTCAGAGGCTATACAGAGTGTTGCAGTTGGTGCATCAGGTCAGGCAGACAGTACACAGACAGCAACACAGGAAGTAGAAAATCTTGCAGACAGATTAAAGGAAACTAAGGCTTATGTAACTGATATCAGTGATATGTCTGTTGAAACACAGAAGTTAAGTAATAAGGGACTTACAATTGTTGATGAACTTATTACTAAGGGACAGCGTTCAATTGATAACTCTAAGATTTCTAAAGCAGTTGTATCTGAGATGGTAAGCAGTATAGAGAAGATTAATTTCATATCAGATGCCATTACAGAAATTACAGAGCAGACTAACCTGTTATCACTTAATGCTTCTATTGAGGCAGCAAGAGCAGGAGAGAGCGGTAAAGGATTCGCAGTAGTTGCTGATGAGATAAGAAAGCTTGCTGAACAGTCACAGCAGTCAACAGATGAGATTAAGGAGATTGTTAATGAGATTACTATTAAGTCACAGCAGGTTGAGCAGACAATGGATGAGTCAGTTGGTATTATAGAGGAACAGAATGTTTCTATTAAGGATGCTAAGGAACTGTTTAATACAATTTCTGATTCAGTTAACGGACTTAAGGAAGGTCTTGATAACATTACACAGCTCAATGAAGCTATGGATACTAATAGAAGTAATGTTGTAAGCAAGATGGAAGATGTTGCAGCAGTAGCAACTGAGACCGCAGCAGCTTCTGAAGAGGTTACAGCATCAGCCGTTGATGTTGAGCAGACAATGCACGACCTTAATGAATTTACAGTTGAACTTGATAATATCGCAGAGGCTCTTAAGGAAGCTATTGATAAGTTCAAGTTGCAATAATTAAACTAATCCGATAAATGTGTTTATGGAAGCT
>ENA-OOSV01000198-OOSV01000198.1-human-gut-metagenome-genome-assembly--contig:-NODE-198-length-32595-cov-6.003227_pt1 | contig 32595 bp, 28 predicted proteins | sample MGYA00241179_ERZ501216 | MGnify/ENA primary metagenome ERZ501216 (study PRJEB25962, sample SAMEA2042498) | human gut metagenome | biome: human gut; feature: human-associated habitat; material: faeces...
TTATGCAAAGATAGGATTTTTACAAATATTACCCCTCAGGTTTTTACATTGACCCAATTATATGCTTAAATATAAAATCCCTCAGATTGTTACGTTGATCCCCGATTAATCCCCCCCCAAAAGCTTGATATATAGCAAAAAAGAGGAAAATCATTACTGAAATTCCTCTTTCTTTTGGGTGACTGAAGGGACTCGAACCCTCGACATTCAGAACCACAATCTGACGCTCTAACCAACTGAACTACAGTCACCATGTTGTCGCATTTCTTAAATGCGGTGCAAAGATATGGATAATCTTTGATATTACAAATGTTTTGGCGTTTTTTTTCCAAAAAAATAGCTATTTATTATTTTCATAAATTTCTGTATTATGCTGTATCAGGAACTTTCGAGTGTTTTTAATGAAGATATTCAGACGGTTACGGGCTGATTGCGGCAAATGGCTATGTGGTGAGTAAGAAGGATATAAAATGTAATTTTTTTCTCCGGTGAGAGTGGGGCGGCCGGTCCATACTAAAGTGTATCCGCATCGGACGACACGGGCGAATGGAAAAGAAGAGGCAAAAGATTCGGGCGACGGTGAATGACTTGAATGGTTTTGTAATGGACGGATGGGCTTGGGGAGAGGATATTTTTCAAGTTGCAGCGTAAAGATGAGTCCACCGTCTGTATTTGCAGCGCTCATATTGGAGATGAAGTTTCCTAAAGAATAGACGATGGCATGCTGTTGATTGCCGTTCGTGCGTAATTCCATAGGCTGGATTACGTGCGGATGCGAACCGATAATATGGGTCACCCCCTGTTTCAGCAACCAGTCGGCAAGCTCGCATTGCTCACGGTTCGGGAGTGATTGATATTCTTCTCCCCAATGCATACAGGCTATAATAGCATCCGGGCGTACGGCTTGGGCGCTATGTATGTCTTTTAGAATTGTTTTTTTGTCAATGTAATTGACTATGTTGGGTGCAGATACCTTGATTCCATTAGTGCCGTAAGTGTAGTTGAGTATGGCTATGCAGAAACCTTTTTTCCGGATGAAGAGAGGATAGAGTTGTTTACGTTCTATAGCGTTCCGGTAAGTACCTGCATAGGGTATGGAAAATGATTCGATTTGTGTGATGGTTCGTTCCAATCCGGTCTTGCCGCGATCCAGGCAATGATTGTTTGCTGTGAGAAGAACGTCGAATCCGGCATCTTTGATAGCTTGCAGATATTCGTCGGGTGCACTGAAAGTAGGATAGCCTTGATAAGGTTTTCCACCGAGAGTCACTTCAAGATTACCTATTGCAATATCGGCACGGGAGATTTCTTCCTTTACAAGGGAGAAACAAGGAGAATAATCATATTTCCCGTCGGAAGTGCGGGCGGCATCTATTTGCGCCCGGTGTTGCATTAAGTCTCCTACAAATAATAGCGTAATCCTTTCCTGTGAGGAAAGGGTTACGCTATATAGTAGAAAGATAAAGGAGATGAGCGCTTTCATCATCCTTATTATTGATAAATAGCTTTCTTGCCTGCCAACAATGTGTTCTTCATTAAAGAGACAATGGTCATGGGACCTACACCACCAGGTACGGGAGTGATGAATGAACATTTGGGAGCTACTTCATCGAACTTGACATCACCGGTCAGCTTGAAACCGGATTTTCTGGTTGCGTCTGGTACACGGGTAGTACCTACGTCAATGACAACTGCGCCTTCTTTCACCATTTCCGCTTTTACAAAGTTAGGTTGTCCCATAGCTGCGATGATAATATCGGCTTCTTGGCACTCTTTTACCAGGTCTTTACTGCGGCTGTGGCAAACGGTTACTGTGGCGTCACCAGGATAAGCCTTTTGCATCATTAGGGCAGCCATGGGTTTGCCTACGATATTGCTGCGCCCCAGTACAACGCATTTCTTTCCGGAAGTTTCTATTTTGTATCTTTTCAGCAATTCGAGAATTCCGTTAGGAGTTGCGGAAACGTAACAAGGTAATCCTATGGACATACGTCCTACATTGATAGGATGGAAGCCATCCACATCTTTGCGGTAGTCGATTGTTTCAATCACTTTTTGTTCCGATATATGTTTTGGCAAAGGCAGCTGGACGATAAAACCGTCTACATCTGCATCCTCATTCAGTTCGCGTACTTTCGCCAGCAGCTCTTCTTCCGTTACATCTGTCTCATAACGAATGAGCGAGGACTTGAATCCGCATACTTCACAAGCTTTTACTTTGGCTGCTACATAGGTTTCGCTGCCACCGTCGTGTCCTACAAGGATAGCTGCCAAATGCGGGCGTTTTCCGCCGCGCGCCACTATCTCAGCTACTTCTGTTGCAATTTCCTGTTTTACCTGTTCGGAAATTGCTTTTCCGTCAATTAGTGTCATATTCAATATTATTGTATTGGTTATTATTTACATGGCATTATTCGCAAAAATAGGTCAAATAACCGAATAAAGCAAAAATCCCGCTGACTTCATTCGAACTATGAAATTAGCGGGATTTATATGCAGGATATTTTTCTTTCTTATCGTTTCAGTTTCGGCATCATCTTGCCCATTTTGCTGCCGGTCACCATTTTCATCATTTTACGGGTCTGGTCGAACTGTTTCAGTAAACGGTTTACTTCCTGAATGTTCGTGCCGCTGCCTTTGGCGATACGCTGGCGGCGCGAGCCGTTTAGGATGGCCGGGTTGCTGCGTTCTTCCGGAGTCATGGAGTAGATAATCGCTTCGATGCTTTTGAAAGCATTGTCGTCAATATCGATATCCTTGATAGCTTTGCCTACCCCCGGTATCATGGAAGCGAGTTCTTTCAAGTTACCCATTTTTTTGATTTGTGCAATCTGGCTCAGGAAGTCGTTGAAGTCAAACTGGTTCTTCGCAATTTTCTTTTGCAGACGTTTGGCTTCTTCTTCATCATATTGTTCTTGTGCACGCTCTACCAATGACACGATGTCGCCCATACCCAGAATACGGTCTGCCATACGGGCAGGGTGGAATTGGTCGATAGCGTCCAGTTTTTCGCCGGTTCCTACAAACTTGATAGGCTTGTTTACTACAGTACGGATAGAAAGGGCGGCACCACCGCGAGTGTCACCGTCCAACTTGGTCAATACCACACCATTGAAGTCCAGACGTTCGTTGAATTCTTTGGCTGTGTTTACGGCATCCTGTCCGGTCATGGAATCCACTACGAACAAGATTTCATTCGGATTGATGGCGGATTTGATGGCGGCGATTTCGTTCATCATCTCTTCGTCTACGGCCAGACGACCGGCTGTATCGACGATTACGAGGTCATATCCTTTGGCTTTAGCTTCCTGTATGGCGTTTTGGGCTATGCTCACCGGGTCTTTGCTATCAGGTTCGGAATACATGGGCACTTCGATCTGCTCTGCCAGTACGCGCAACTGTTCGATAGCGGCGGGGCGGTAAACGTCGCAAGCCACCAATAAGGGCTTCCGGTTCTTTTTGGTTTTCAGCATGCGTGCCAACTTTCCGGAGAAAGTAGTCTTACCGGAACCTTGCAGACCGGACATCAAAATAACAGCCGGTTTGGAATCAATATTGATTTCCGCAGTTTCGCCACCCATGAGTTGTGTTAACTCATCGTGTACGATTTTTACCATTAACTGGCTGGGTTTTACAGCTGTCAGCACGTTTTGTCCTAAAGCTTTTTCCTTAACGGTATCAGTAAAACTCTTGGCAACCTTATAGTTTACGTCTGCATCCAAAAGTGCTTTACGCACGTCTTTCAGCGTTTCCGCTACATTAATTTCGGTGATTTTACCTTCACCCTTCAAAATTTTAAACGACCTCTCAAGTCTCTCGCTTAAATTATCGAACATAGTATCTAATTACAATTACTAAATTACAAATTACTCTTATTGAGGCGCAAAAGTACAAAAAATACCTGTAACTGCCTTCTTTTAAGGACAGAATATTATTACGGTTTTGCGGCAGATTGCCTTGAAGCATAAAATATTCCGTTCCAACTGACGGGAAGACTGAAATCATGCTTATTCTCCATACTTTTGCTTTTTATTATATAATAACATTGAAAAAGAGCGGAATAACTTATGCTATTCCGCTCTTTTTCAAATGTTTGCTTTTATATCTTAGTTGGTTCTTTTCCGTGTAGGCATTTAACCGTTCATGCTCATCAGGAATTCATCGTTGTCTTTGGTTTTTTCCAAACGGTCTTTTACGAAGTCCATTGCCTCTATCGGGTTCATATCGGCAAGATACTTGCGGAGAATCCACATGCGATCCAGCGTTTGCTTGTCTTGCAGCAAGTCATCGCGACGAGTGCTGGAAGCAACGATATTGACAGCCGGGAAGATGCGCTTGTTGGACAGGTTGCGGTCGAGTTGCAGTTCCATATTACCAGTACCTTTGAACTCTTCAAAGATCACTTCGTCCATTTTGGAACCGGTATCTATAAGCGCCGTAGCAAGGATGGTCAGCGAACCACCGCCTTCAATGTTGCGGGCAGCACCGAAGAAGCGTTTCGGCTTGTGCAGTGCGTTGGCGTCCACACCTCCGGACAATACTTTACCCGAAGCCGGGGAAACAGTATTGTAGGCACGTGCCAAACGTGTTATGGAGTCAAGGAAGATAACAACGTCATGTCCGCATTCTACCATTCTTTTGGCCTTCTCCAAAACAATGCCTGCTATTTTCACGTGACGTTCTGCCGGTTCGTCGAAAGTAGAGGCAATAACCTCTGCATTTACGGTACGGGCCATGTCGGTAACTTCTTCCGGACGTTCATCAATCAATAGCATAATCATGTACACTTCCGGGTGGTTGGCTGCAATGGCGTTGGCAATGTCCTTCATCAGAATAGTCTTACCCGTTTTGGGCTGTGCTACGATTAGTGCGCGCTGGCCTTTACCAATGGGCGCAAAGAGGTCTACTACGCGGGCAGACAGGGAGTCGGAATATCCGCCTTTGCAAAGTTTAAATTTCTCGTCCGGGAAGAGCGGGGTGAGATGTTCGAACGGTACACGGTCGCGTACAAAAGCCGGGTCACGTCCGTTAATCTTGGATACTTTTACCAGCGGGAAATATTTCTCTCCTTCCTTGGGTGGACGGATAACACCTTCCACTACATCACCGGTCTTCAGACCGAACAGCTTGATTTGTGATTGTGAAACGTAAATATCATCGGGAGAAGAAAGGTAGTTATAATCGGATGAGCGCAGGAATCCATAACCGTCCTGCATGATTTCCAATACGCCGGTTCCTGTGAGTATATCGTCGAATTCGTACGCCTTTTCGCGTTCTATTGCCGGCTTGCGTTCGGGAGCAACATAATTCTCGTTGTTGTTCTGTTGTTGTGCAGGACGTTGCTGCTGTTGTGCAGGACGCTGGTTGTTATTGTTACGATTGTTGTTGTATGGCGTATTGTTATCGCGGAGGCGAAGACGGGAGCGTTGTTGCGGTTGCTCTGTTGCAGGAACAGGAGTTTCTGCTTTGGTGGCTTCGAATTTACCGATGAGCTCTGACGGCAGTTCTATTTTTTCGGTTGGCAAATCCTCGATGGGGATAAAGTCATCCTCTGCTTCCGGCAAGACAGGACTTTCATCCGGTGTAGGCTGGGGGGCTGCAACAACTTTCTTGGGTTCTGCTTTTTTCGGCTCTGTAGTTTCTACTTTAGTTTCTGCCGGAACGGTTTTAGGTGTTTCCGCTACGGGAGCCGCTTCTTGTTTTACTTTGCGAGGACGTCCCGGTTTGCGTTTGGGAACTTCAGTCTCTGCTGCGGGAGTTGTGGCTCCGGCCGGTTCTTTAGCCGCCTCTGCTGCTTGTACGGAAGCTTGTACGGCAGGTGCTTCTTCGGTTTTCCCTTTTGTGAGTTCACCGTTCTTATTGGCTGTGAATACCTTGTCCGCTGCTTCTTTCTTGACCGTTACGCGAGAACGTTTTTGCTTGTCCCCTTTACGTTCTTCTTTTAATTTGTCGGCTGCTACTTTCTTGGTTGCTCCAGCAATGGCTTGTTCATCAAGTATCTTGTAAACGAGTTCTTCTTTTTTGAGAGAGTCTGTTTTTTTGATACCCAATTCTTGGGCAATAGCTTGCAGTTCCGACAAATTTTTGTCGTTTAATTGAATGATATTATACATATAGTATATGTGTGAATGGTTTTTACTTATATCGGTAAGTCTACCTTTTGTAAATTATGATTTAATAGGGATATTTGTTATTGAACCGGAAATCTGACTAACAATCCTCACCTCAGCAAGGAGTTGCAGAATGTTTCAACGGCACAAAGGTAATAATAATTTTTGGTTTCATAAATAAATCGTCTTTTTTTTAATTTTAAAAGTCTATCTTTGTTTCATTATTATATAAGAAACAGATTTATGAATATATATGCAGTTCGTTTGATTACTTTTTCGCCTACCCATACCTCTAAACAAGTGGGCGAGGCGATTGTTCGCGGTACGGGCATTTCCGATGTTGCCCGGACAGACCTTACTTTCCACCCGGCCGGCAAATTGGAAATTCCTGAAAACACCTTGACGGTAATAACCGTCCCCGTCTATGGCGGGAAGGTGGCACCCCTGGCATTGGAGCGGATGAAAGACGTTCATGCTTCCGGTGCTCCGGCGGTGCTGGTTGCTGTGTATGGTAACCGTGCCTATGAAAAAGCATTGGTGGAGTTGGACGCATTTGCATCGGACAGAGGGTTTAAAGTGATTGCCGGTGCTACGTTTGTAGGCGAGCATTCGTACAGTACGCAGCAAAATCCCATAGCTGCAGGGCGGCCGGATGCAGATGACTTGCAGTTTGCAGAAACTTTCGGCGCTAAGATACGGACTAAAATCGAAGCGGCAGCCGACATGGATAAGCTCTATGCCGTTGACGTCAACCGTATTCAACGTCCCCGTCAGGCGTTTTTTCCGTTATTCCGTTTCTTGCGGAAGGTGGTGAAACTACGCAAAAGCGGAGTTCCTATGCCGCGCATTCCGGCTGTCGACACAGAACTTTGCAACCATTGCGGATACTGCATGAAGCATTGTCCGGCAGGCGCCATCGCGAAAGGCGATGAGTGTAGTACCGATGTGGAAAAGTGTATTCGCTGCTGTGCTTGTGTAAAAGGGTGTCCGCAAAAGGCCCGTACTTTTGATACGCCGTTTGCCGCCTTGCTTGCCGATTGCTTTAAGAAGCAGAAGGAAAATAGGATTATCTTGTAAGTAGATTCTGGCATATCTGCCTTCGGGCATAAATTGAGTTCAAAGAGTATTTTCAGCTTCTTTTGAAGCCCTATCCGGTCTGTTTTTTGTTTTTATAAGAAGCATAACGGGGTATGTGACGAATAAAAATAGAAAAATATCTTCAAACAAGGAGTGCTGAAGAAGATTTAAGCAGGTTCTTAAGGAGAAGGATTCTTGTCGGAGAGGAGAGATGTTCTCTTCAGGTAAGAAGCCGGTAAATATAGGAGAAGAACTTTATCTCCGGCCTGAAGATGGGTGTCTTTTGGCTGGAGAGATCCGTTTTTAGGTTAAAGTTCTGTATCTCTAACCTAAAGATGAAATGGATAATGGGGTACTCTTCGGATGCAGAGTTATACCGCTTAGGTCTCAGGGTGTGACAGGACTGTCCCCGGCGGGAAGAAGCCGGACTGTGAGTACCCGTTTTGTAGAGGTACCGATGCGGAAACGGTTGTCCGTTCTTTCACCTATCAGCCAGATAATCTCTTCGCCGCAACATAATACCCATTGCTGCTCTTTGCGCAAAAGGGAGAACTTCCGGTCGGTCATATAGTCGCTTACTTTTTTCCGGCCTTTCATGCCGAATGGAATAAAAGAGTCCCCTTGTCGCCAAGGGCGCAGAAGGAGAGGATGTGTCAGTTTGTCCGCATCAAAGCAGGCAGTGTTCTTGTCGCGGGGAATGACAAAGTCCGGGGTAAAGACATGTTCTTCCATTGCCAGTGCGGGTTGTATGGGGTGTCGGTGTGCTTCAATCAGCAGATATTCGCGGTCTTTCACGATGCACCAATGTTCCGAAGTGAAGATTTTTCCCGGCTGTCCTTCCAGCGAACGGTATATGTCTCCGATTTGGGCAGTGTTAAAGCCGAGCGGGTATAGGATTTCAAACAGTAATGTTGCGGGGGCCGGTTCCTGCATCAGTCTCTCGATGCAGATGCCCTCTGCTGTCCGCACCCGTTTTATGCCTTCGTCTATCCCTTGTTTATATATGGCGGATGCGCCATCCAGATGCTCGGCGGTGTTGAGAATGCTTTCTTTGACGGATGGGTTGATTTCCTGCATCATGGGCAACAGGTTCAAGCGTATTTTGTTACGAGTGTATTCATCCTGCAGATTGGTGCTGTCCGTTACGTAATCCTGCCCTATGCGGTTCAGATAACTGATGATTTCTTTGCGTTCCAGGCAAAGCAACGGACGTACGATGTGCCCGTTTTTGGGGCGTATTCCCCGTAACCCGTTGATGCCCGTACCACGTATCAGGTTCAGCAGGAGGGTTTCCACGCTGTCGTCCTGGTGATGGGCCACGGCAATGGCGTCGGCATTGATTTTCTGCCGTATTTCCTCAAACCATCCGTAACGTAGTTCGCGTGCGGCCATTTCAATGGAGATGTGCCGTTCTTCGGCAGTGCGCGCGGTGTCGAAGTGGACGGTGTGTAGCGGTACTTGTTGTTTTACGCACAGTTGGCGGACAAATGCCTCATCTCTGTCGGATTCTGCACCTCGTAGGTGAAAATTACAGTGCGCAGCTTCGCAGTCGTAGCCCGACGCTTGCAATAGTCGTAATAAAGCGACGGAATCCGCACCGCCACTTAGGGCGACAAGTACCTTGTCTGTCGGTTGCAAAAGCTGTTTCCGGTTGATATATTGTGCTACTTTTTCCTTTTCCATAGTGGCAAATATACATGTTTCTTCCCGGATTTTGTTACTTCCGTGCTGAAAGGTTGCTTTGGCAGACCGTTGTCAGCTTGCTTACAATGCAGAATCGGCTCTCTTTGATACCTATTATTTAAAAACATTCTAAATTATTTGCGCTATACGGACTTATCCTTTATCTTTGCGGCAAAAATAAAAAAGGCAGAAGACTATGCGTTTGTCCGAATTGAAAACCGGTGAGAAGGGAGTAATCGTTAAAGTGCTGGGACACGGAGGTTTCCGTAAGCGAATCGTGGAAATGGGATTTATCAAGGGGAAAACCGTTGAGGTGTTGCTGAACGCCCCTCTAAAAGATCCCATCAAGTATAAGGTGATGGGATATGAAATCTCTTTACGGCGTCAGGAAGCTGAGATGATTGAGATTGTCGGTGAAAAGGAAATGTGTCGGGAGTCCGTGCAGCTCGACTATCACGAGGGATGGAGCGAAGATATGCGTTTGGACGAAGAGGAACTGAAACGTATCGCTTTGGGAAAACGCCGCACCATCAATGTCGCTTTGGTGGGTAATCCCAATTGCGGTAAGACATCCCTTTTCAACATCGCCTCGGGTTCGCACGAGCATGTGGGTAATTACAGCGGTGTCACCGTAGATGCTAAAGAGGGGTATTTTGACTTTCAGGGGTATCATTTCCGCATCGTTGACTTGCCTGGCACTTATTCGCTTTCTGCCTATTCTCCCGAAGAGATTTATGTGCGCCATCACATCATCAACGAAACTCCGGATATCATTATTAATGTGGTGGACTCTTCCAATCTGGAACGGAACCTGTATCTCACTACCCAGTTGATTGACATGAACGTGCGCATGGTTATCGCGCTTAACATGTACGACGAACTGGAAGCAAGCGGGAACACGTTGGATTACGTAAAGCTCGGTCAGTTGTTCGGCGTGCCGATGCTGCCTACCATCAGTCGCACCGGAAAAGGCATAGAACAGCTTTTCCATATTATCATCGGTATTTACGAGGGTGGTGATTTTTTGGATAAAAAAGGTAAGATACGTGCCGAAATCCTGAATGATTTGCGCAACTGGCACAAGGAGTATGTACCCGACCACGACTTCGGCACTCATAAGGAGGAGAAGGAGCATCCGGCAGGCTTCTACCGCCACATCCACATCAATCACGGGCCGGAATTGGAGCGGAGCATTGAAGAGGTGAAACGCATAATCAGTGTCAACGAGAATATACGGTATAAATACTCCACGCGCTTTCTTGCTATTAAGTTGCTGGAGAATGACGAGGATTTGGAGAAGACCGTACAGGAGTTTCCCAATGGGAAGGATATTATTGAAGTCCGTAACCGCGAAGTACAACGCCTGCGCAATGCAATAAACGAAGATAGCGAGCAGGCCATTACAGATGCCAAATACGGTTTTATCGCCGGCGCGCTTCGCGAAACCTATGTGGACAAGCAAGAGGATACGGCACGTACAACGCGTGTGATAGATTCCATTGTGACGCATCGCGTATGGGGGTATCCCATCTTTTTTCTGTTCCTGTATCTGATGTTTGAAGGAACATTCATCTTGGGAGATTATCCCATGCAGGGCATTGAATGGCTGGTAGGTGCGTTGGGCAGTCTGGTGCGTGACAATATGTTTGAAGGACCGCTGAAGGATTTGTTGGTGGACGGCATTATCGGCGGTGTAGGCGGGGTGATTGTCTTTTTGCCCAATATCTTGATTCTATATTTCTTCATATCTTTGATGGAGGATTCCGGATATATGGCGCGTGCCGCCTTTATCATGGATAAGATAATGCATAAGATGGGACTGCACGGCAAGTCTTTTATCCCTCTGATTATGGGATTCGGTTGCAATGTACCGGCTATTATGGCCTCGCGTACTATTGAAAACCGGAAGAGCCGACTGGTGACCATGCTTATCAATCCGCTGATGTCGTGCAGTGCACGTTTGCCTATTTATTTGCTGTTGGTGGGGGCGTTTTTCCCGAACAATGCCAGTTTGGTATTGCTGATAATCTATGCTATCGGCATTTTACTGGCTGTGGTTATGGCACGGCTTTTCTGTCGCTTTCTGGTAAAGGGAGATGACACGCCGTTTGTTATGGAGCTTCCCCCTTACCGCATACCGACGTCGAAGTCCATTTTTCGCCATACTTGGGAGAAAGGCGCGCAATATCTGCGCAAAATGGGAGGTATCATCATGGTGGCTTCCATTGTGATATGGGCGTTGGGGTATTATCCGGACCACGATGCATATCAGGATGTGGCCGAGCAGCAGGAAAACTCGTATATCGGCAGAATAGGCAAGGCTGTTGAACCGGTGATAGAGCCGTTAGGCTTTGATTGGAAACTGGGTGTCGGTATCCTTTCCGGTGTAGGGGCCAAGGAACTGGTGGTAAGTACGCTGGGAGTTCTGTATGCAGATGATGCCGAAGCCGATGCGGTGAGCTTGGGCGAACGGATTCCGATTACTCCGTTGGTGGCTTTTGGCTATATGGTGTTTGTATTGATATATTTCCCGTGCATCGCCACCTTAGCGGCCATTAAAGGAGAATCGGGCAGTTGGAAATGGGCTTTGTTTGCAGCGGTGTACACTACTGTCCTTGCATGGGTGGTGTCCTTTGCAATTTATCAGATAGGGGGGCTGTTTGGATGAGTAATTGGCAAAATTGGGCGGTAGCTCTCATTTTATTGTTGTGTATCGTCCGTATTGGACAGCGTGTTTATGCTTTTTTCATGAAAGTAAAAGAAAAACGTAATCCTTGCGAGAATTGTGCAACAGGCTGTGAATTAAAGCAATTGTACGAAAAGAAACGCTCGGAATGCAGTGACGGTAAAAAAGAAATAAAGAAAAAATGCTGTTGATAGTTGGTAGTTTCAAAAAAATGACTACCTTTGCAACCGCAAACGAGAAAGATTGGTTCCTTGGATGAGTGGCTTAGTCAGCGGTCTGCAAAACCGTGTACGGCGGTTCGAATCCGCCAGGAACCTCAATAATCCCTCTCAGATTATTTCTGAGAGGGATTTTCTTTTGGGCACGCTCGGAACGAGCATTGTCTAACGGGTGGAAGCGGAGCAACGTAAAAATCTAGAACATCGGTAACTGATAAATGAATCCCACCGATACTCTGTTTGTAGAATAGTTCTCTTGTCCGAGTGCTTTGGCGCGGGCGGTGAAGTCATAGGAACGTCCTACGTATGTAAGGAAGAAATGCAAGTTGGTATCCATAGGATAGAACTCCACACCGGCAAAATAACCCCATGCGGTGCGGTATTTGCCTTTTTCCAAATCTCCCTGCTGTTTGGTGAGAGATGCTGTTTCATACATTCCTTTTACGAAAGCGTTCCATTTAGGCAGGAAACGGTAATTCAACTTGGTTACCATTGAAAAATATCCGGCATCGAAAGCATTGTGTCCTTCCATACTGCCCGTTATCCCTGTCATGATACCCTTGCGGTCGATACCTTCTTTGGAGTACATGAAGTCGAGGAACATGTTGAACTTATTCAAGTTCAATTCATTACCAAATGCAAAATAATAAAGATTCTTGTCCTTTGCTTCATTCATGATAGAGGCGGACCAGCGTGTCTTGAATACGTCATTGAAATTACCGTTCCAGTTCAGGGTGTACACGAGCGGCAGCTTGCCCGATTCTATGGTAGGCTGTTCGCCGTCTTCGGTTTCAACTCCATACGTCTTGTTGAAAGAGCCGTTGCGGCTGTCCAGTATTTGCAGGTTCAACTGCTGGTGGGCATTGATGTCATATCCGATGTTCAAACCGGTCATGAAGTTACTCATGTTCTCAATCATATCGCTGTATTCATATATCTCGATAGGATTCAGGTCGAACTCGATACCGCCGTATGCGGTGCATTGCTTACCGGCAAAAATAGAAAATCCTTTTCCCAGTTTCACACCTATCCCTGCAATGTCAATGGAAGTAGGAAGGTTGTCTATGTTGCCGCTACTGTCGTTCGAGCGGTTCAGCCGTTGCCTGTATCGGTACGAAAGCCAGTTGTTGATATTTCCTTTGGTTTCAATGCGAAGTTGCCTCATTTTGAAAGCTCCCTCTTCGAAGCCGTCGCGGAAGTTTGCATCGAAGCTGCCCTGCATATTGAGGAATAAGTTGAACTTATCTTGTTTTTTCTTTACATTGGTGAGTTCTTCAAACAGGGTCTTGTTTTCAAGGAACTTCTCGTTCTTCTCCGTGCTTTGGGCGTACATGACTTGTGTACAGCCCGCAGCCAGAAGTATAAATGTGAGTTTCTTTATCATTTCTATCAGTTTTTAATATTCGTTGAAATATTCCTGAATCTGTTTCCAGTCGGTGGTTTTGGTCAGTGCAAGCATCAGCAGGACACGTGCTTTCTGGGGATTCAGTTCCTGTGATGCGACAAACTGATACTGTGCGTCGTCTACTTCTGCATCGAGCGAAGTGGGACCCGTCGGCACTCTTGACGAACGGACTACGAGAATACCTTTCTTGCGGGCTTCCGTTAATACGGGGAATATATTCTTGTGAATGTTTCCATTGCCTACTCCTGCATGGATGATACCCTTATAGCCATTGCTCAGCATCGGAGTCACCATGTCAGCCTCGATGTTTGAGTAGCTGTAGACAATTCCCACTTTGGGGAGTGAGTTCAGATTGGTAACATCAAATACCGAGTGGGTGGTGTGTTTCTTTACAGACGACATATTATACGTGACCTTGCCGTTCAGTACATAACCGAGTGCACCCGCGTTGGGAGCTTGGAAGGTCTGCACGTCAACAGTGTTCATCTTCAATACGCTTGCAGCACCAAGCACGCTTCCGTTCATTGCCACTAAAACGCCTTTCCCTTTGGACTCTTTTGCTCCGGCCACAACGACGGCATTGTATAAGTTAAGAGGTCCGTCGGCACTGATAGCGGTAGAGGGGCGCATTGCTCCGACCAGAACTACCGGTTTGTCGCTCTTGACTGTCAGGTTGAGGAAATAGGCCGTTTCTTCCATTGTATCGGTTCCGTGGGTAATTACGATGCCGTCGATGTCAGAGCGTTTCAGAAGCTGGTTGATTTTCTTTGCAAGAGTCAGCCATACATCATCGTTCATGTCTTGTGAACCTATCTTGACAATTTGTTCGCCGGTTACGTTAGCTATGTTTTTAAGTTCGGGTACGGCATCGAGCAGCGTACCGATGGCTACTTGTCCGGCAGTATAGTTGGTGGCGGTTGCAGACGTTCCGGTTCCGGCAATGGTTCCGCCGGTGGCAAGGATATGGATGTTAGGCTTCTGCTGAGCGAAAGCCATTGTGACGGAAAGCAGTAGCATAACGGCTACCATGCTGAGTTTTTCTAATCTTTTCATAACTTAATTTGTTTGAATTAAAAAATAGGTTAAAGGTAAATATGCTTAGAAAAATTGTATGAATAATAATCCCAAGGCTATGGCAACTGCCGTAGAGACGATACCCGGCATCATAAAAGAGTGGTTGAGTATATATTTACCGATTCGGGTGGTTCCTGTACGGTCAAAGTTGATGGCTGCAACTACGGTAGGGTAGTTCGGGATGAAGAAATACCCGTTTACGGCAGGAAACATGGCTATCAGCATATATGGCGATATGCCCAAAGCAATGCCCAGCGGTACTAAAGCGCGTACTGTGGCTGCCTGACTGTACAGCAGGATAGACATGACGAACAAAGCGATGCCGAACAGCCAGGGCATCTGGCGTACGATACCTTCGATAGAGGCGGTGAGTTGCGCCATATTTCCATTCAGGAATGTATCGCCATCCAGGCAATGCCGAAGATGGCGATTACAGCCTGCATTCCAGCCGGGAAGACAGAGCCTTGTGTTGCTTTTATTCCGTCTGTCTTAGTTACCAGCAAAATGAGGGCGGCAGCCGAAAGCATGATGATTTCGATAATGGCGGACATCCCTAAGGAAACTGTTTTTCCGTCAATCAGGAAAGAAGGACGCATCCCTTCGAATGAGCCGAAAAGAACGATGAATGCCGTGGCAAGGATAAATATGAGTACCGAAATCATAGCATGGCGTTTGTTTGTTACATCGTCGATTTTCACTTTCTTGCCGTCGAAGTAGCCTTCTGTCATACGTTTTTGATATTCCGGGTCGTCAATCAGTTCTTTTCCCACACGCATGGAGCACAATGCGCCTACCAGTACACCGAGGATTGTTGCCGGAATCGTTATTTTGAGTATGTCGAATAAAGTGATGTCAAATCCGGCAAGCAGGCCGAGCAGTGCAACTGTAGCCGCCGAAATGGGACTTGCCGTGATGGCCTGCTGTGAAGCGATGACAGCGATACCCAGCGGACGCTCAGGTCTGATTTTGGTTTCGGTTGCAACTTCGGCAATGACGGGAAGAACCGAGTATGCCACGTGTCCTGTACCGGCTACGAAAGTAAACAGGTAGGTGACGATGGGGCTGAGGATAGTAACCTGAGACGGGTTCTTGCGCAGCAGTTTTTCCGCTAACTTTACCATGTAATCAAGTCCGCCGGCCGCCTGCATGCAGGAAGCTGCGGAAATAACGGCGGCTATCATCAACATTACGTCTATCGGTGGTGCAGTGGGTTGTAAGCCAAATACAAAAGTCAGTATGCCCAAACCTACGCCGCCCATTACTCCGAGACCTATGCCGCCTAAGCGTGCACCTATGATAATAGCGGTCAGTACAAATAATAATTGTAAAACCATATACTTATTATTTAAAAAATTAGATAAGGTTGTTATATTCTCTACTATTGGCTAATTTCTAAAATAATCCCTTATATAACAATAACAGGGGGTGAATTTGTTGTATTTATTATTTTATATTTTCTAAATTAAGCATATATTAACTATTTAGTAATTTGGAGTGGTAACCCTGTGTGTTCTTACATTTTGTCATATTATATATAGTAATATGTGTATAAAAAGGCTTGTATTAAATGTTGTTAACCTAATAATAAGTATTATTGTTTACAAAACAATTTATGCTATCTTTGGTTATTCTTTGATGACCGCTTATTGAAATAGTTAATAAACATATATTATGAAAGAAGAACTATCTACAAAAACTCGCACAGAAAGCGATTTAATCGGCAGCCGTGAAATACCGGAAAGCGCCATGTATGGAGTACAGACTCTCAGAGGTATCGAGAATTTCCGTATCAGTAAATTTCATCTGAACGAATATCCTTTGTTTATCAACGCTCTTGCCATTACCAAAATGGGAGCAGCCATTGCCAATTCCGAACTTGGTCTGCTTACCGGGCAGCAAACGGATGCTATCCTTAAAGCCTGTAAGGAGATACTCGAAGGCAAGCACCACGAGCAGTTCCCGGTAGACATGATTCAGGGGGGAGCAGGCACCACTACCAATATGAATGCCAATGAGGTAATAGCTAATCGCGCGCTTGAAATCATGGGACATAAACGCGGCGAATACCAATACTGTTCACCGAACGATCATGTCAATCGCTCGCAGTCCACCAATGACGCTTATCCTACCGCCATACATATAGGAATGTATTATACTCACCTTAAACTTGTGAAACATTTTGAGGAGTTGATCGATGCGTTCCAACGCAAAGCCGAAGCGTTTAAACACATCATTAAAATGGGACGTACGCAGTTGGAAGATGCCGTGCCCATGACTCTCGGACAGACATTCAACGGATTTGCCAGCATTTTGCGCAATGAGATAAAGAACCTGAACTTTGCGGCGGAGGAATTCCTTACAGTCAATATGGGAGCTACCGCCATCGGCACGGGTATTGCGGCAGAACCGGAATATGCGGAGAAATGCGTGAAGGCTTTGTCGAAGCTTACCGGATGGGACGTGAAACTGTCCGGTGACTTAGTGGGAGCTACTTCGGATACTTCTTGCCTTGTAGGCTACTCCTCGGCTATGAGAAGAGTTGCGGTGAAGATGAACAAGATATGCAATGACCTTCGTCTGCTTGCATCCGGTCCGCGTTGCGGATTGGGAGAAATCAATCTGCCTGCCATGCAGCCGGGGTCTTCCATTATGCCGGGTAAGGTTAACCCGGTTATCCCTGAGGTAATGAATCAGATATCCTATAAGGTAATCGGCAACGACCTTTGTGTGGCTATGAGTGGCGAAGCAGCTCAAATGGAGCTGAATGCAATGGAACCCGTAATGGCGCAATGTTGTTTTGAGTCTGCCGATTTGCTGATGAACGGATTCGATACCCTGCGCACGCTCTGTATCGACGGTATTACCGCTAATGAGGAAGTATGCCGCAGATATGTACACGATAGCATCGGTGTGGTTACGGCTCTTAATCCGGTTATCGGTTATAAAAATTCTACCAAGATAGCCAAAGAAGCCCTTGCAACGGGAAAAGGGGTCTATGAACTGGTTCTGGAACACAACATTCTTTCCAAAGAAGATTTGGATACTATCCTGAAGCCCGAAAACATGATTAAGCCCGTGAAGTTGGACATAAAACCCAATATCTAAGGAACGGGTTTTCGGAGCGGTAAGGCTTTGAATATAAGTTGCGCGGATTTACACAAGACGGTTTATGAATGACTGAACGGTCATTAGATGCTGTCTGTGTAAATCCGCGCATTTCGTGTGGGGTATGAGTTAAATATTTGCAAAGAGTTCATACTCTATTTGTTTTGTTATGCCTAATTAGTTTCTTTTGTGACAGGAAATCTATTTATGAATACTTAAAAACAAAGAAAAATGAAGCGACTCAGATCATTGGTACTTGGCCTATTCGCATTGTGCAGCATGGTAGGTATGGCACAGGAAGCAGAGGCAGACGATACCGGTTATATTGTGAAAGTGGGGCAGGTGGCTCCCGATTTTACCGTTACGCTGACAGACGGCAGGACCGTTACGCTTTCCGATTTCCGTGGCAAGGTGGTTATGTTGCAGTTTACGGCAAGCTGGTGTGGTGTGTGCCGTAAGGAGATGCCTTTTATCGAAAAGGATATATGGCAGAAGCATAAGTCCGATCCGGATTTCATGTTAATGGGCATCGACCGTGACGAGCCGTTGAATAAAGTCATAGCTTTTGGCAAGTCCACAGGCGTTACCTATCCGTTGGGATTGGACCCGGGGGCTGATATTTTCGCCAAATATGCGTTGCGCCAAGCAGGTATTACCCGTAATGTATTGATTGATAAGGAAGGACGCATCGTGATGCTCACCCGCCTTTATAATCCGGAAGAGTTCTCGGCTTTGGTTAAGAAGATTGATGAACTTCTGAAATAACCTGTTCCCGTTTAGAACGAAAAGCTTGTTCCGGCATTTAGCGACATCATGATGTCGCTCCCCTGCACATTATCCTGCATTAGCAGTTCCTTGCCGTAAATGCGGATTTTGGGTTCGAGGAATACCTTGAAGCGGCGACCCACCCGGTAAGATGTTTGCAGTCCCGCTTCTCCGCCGATAAAGAAGCGGTTCTCATGTTTCATCCGCATAGAAGCCACTATTCCGGCAAATAGCTGTACGTCGTATTTGCGTTCGGGGTCATATCCCGTCATCAGATTGGTAAGGTTCAGCATATAGTCAAGGCTTCCGCTTGCCATATCATAATCCAAGGTTTTCCCTTTCCGGTCTGTGGACAGAGGTCCGTAATCCGCTGCTAAACGGAGTGATGACAACGGGGTGAAAATGCGTCCTACGCTTGCTGTGACCATGTAATCGAAGTAGCGTTTCGGTTCATACCGTTTCATTTGTATGGGAACGGAGAAACCGATTGCGCCGCTTACAAAGAAAGAAGGCTTAAACAAATCACGGTTTAAAGAGCGTGCCATACGGTTTTCTTCATCGGTACGCTGTATCTCTATACCTATATTGATACTGTACAGATTGTCTGTGAACTTTTTGGCTACGTATCTGCCTTCTTCCTTTTCATTGGTCTTTAATGAATAGGATGCCAGACTGGTGCGTGGCTCTGCAAATAAAGAAACATCGCCCCAAAGCCGGTATTTAAATTGCAAGCCGCCTGTAAATCCCGTATATCCGCCTTTTGCGGGCCGATAACCATTTTCTTTTTGAATATATCCCAGTTCACCGCCCGCCAATACATTGACGGAGAATTTGGGACTGAGTTGCCTGCCGTTAAAAAAATAAGTGGCATCCAGCATACCTTCCAGGCGCCCCCCGGCGTATGCGGACATCTCATAAAACTCTTCACCGGCCGAACTCGCCGAAGAGGCGATTACTTTCTTATGCCAGGTATCGGCCGATTTGAATGCCGACAGCCGTAAGCCGAATGCCGGTATCAGCCATTTGCCGGCAGACAGGCTGATGTGCGGGCCGATGGAGTTTGTCAGTCCCATTTCACTTGTCAGGCGGGAAGCTTGAAACTGCCCGCCGGCAGCGATGCCGATAAAGGTATTGTCCAAAAAATGATTGCCTTCCAGTATGCGCATTTTGCCGAAAGGCTTCCATGCTTTCAGGCGGTAGTTCATTCCTACGGTCGCACCGTAGGTCATGTCATATTTATGCCAGTTCTTTTGAAAGGAATGGTCTATGCCGTCACTCATAATGGTGAAGCGGGGTTCCAGATAAAAGTCCACATGTGCGGTAGGGTGCAGTTTCAGTTGGAAACCTAAATGCAGGTCGGCCACATGTTCCACTCTGCCTGCCAGTGCAGATAATTGATAGCCGACTCCCGCTACGGTCAGGAACTCGAAGATACGTCCGGGATTGTAGCCGTTGACGTAGGATGATACATTCAGCAGATAATCCGCCTGCAGGCCGAAACGCAATAGGGTTTCGTTGTCTATTTTGCGCGAGAAGTTACCCGCCAGCAATGAGGCACGCAGGGCATGGGCGGGGGCGAACTGCCAATTGGCGGCGATACCGCCCACGGGACCGGTGTTGAAATCCGTGTTTCCGCGCGGAATCATTTTGTCCATGCCGCCAAACAAGGAGATATACACATTATTTTTCCATAGTGTGTCGAAAGGCACTGCATCCGGATGCTGGTAACGTCTTTGGAACATCTGCCGGGTAGCATCGAATCCTATGCCGACGGTATCTTTAGGATGCGTTGCCGGAGAAGGATTATTGCCCGTTTGCTGTTGGGCAAAGGCAAAAGGTATCAGTGTGTGCAGTACAATCAATATAATCAGTGGTTTCTTCATGATGTTCAACTCTCCATATCCGTTTAATAAAGTTTCCAGTCGCCCTGGTCGTAATATTCCATAAATTCCTTGCTGATTTCACCGTCGTTAACGGCTATTTTGTAGTATTTCTCATCCAGTTTGACGATTTCTTCCAACTTCTTGCAGGCTTCGTCAAAGTCGAGGGCGTTATCGTAGCTCCATTCATACAGTTTCTTTTCCCGGATGTAAATCACCAGTTTCATGTATTTAGTCATGGCCGTTTCAGGCAGTTCTTCCAATGCTTTCTGTGCTTCTTTGTTGTAATTGTCCGTTTCCATAGCCATGCACATTACAATATTATTGAGCGGTGACGACTCCTTTACCAATTTGAATACCTTTTTACGTTCCTCGCCCTCCTTTACGGTGGCTGCACCCCGGTAGTCGTAGTATCCACCCAGACAGTTGGCAAATGCCTTTATCATCTGGAAGCGTTCGGTATCCGGAAGTTTGTCGGCAAGGATGCTGGCCTCTTCAAAGTTATAGGCGCGTATGTACATTGCGAGCTGGTTGGCAACGATTGTTTCGGGGTTTACCTCAGTCTTGGTTATGCTGATGCCGTCATTGAAAGAGTCCACCATGTTCACTTTCCGCTTAAGGTCAATCAGGGGTTTCAGTATCTCTACGTCGAAAGTATCCCTGCGTAGCAGCGCTATTGCAAGGTTGTTTGCCGCCAGAATCCACGGCTTTTCTTTCCCTTTCGTGTCGTAGGCCATTGTTTCCCTGTAAGCGCGCCGATAGAGTTTCTCCGCTTCTTCCGGGGCTTTTATCATCCGGAACAAATGCCAGTACTCGTATCGGGTAAACGATTTTTTGCCATCGGCGTATTGAGGGTCGTGCAAGTATTTGTCCAATATTTCATCCGGATTCAGTTCACGGAATATTTCATGTTTGTATTCGTACTGTACGGTGCGTAGTTTGGGCAGCCGTTCTTTGATGATGGTGGAGTAGTAGGGCAGACGCGATACGGCGGCAAACTGCGCATCCGGATTCTTATATTTCCCGGTGATTTCCCTTATCTCCCGCGCTTCCGCAGTGAGGCTGTCCCGTTCCAGTAAATCGGCTACTTCATTCCAAGTGGCAACACGGGTTTCCGTAGGATGTTTGTATACCCGGCTCCATTTGGCGGCAGGTATTACCGAAGTGATTTTCCGTAGGGCGAAAGCCGTTCGTTGCTTGGCAAGCGCAAGGTTGCTGGCATAGCGTCCTTCGGGAGACGATACGCCGGTTATCTTAAATTCTTTCAGTGTGGTGCCCTCACCGTTTACGATGTTCATCAGGTCTTCCTGCAACTTGTTCATCTGCACCACATTGGCAGAGTCGGCAGGATCCAGTTCGGCCTTGCCCACAAGGAATGTCAGCGAAATATTGCCTGCCGTATTCCGGCGTTCGCGCCGGGGCGTTTCCTTGTATTTATCGGGGTCTAATTCAAAATCGGGGAACGAGAACTCCAGAAACTGCAACGGGCGTTTTATTTTGCAGGTAGTCATTTTCCATTCCGCTTCGTATGTAGGGTGGGTATAGTCTGCTATAATAACTTTGGACAATACACTGTAAATGCGTCTGGGGTCGGGTACGGGTACCGAGTCATTGATGTCCAGGTTGAAGCGTGTGGCATCCAGTTGGCGGCGGGTATTGATATAGGGAGCCAGTTTGTCGTTCCTGATGTCGTAGGCCATGCGGCGGTCTTGCGTCAGTCCGTATTCGGGGCCGTCCATAACTGTCGGGTCCATGTAGCTCACTATCTCTTCGGTGGTACAGTCCATGATATAAGGTTGCATGATGAGCCGGCGGTTGGGCGCGCCGTAATTGCTGGGAATGGCTACCGAGTTGTTTACAATCAGTTTGTTGCCCACTATTTTCCCGGCTACGGGCCGGGGTTGCGGGTTTGGGTTTTCTGCCACAACTTCCACCTCCTCAAGAGCGATGCCGCCGTCGATGTTGGCGTTTATCTCCTGTTTGTAATTCACTTCGCGCAGTTCGTTTTTCATTTGCACGTTAAAGATTAGCGCGCCGTTTTCCGCTACACGTATTTCATAGTATCCGTCGGCGCCCGCCACGGCATCGGCGTCGAAGAGCAATGTTCCGCCACCGCCGGTTTCAAGCGCTTTCAGGGCATCGCGTGCCGAGGCCACGGTATTGAAAGCAAAAATACGCACGGTCTCTCCCATGGGGAAGGGGCGCGGCTTTTTTTCACCTTCGGGCAGGTTCAGCACTTTGCCGGACACGATAGTGATTTGTTGCGCCATGCTTGATGCGGAAGATAAAATCATAGCAATGCAAACGGCTGATGTTATGATGAAATTTTTCATGGCGGTTATTCTTTATTTGAAGATATAGGATATGGAGACACCTATTTTGATAGGTAGCAGTTTATAACCGTTGGCGTTGGCTTGTGCCGTTCCGTCGGTGTAGTCCTCTATGTTATCGTTTTTGTAGTATTGTTTTTGCTTGAAGTACACGGCGCCGAATCCGCCGTAAAACTCTACGTTGAGGCGTCGGTTCAGGTTCAGCGCATAGCCGAAGGTAATCCCGGCGCCGGCAGCATCGCCCTGATAGATGCGGTCTCCCCATGTGATGTCGTAGGACACGCCGAGAGCGGCTATTCCCACAAATTCCCGTGTCATGGGGCGTCCGTTAAACCAATAGCGGTATTCGGGCAGAAGACCTATCATTTTGGCTTTGTTGCCATAGATGTTGACTGCGCCGAAAGCCGAGATGTCGATACTGCTCCGTTCGCCCACAACGAATTCGCAGCCGATGTTGGGAGCCATGGCGGCAAGCATCAGGCCGTTGGTCTTTACTGCCAGTTGCTGGGCGTGCAGGGTAGGGAAACTGCAAAGTAGCAGCAGAAAGAAGATGCTGCTTAAAGAGAGTGTATGGTGATTGGTTTTCGGCATATCGGTTTTTAGCGTTTTGTTGGTTGGGATTTGTAAGTTCCGTTCTATTGAAATGTATGTTCCGTACCCTTGTTCCAGTCGTTTACGGAAGCTTTTGCAGCCATGCTTTGCGTATATAGGATGTTGAGGGTGGTTATGCTGCCGGCTTCCAGTACGATTAGCGGGGGAGTGTTTGCACCGGCATCGGCTTCGTCGAACACTACGATGTCTTTTTCGCTTCCGTCCGGCTCTTTTATACTGAATGTCAAGCGGCGGAGCGCACTGATAGTCTCATGCCCGTATGGCAGCAGCAGATAATCCTTTTGAATGCCGGCTGTTCCGGGGATAAGGTTGAGCGGGGATGCTTCGTTCCGGTAATCGGAGCTGACGGATGTACCGGTGTCCGGATTGTCGGATGTGATGTCGCCTGTTTGCAGGTCCATTGTCCCTGTTTGTCCCTCACGGGTGGTAAAACCGATGCTTTGCAACACCGGGTATGAGTCCGCCGTATATTCGGGGCGGTCGGTGGATATGTTGAGGCGTAGCCGTGCCAAGGCATGTTTCAAGGAGACGGCAATGCCTGCTGCGGTTGCAGCCGCTTTCTTGCTGCCTTTGGTCTCACCGGTGTAAAGGTAGTCTGTGGCGTCCTTTGCTTCCAGAGCGGCGGTAACGGGAATGGATACTTTACCGTTTTCATCTGCAGCGGCTGTTTCCGTATAAGGATAATAACCGTACAGATAGAGCGTGTCCTGCCGGGCAGGGTAGTACACTTTTGTTCCTTCCGGCTGCAAACTCAGTTGTCCGCCCTCTGCATATCGATAGGGAAGATTCTGCAAGTATGGGGTGCTGAAATTACTGTCTCTCATCAGAAATATACCTATTTCATCTCCTGTATTCAGGGCCGTGCCTTCAATGACGCTCCGGCCGACGGTAGTCTCTACGGTGCATACCGATGCCCTCAGCCGCACTTCCACAGCCCTCTCCCCGTCATCGGGAAGAGGAACTGTGGCAGTGTCTGTGTCGCATCCTGCCAATAACAGGAATGCGAGGCCGAACAGGTACGATATGTTTTTCTTTTTACTCATTACACTTCTTCTGTTTTTATGCGGGTGCTTTCCGCCTTTACTCTATGGGTACGTCTACGGAGTCACCGCCCGGTTTCCAGGTAGCTAAAGTGGCGGTAGCGTTGATTTGTTGGGTGGCGTAGATGCCGATACGTACGTTGTAGTAATAGCCGGCATAGAACAAATTGTCACTTTTGCCTGAATCGACGGCGGGAGCGGGGGCATTGACGGGGATGTCGCGTACAATCAGGTCTTGCGGCACTCCACTGGCATCGGGAGCCATGATGGTGACGTCCATCAGGAATTGTTCCATGTCCGGTTTCACCATCAGATAGCCTTGTATCAGCGGGTTGGCGCTTGACACGCCGTTAAGCGTATATTGTCCGCCTTCGTATTTCTGGACATAAATGTCTTTGGGAACTTCGACGGTTCCGTCGGCATTGTCGTCCGTAAAAGTAATATTGCCTTTGCCGTCGTCGGTGGCTTCCCGCATAAGCAGGGAACCGTTGTCGGTAAAGGTCAGTTTCCCGGTCAGAACGTTGAGGGTGGCCGTTGTGCCGTGGTTTTTAATGGTGATATTTTTCACTTTCATGTTTTGGACGGCTGTTCTGTCCTCTTCGGACTGCTCGGTGGCGGGAATCACGGAGAAACGCAACTGTGCCAGTTGGTGCTCGAAGTTGATGTTGGGTATCCACGGATAGTCCTGTAACTTTTCAGAGGCTGTCCGGTTCAGTTCGTGGTGATACTTCAACTGGCGGATGTATTGGGCTTTATAGCCGGTCAGGGAAGCGTCGTTCTTTACATCCTTTTTCAGGTAAATGCTGTTTGGCGCTATCTCTCCGGCGGTGGCATTGTTCCAGATGATGTCCTGCGAGCCGTCGAAATGGGCGAATGTTATTTCCGGCTTTGCGGCACTTATGGTTTGGCCTTCCTGATAAGGGGCGTAGCCGTAGAAGCTATAGTCGTATTTCTTCTGCATCGGGTAGTAGTACACACCGTTTGCGGCATTGCCTTTATATAATGTGATTTTCTGTGCCAGGTCATTCTCCAAACCGTCCGGTTTTACGTCGGAGCCGTCTTGCTTGGGCCAGGCGGTTACTGCTGCCTGTATATTGTTCAGCAGAATTCCGTAGTTCTCCGTATCGCCCCATGCTGCGGTTCTGTTGGCATCGGTAATGGCGGTGCTGGTGGTAGCGTCATTGGTGGCAAGGGCGAAAATACCCAATCGGGTAGTAGCACCGCTGGTCTCATCGTATAGCTTATCCAGCGGTGCGCGTGTTACGCCTACGCTGGCCCCTATACGTGTCTCTATTCCACCCAATTGGATGATTAGCCGTCCGTCCGGCGATTCGAAGTCGTTGTCGCTGACCGGTTGCTCTATTACGATATCCTCGTTTTGCGAGCAGGCTGTCATGCAAAGGGCGGCTGCCAGCATCCATAAATTCTTTTTCATGATTGTAGTGAGTAATTGGTTAAACATATCGTTGCTCTCCTATGTTCCTCGGTATGGTACTTCCGGTACCATGCTTTGGTATTCCTTGTACCAACGTTTGGTAGCTTCCGTGCCAACAGTTGGTAGCTCCTGTACCACGCTTTGGTATTTCAAGTACCAACGGTTGGTAGTTCTCGTACCGCCCGTTGGTAGTTGGATTGGTCTCAGGAGTTATTTCCCGATAGAGGAGCCGGTTCTTATTTTCCGTCTTCAATGTCGGTTTCAATGTCACCACCGTCTTCCCATGCGGTCAGCACTGCGGTAACCTCTATCTTTTCGAAACCATAGATTGTAATGTATACGTTGTAAGAAGCACCGGCCTTGAATTCTTTCACATCTTTTGAAATCTTGGACTGATCGATGATTAAGGGAGTATCCAGCTTCTCAACTTCTTTGTATGTAATCTTGTCACCGTCTGTTTCGTCTTTTGTATCTTCTACATATTGTTTAAGGTCTATGGATAAGCTGATGTTTCCGTTAGGGAAAAACATAACAGGTTCACCCACTTGAGTTCCTTTAGCGTCGGGGTCACTATCTGCCGGAATATTTTCGTGGCCGTAAGGATACTTGGGCACTACCGGAGTGATTAAACCTTTGTCCGGGTCTAACTTGTTTTTGTTATCAGCATCTTTACTGCATACAACAAAAGGAGCGGTGGAGGCTCCGTTTCTTGCGGAAGTCGTAGTAGCCAGATCCATGTCGACAACATTTACCATGTCTTTCAAGGTAATCTTAGTGACTTGCATACCGAGTGTCTTATCCTGTCCGTCAGTACTTTTGCGTTCCACCCAATTGCTGCCTTCATATTTATAGCCGGCTGCGCTTTCACTGCCTGCCCTTACGAAAAACTTCAAACGAGCCAGCTGATGGTTGAATTTCAGGACAGGAACAATGCCTTTACGGGCTGTATAGGGCACAGAACGAAACGTATATTGAGGGTTGGACGGAAAAGGATTTAAACCTATTGATATACAAAAGGTTGTGCAAGATATGAGTGGATGGCTCTGCAAAACGAAACGTTTACGTGGGTTTAATTCGCAGCTACATTTAGATGCTTTTTAGGCATACAGATTTACAGATAAGTTTAATTGGGTTTACATAGGGCTTACATGGTTGATTCGGGTGGGGGAGTGCATGGCAGCTGCGGCTGCTTTTTTTGTGCCCGATTATTTGATATAGTGCTTCTTAAAATATTCCATATAATAGTTATTTGGTATATTTGCAACAAAATATTATTAGTTATGGCAAAGGTAATACATGTGCATTTGACGCACGGAATAGAAGGAACAAAGCGGAAAGATTGGTATTTCAGCAGTATTTCGGCGGTTTATACCGTTTTTACAGCTGAACAGGTGGGTGCAACGAAGAATTATTTGCTGCATGCAGGATTATCTGGGAATGGCACTATATGCACAAAAAAGGCTATAATAAAGCAATCTACGCTCATTTCTTGCGGGCGTAGTGGGAATGTATCAGACGAATAATAAGCGGATAAAAACGCGATAAAAGCGGCTTTAGAATAATCCGGTATGGGGAGGTGGTTATACCTCCCCTTTTTTTATGTTTAAATGGCTCTTTTTTGATGCTGGATATTCAGGTGGATATTCAAAGTGGATATTCACTTTTATAGAACTGGATATTCAAAATAGGGTTTTGGCGGTGTGCGATACAGACGTACTAAAATACTACAATTTTAAGAATACCCCTTGTTTTTTATTTGATAGCCCCCCCCTAAAAACCTATCATTTTTCACATTTTACTTTTTAAATACCCCAATATCAGCGCCTTTACTCCCTTATATAATGTTATGGGAGGGGGATTACTTGGGAGGGGGACATCATGGGGGGCGCTGGCATACGCTTTGATTTGTTTTTATTCCTTCCATCCACCTTGGATAATTCGAAATGGAGTTATCCTACATTTGCAGTGGCGGAATTCTGGGCATCCGAAGCATTTTTTTCCAATCGTTGCTGCATTTGCCGTATTTGTTCTTTTAGACGTCCTATTTCTTCTGCTTGTTGTATAATTTTAGCGTCCTTACTCTGTATATAAGGGTCTAATTGCCCAAAGAAATTTTTAATACTTATATCATCCGTCGCTAAAATAGGATTGCCAGGAGCTGAGTTAGGTAGTGATTCATATCCTAACCCTGTTAGAAGCCACATGGCATTAATCTCGTAAGAAATCACGATTTTTTCTAATATGTCAGCTTTTGGAATAACTCCTTTTATATAACCTCTTATATTAGCTTCGCTAACCCCAAGTTTTGCGGCAAATACCGTGTTTTTCCCGCTTGCGTAATTATCTACTAAGTATTTTATCCTTTCGTGTATAGTCTCGAATTTCGTCATAAATCACATTTTAATCGAAAATAATCACGATAAAACTTTCGAATATCGTGAGAAGTTACTATTTTTGCAACGTGTTCAAAAAGGAACACCGCGCCAAATATACAAAAAAGGCATGTGATTAGCGAATTTTAAATATAAGATTATGAAAGAGACATTATTGATGAAAGTAAATCCCAAGACGCTGGATAACCTGATGAACGAATTAACCAGTGCTATTATTCAGATGAAAGATGTAGAACCAGTGCAGAATTCAAGATTTAAAGATGAGGTCTATACAATGTGTGTATGTTTTCAAGCTGAGTTGCTGCAGACCATTCGGAACGTGGAATTAAAGAATCAATCAAGTAAAAATACTCAGGATAACCCAGCGTGACAACCCGGAAGGCGTTAAGAGACGGGTGACGGTGTGGAGAGACACACGGAAGGTTAGTTCAGTTGGTAGAACACGCCAAACTCCTACGGAGAGGCTATGGTCTGCGGTTCGAGTCCGCAACCTTCCCCCAGTATTAATCATTAAATAAGTGAGATATGAACAAGAGGTACATTCACATTACGAAAGCTGATCGCGACTTTATCGCAAAGGCGCTCAACGTGACAGAGAAGACTGTTTATAACGCTATCCGGTTTGATGACCGTCGTGGCAACTCCGAACTTTCTGCAAAGATCCGTAAGTTGGCCATGGATCGTGGCGGTATTGTGATGGTTGTTATTCCGGAAATAGAAACTTTCCATGATTATGACAATGTGATGCGCCAGTACTGTCCGAACGGTGCTCTGATAGAACTTGACCGCAAGGATGGTAGCGGGCAAGTAATATTCAAGGGAGAAACAGTGAAGACTTACGAGCATGTGATGGTTGCCGATATTAACCAAATTCAAGCGTTTGCATCAGCATTGAGATAGGAGGCGGCTATGTTGGTGTATTACGGTAACATACAGTGTATTTCTGCACGTGAGCTCATAGATGGCGGCTATATCACCGAATCCTGCTACAGGAACTGGGTGAACCGTGGCCGTATCAAGGTGGTGCGTCGTGGTGGAGGTGCTGCTGGAAATTGCGCGTTGGTCGCCCTCAATAGTCTGCCTACCGAGTGCCTGGAACGGGTGAAAGAAGACAATCCCGGTGGAACAGAGCAGGCACTTCGCCACTGGATACTATCAAACTATGTGCTGGATCAGGCTGCAGTAGCCTATTTTTTGGATTGGGCTTCCCATTCTTCCAGCAACAGAGCTACAGACGAACTTGCCCGAAAATATGCGGTGAATGCTTCCGTGTTGAATACTTGTATCAAGCTTTATAACAGAAGCAATGATTACCGTAAACTGATGGGTGAAAAATATAACTGGGACATGATGGCCATTACCATCGAGACCCTGCGCGAAGATTTTGGTCATGACCTTCCTGCCAGTACCCTGCGCTTCCGCAAGAAAGTGAACGAATACAAGCAGTATGGTTACGAATGTCTGATAACCGGAAAATTCGGCAACCAGAACAAGCGGAAGGTGACTTACATGGACGAACGCCTGGTGATGAGTTTGAAAGTACTTCCCAACCAACCATACAACAGCGATGTGCATGAAATGTATCTGTCGTTTGTATGCGGTGAACTGGAAGTATGGGATCTGGAAACAGGAGAGATATTCAATCCGGAAGATTTTACGGACAAGAACGGGGAACCGAAAGAATTGAGCGAAAGCACTATCCGGAATATTCTGAACAACCCGGCAAGCCAGCTGCTGATAGAAAAAGCCTTGCGTGGACGTATGGAGTTCTATCATGAGCAAATGCCGCACATGCACCGTCATGGCGGGGAGTTCTCTTTGTCACAAATTACGATGGATGACGTGGATTTGCCGCGCAGAATGAAGGGCGGTGAGTATGTGCATGCCTATTATGCCTATGATGCGGTGAGTCAATGCCGTATTGGGTTGGCCTACGGACGGGATAAGGATGATGCCTTGGTAGTGGACTGTTTCCGTGATATGTTCCGGCTCATCGAACGCAACGGATGGGGTATTCCTTCCGGTATAGAGGTAGAGCAGCATTTGATGAGCAAGTATAAAGAAGGATTCCTGAAGACAGGTGAGGTATTTAAGTTTGTGCATTTCTGCGCCCCACAGAACTCACAGGAGAAATATGCTGAAGCTCTGAACGGTGCGTTCAAGACAACCATAGCACATAAGAACCATGAAGCCGTTGGCCGCTGGCATAACAAAGGTGCACGGCGGGTAGACCAGAAGAAAGTGAGCGACAGCAGTAACCACACCTGGGAAGACAGAAAATATTATACGTTTGAAGAGCTTGTGGCGGATGACCGTCGCGATTGTGAAGAATGGAACAATTCGCTTCATCCCAACCAAAAGAAATATCCCGGAATGACCCGTTGGGATGTGCTCGTAGCCAAAATCAATCCGACCCTTCGACCGCTTGATAAATTGACTTTGAGCAGATATATCGGGGAAAAGGTAGAGACCAGTATTCGTAGAAATTCCACAGTACGTGTGGCAAATGCAGATTGGTGGCTGAGCGGTCCGGAAGTGCTGGAGCAGCTGGAACCAAACAACCGCAAGGTGACGGCCTACTACCTGCCGGATGAAGAGGGTAAGCCTACGGATGTCTTCCTGTTCCAGAACGACCGCTACCTTGACAAGGTTCGTCCAGTAGTGACTTACAACCGGGTGATGGCAGAACAGACCGAAGAAGACCGGGCTGCCTATACAGAGCAGGCTAAGATTGTAAGTCATTTCAGCAAATACCTCAATGACCATGCCATCGGCAAGGTGGGCACTGGTACACTGGATCAGCCAACAGATGACCCGGAAGAGGAACTGGAACTTCCCCCGGTGGAGCTATCCAATGATTTGCCAGCCGAATTGTCGGCAGATCCGGAATCAGATTATGAATGGCACTCCGGAATAAGCGAGGCAATGAGGGCCATCAGTGACATGTAAGAATAGAATTAGAACAACATTAAAACAGCGTTAGAATTATGATTACAGAAGCGCAAAAACAGAAGATTTTAGCAGCGATAGCCGCCAACCGTGCGAACTATCCCAGTGATGCCAAGCATGCTGCTTCTTTGGGCATCAGTACGTCTGTGTACAGTGCAATCAAGAACGGACAGACAGACAAAGCCCTGAGCGATGCCAACTGGATAAGCATTGCCCGCAAATTAGGGGTAAACCTCCGTGGTGAAATGGAATGGAAAGCAGCCAAGACCCCGACCTTTGAATATATCACTGCTCAGCTGGAGTTCTCGCAGCAGTCCAGTCTGTCGGGTATCCTGTGCGACATGCCCAATATCGGCAAGACTTTCACGGCACGTTATTATGTGCAGAGCCACAAGAATGCCGTTTATATCGACTGCTCGCAGGTAAAGACAAAATTGAAGTTGGTACGCAAGATTGCTGCAGAGTTTGGTGTGGACAGCAAGGGAAAGTATTCTGATGTGTATGAAGACCTGGTATATTACCTCCGTTCGATGGAAACCCCGCTTATCATCCTCGATGAAGCAGGCGACCTGCAGTATGAAGCTTTTCTGGAACTGAAGGCCTTGTGGAATGCCACTGAGCGCTGCTGCGCCTGGTATATGATGGGGGCAGACGGATTGAAAGAGAAAATCAACCGGTCCATAGAATGTAAGAAGGTGGGCTATACCGAAATGTTGAGCCGTTATGGTGACCGGTACAGCAAGGTGACTCCGGATGATGGAAAGGAGCGCGAACAGTTCTTGAACAACCAGGCACGTATTGTAGCCAAGGTAAATGCTCCTGCAGGGGCTGATATAGCCCAGATTGTACGGAAGACACGTGGTGGTTTGAGAAGAGTCTATACCGAGATTGAGAAACTTAAAATGACAGCGGAATAATGAAGCGTGCGTACAGTCCGAAGGAAATAGCCGCCAAGAAATGGGTGACCTTGTCGTGGAATGAGAAATGGAGCAAGCCTTTCGGGTTCCCGGCAGAGAACGCTTCGTGGTTCATCAGTGGTGCCAGTGCTGCCGGAAAGAGCAGCTTCGTGATGCAGCTGGGCAAGGAACTGTGCAACTACGGGGTGGTGTTATACCTCAGCTATGAGGAAGGTGTGAACCAGAGTTTCCAGCGCAGAATGGGTTATTTGAAAATGAACGAAGTGCAAGGCAGGTTCCGGGTGGTTGTGGGCGAAAGCTGCGAAGAACTCATGGAGCGGCTGAAGAAGCCGAAGAGCCCTAAATTCATTATCATTGACTCTTTTCAGGTTGCCCCATGGGAATATCCCGATGCCGTGGAGTTGATGAAGAGTTTTCCAAGAAAGTGCTTTATATGGGTAAGCCAAGAGAAAAAGAGCCAACCGATGGGGGGTGGTGCGTTGAAACTTAGATATATCTGCGACATGAAATTGCGTGTGGTGGGATATAAGGCCTACTGTCAGGGAAGATCAATCGGTGATCCGGGAAGCTACTTTGTGGTATGGGAAGACGGAATCATTCAAACAAGTAATAATTTACCAAAGTGATTATGGATAATAACGAAAAGGCTTTTGAAAGCTACACCGGAACTGAAGTGTTCCAGATACTGCTGGACGGAAATTCCAGCCGGGCCGTATTGGATGACTGGCTGGAGCGAAACATCCAAAGCGCCTTAAAAGTGAGAAGAGCGAAAACGCCCGGTCATGTCGTAATAGAAACGGGTGATGTCTTGTTTGCACGTAATGTGCTGATATGGAATCCAAGTTGTAAAGTAAACATTAAAAAGATTTGAAGTGATGGAAAAGAAAGAAGAAAAGAAAGTGTGCTGCATCTGCGG
>ENA-OOSV01000240-OOSV01000240.1-human-gut-metagenome-genome-assembly--contig:-NODE-240-length-29484-cov-5.228142_pt1 | contig 29484 bp, 30 predicted proteins | sample MGYA00241179_ERZ501216 | MGnify/ENA primary metagenome ERZ501216 (study PRJEB25962, sample SAMEA2042498) | human gut metagenome | biome: human gut; feature: human-associated habitat; material: faeces...
TGTTACCTCGACCGAGACGAAGCCGGACGCAGGGCAATGGAAGCCCTGCGGACACGCTACGGAGGAAAGGTGACAGACCGTTCCGGCATCTATCAAGGCTGCAAGGACTTGAACGAGTACCTGCAACAAGTATCAAGAAAACAACAAAAGAACAACAATCTAAAAATCAAAGAATAATGAACATACTGAACAACAAGAACAAGAGAACATCAATCTTCAAGGCGTTGGCACTCTGCCTTTTCGCCGCCGTGTCGCTCACCGCCGTATCGTGTGACGACGATATGGACATCCAGCAATCCTATCCCTTCACGGTGGAAACCATGCCCGTGCCGAACAAGGTAAGCAAGGGGCAGACAGTGGAAATCCGCTGTGAACTGAAAAAGACGGGCGACTTCGCCAACACCCTCTATACCATCCGGTATTTCCAGTTTGAGGGGGATGGTACGCTGAAAATGGACAACGGCATCACGTTCCTGCCCAATGACCGCTACCTGCTCGAAAACGAGAAGTTCCGGCTGTACTACACGGCGCAAGGTGACGAGGCGCACAACTTCATCGTGGTAGTGGAGGACAATTTCGGCAACTCCTATGAGTTGGAATTTGACTTCAACAACCGAAACGTGAAGGATGACGGGGTTATCACTGTTGTCCCCATCGGGAACTTCAAGCCCCTTACACGATGATGCGTGTATTCATGGCTATCCTCTGTTCGCTTCTGGCGGTCTGTTCCGTGTCCGCACGGAACAGACGCCATGAGGGAACGGACGGGCAGGCGGCTATCTACCGGCTGCCACCATTTGAGAGGGCGGTGCGATGCACGAAGTATTTTGAGGGCTGGCATTCGGAAAAACATCACCCGTATGTAGGATATGGACATCGGTTGCAGCCGGGGGAAAGGTATTCGGCACGCACCATGACGAAGCGGCAGGCGGACGCGCTTCTGCGAAAAGACCTGCGGAAGTTCTGCGCGATGTTCCAGCAGTTCGGGAAGGATTCGCTTCTGCTTGCCACGCTCGCCTACAATGTCGGTCCGTACCGTCTTTTGGGGAGTGGGAAGATACCCAAAAGCACGCTAATCCGAAAGCTGGAGGCGGGTGACAGGAACATCTACCGGGAGTATATCGCTTTCTGTAACTATAAGGGGAAACGCCACGCCATGCTGCTCAAACGAAGGAAGGCTGAGTTTGCGCTGCTGTATGTACCATAAAGAATAAGTGTCTGACGAAAGAAACTCCGATGAAGCCGCCAACTTCATCGGAGTTTCAGTTTTCATACATTCGGGATTGTCCCTTTGCCTGCAACCTCACCGTCCCTGCAATGCTCTATGATACCGGGTGAAAATCCCATGCTGCCGATTGCGATATGCCGGATATAGTCTGTATATTCCTGACCTTGAAAATTCCTGCCCGTAAGGTTCTTGAAAACCATCTTTATGCTTATGCCGTCGTTGCTGTACAAGATGGTTTTTCCGTTCTGTCTGATTGTTTCCATGATTAAAACTTGTTTTTGTGAATACTATCGTAGATTGGTACAAAGGTTTCTTTGCCTACTTTCTTATCCGCCATCATGCTCATGAAAGAAAGTAGGCGGCTTTTGCCGCCCACCCCTCAAAAGCGGGTGTAAAGTCCCGTTACCATCGTGAACATTTCCTCCAGCATATCGCAATATATCCCCTCGTGCGTTTCAATGTCCTTCGTCCTGCTCTCGAATGTCTTTTTGCTGAACGTCTTGCGGTAGAAACGCATATTGTATAGGTCTGCCCCTCCGTCATAGATGATGTCAAGGCGGTTGGCACTGGTCTTGTTCCTCGCAAGGCTCATGCGCAAGCCGTTGCCCATGTCTGTGAAGTCTTTGCTCCCCGTCAGGGCGGCAAAGCGTCTGCCGCCAATCTGCTCTAAAATTGTCTTTGCTATCATATCCGTTGTCTTTTAGGTTTATGGTTCGGGCGGTGCGGACACCGCCCCAATGTTCAAAATTCTGTTTTCTCGGTTATGGGTGTGCATTTTTCCAGCCACTCTTTCAGACATTCCATGTTATACTCGCTCGTGATGACTGCCGTATGGCTGAAACGGCTGCTTTCATAGCTGTCTATCCACCCCTTTAGGGTATCAACTCCCCACGCTTCGGCATCGTCAAAGATGCCGTCCAATGCCGTAATGGGTTCGCTGAATTTGACTATCAGCGTTTGGTAGCCTGCTTCGTTCATCGCTTCTCCTCCTTCCTTTCCTTTGCCGTTAGCCACTTGTCCCGTGCGGCTCGACATTCGTCTAATGTGGGTTTGACACAAGAGAAAAGTTCCCCGTCCGTGTGGCGGTAGTCGTATTGCACAAGGGTGCGTTTGCGTCTGCCGATACCCGTTTGGAATTTCTCGTAGTTCTCCGTTCCTGCCGATTGGCAGGTGCTTACTCCGTTAATTGTCATTTTTGTTGCCATAGTCGTTGTTATTTAGATGATTAGAAATGTACAGACAGCACTCTGTGTTGCATCACCATTTCGGGGTCGCTCGTGTAGCGTTGGTGCAGGTAGAAATGATGAGAGCCGAAGCCGTAAAGGAAGAACTTGTCAAGTTCGTGTTTCTCGGCAAAGTCCTTGACGCTCGCCCTTAATTGCTCCTCACTCTGACAAAGAGTGAGGAGGTTCATAAATTCAAGGAACATCGTGGGGATTTTATCATCCCATAGGAAAACCATGCTTTCAAATCTTACTTCCATAATGTTAGTTGTTAGATGTCGATATTATGCCGCTTTCATCCGCTGGCGGATAAGGTTGGCGTTCTTGTTCACAAGGGCGATGATGCGGTCGTGGTATTCGGAGTTCTCGTTGCATACGCCACGACACTGCACCACCTCAAAAGTTTTTAGTGACACCTCTATCGTTTCAATTCGTTTTCCGTCAATGGTGGCGGATAGGATAAGGGAGTCTTTTCGTTTGTGGTAACCGCCCACACAATGGTGCATCGTCCTTCCTTCCTCTGCCATTTCTTCCACGCTCTCTATGACTTTGACGCAAATAAGGCTGTCGGTAAAGGCAAGTCCGAAGAATATGCCCTTAGCTTTCAGATATTGTTTCTCGTCCTCAATCGCTTTCCTGCGTTGCTGTTCAGTCCGCTCATGTTTCCTTTGCAGGTTGCGCTTTGCCACCAACTTGTCGTGTTCAACTTTGAGGTCGGCAGGGCAAACGTATTTCGGGCTGTTTGTGTCCTTGCCGAAATGACGCAGGAGGTCTATGGTGTCACGCCACATTGAGCCGTCCTCAATAGTATAGCCGTTGCGGATACATATCTTGATTGAAGCCCAATACTCTCCAATATTGAAAGAGTGGTACAGATAGTAGCGCAACATGGGATATTGCCCTGCCTTCAACAGCGTTTCCGCACGGCTGTCCGACAATAATGCCGGTATTAGTTTGGTGGGTACAATGTCGTGGAAATTGCCGTTAAAGCCGTTTCTGCGGAGCGTCGGCAACACCTTATATCTTGGATATATCGGGGAATATGAGATATGGCGGTACGCTTCATTGTCATTGCGGATAGCAAAAGGAGAAGCGAATGAGAACGTGTCGATGTAGCATCCCAATGTGCGTGGAATGGCAACAACAGCCTTACGCCCTTGTTCATTCCACCAATACTGCCCGATTTCAAGGGCATAGGACTTGGCATTAACCCCTTTCTCCATACCCACGACAAGCAAGAACATTCGTAGCACTTGGTATTCTCCGCTTGTGGTAAGGGTTGTGAAATACTGCTTTTGTCTTACCTTGCGCTGATAGGTGAGGCAGACTTTCAAACTTGCTCCACATTCGGGACACGTACAATGCTCGGTCTGCTCCGTCATTACCCAACTATGACCGCAATCCATACAAGTGGTACGACCTTTCGGCAAGCGGTGTGCATAATGCTCCACGCAATTACGGAATGCCCAATTTATCTGTATCGGGGTTATCGGGCGTAGTTTCTTGCTTTGGGCAAGAACTGCTTTTTCAAATTTGTTTCTCGGTTTCATAAGCCAAAATCAAATAATGAGGGTTGAACTTGGGTTTCTGTTTTCGCCTTTGTCGGCTTGGTGCGGTTCTGCAACTTGCGGAGTTCCTCGTCTTGGTATCTGCGGACTGCCTGCTGACGTGCTTCTGCTTTTTCCTCTGCCGTGAGTTCCACAATGTGGTTCACCGCCACTTGGCATTGGATAGGCTTGCCCACCTCAATCTCGTTCTCGTCATAGTAGTGTACTGCTTGTCCGTATATCTCTCCGTCCGTGAAGCCGTTACAACCGCTTTTCTGCACATAGTTCAGAATGTAGGTTACGCAATCGTCAATGTTCTTGGCTGGATTGCGGTAGTTCTTCGCAAAGAGCGTGTCTTCCTCCGCACGTTGTTCCAAATACATCTGTATCGTTCTCTTGAAATGGTCTGTTCCTTTCATATCGCTGTCGTTTTTATGAGTTGTCAAATAGTATGTTTCAAAATCTCCCTCCAATAAATCGGCTCAACCTCGCTCAATAGGAAGTCTATAAAGTCCTTCCGTGCGTTCTTGTTCAGTTCGTGGTAGAGTCCACGGAACACGGACATATTACCGTTGAGGTATGTTTCCACCATGTACTCGAAGATGTTGCCCACCTCGTAGTATCTGCATTGTTGCTCCACTGTCTTGCTTCTTCTCTTTGCCATGTCGGTAGGGATTAAAGGGTGAATAACCAAAGAATGAAGCCGAAGAACAGGATAACGGAAAGAATAGCCACGATTACCCCTATTGCCACTCGGAACACTCCGTTTATTATCTCTCTGACGATGTACCAAAGGATGCCGGACACCCAAAAGGCGGTGCGCATGATTAGGGTGCATATCGCAAGCCCTATGTATTGCGCCATTTGTCTGAAATTTACCGTTGCTGTCATAGCCGTATCATTTGTTAAGTTCCACGATGCTGTCTATCCTGCCGTATAGGAAACTGCGGAGTGCGGTCTTGTCGGTAGCCTTGTATTCCGCCCAATGTCCATACTGCTTTACAATGTAGGTTCGGAGAATGTCGGAAAAGTCAAACATCCAACCTTGCAAGGGTACTGCGCTCTTGAAATAGGTGTTGCTGTTCACGTTGCGTGTAAGCCAATCCTTTTCCTCTCGGCTCAATTTCTCACCATTGTTCAGTTTGGTGCGAAGTCCGTACACCTTGCTGCCTTGCAGGTTCTCCAAACTTGGTACTTCCCATGCCACGAATTTTGTTGCTATTGCCGTTCTCATATCCGTTTTGTTTTTGATTTTTTGTTTTTTAATGCGGATTCAAGAGCTGAGGGAGTTGAGTTTCAAACTATCTTATCTGCCTCTCGTTTATCCGACATTTTTTTTATGCGTCTTTCTGTCGCATCGGTCGTTTTCGTTTCGGGTGCTTGAAAAGGTAGGGATTAGGGAATGCAAGGTTTTTCGGTCAAAATACTACCCGCAGGGCTGGAGATTTTTACCGAAAACAGGAGGCTTGACCTTGCTTTCCCGTCCAATCCCGGAATTACCTTTGCGCCCAGAACGGAAATGACTGCCTGATGCGGCTCACTGAAAGACGCGAAAATGGAGGTAAACGGAAGTGGAGGCAGATTAGACAGGAAAACTTCAAAAGAGAAATCCGTGAAAAAGGGAAAACGCCAAAAAGGAAAAGGGACATAGCCGGAAGCGTGGAACCGGGTAAACCACCGGCAAGGAAGTATGATTTTATATGTCTGTCCGAGCGTGTCCGGTCTGACGGATAAAATCATTCTTCCCGGTTTGCCTGCCGTGCATGACGGCTTGTTCCATTTATGGATCGGGCGGTCAGACACGGCTTTCCGCTTACGGCTCAAAGGAACAGCGGAAAAAGAAATCATCTGCGAACCCGTAAAAGCACCTCTTTGGCATAAGCACAAAAGAAATGGGCCTTGCATCATCAGTCTAAACTGTTGTTTAGGCGTGAGGCAAAGCCCTTTTCGCCGCTTATGCGGCAGTCGGCATACGTCCGTTCAAAATCCTTTTGGGCGATGGTGTACCGACGGATAAAACCGCTTTTACGGAAAAACTTGTATGAGAAGAAAAAAATTAGGGAGATTCATTTCAAAATCTCCCGTTTTATTGTTACTTTTGCATACGAAGAGTTCTTTGAAGGTTACGCAATGCGCAGAAGGATGATGCAGTAGATAACTAACTAAATCGTAACCTATTACTATCATGAGCAATTAACCTACGCTCATTTCCAATAAATTACACTCTTTTCGTAACTTAATAGGACAATGAAGACTAATTTATTAAAGATTATTATATGCCTTTTGTGTATGGTTCCCTCCTTGCTGCTGTATGCAGTCAAGCATGAACCATATTCGGGTTCACGCATATATTGGGATATTAGTTCTAAAAAGTTGCTTTTCCCTTCGGGCAATTATGCTCGTGTTATCCAATTGCAGGATGGTCGCCTGATGGCTGTCGCTGAATCTGGAGGTGGTGTCTCTGTTTCTTATAGCGGAGATAACGGAAATATATGGTCATCACCTGAACGCATCATACAGAGTGCGCCAAATATTCCTTATGCAGTACCTGATGTTATTCAGCTTACTAACGGTGATATAATTGTTGGTTTTAATCCACGTCCTTCAAGTCCATACACTGAGGATCGGAAATTTGGCATTCGTTGTATAAGGAGTGTTGACAATGGCAAGACATGGAGCGAACCCATATTTATATACGATGCTCAACATTATAAACGTCAAGGTTGCTGGGAGCCTTGTTTCCTTGAGTTGCCTACAGGAGAGCTCCAGTGCTATTTTGCCAATGAGAACAATTTCCCTAACAGCAATGAACAAGAAATATCCATGTGTAGATCGTTTGACAATGGTCTGACGTGGGGTAAGGAAAACCGTATTTGCTTCAGCAATGGCAGTAGAGACGGTATGCCCGTTCCTATATTAACCGACAATAATGAAATTGTAGTGATCATTGAGGATAATGGCTGGGGAAATGGTTATAATGGTTTCCGAGCCACTACTGTACGCACTACTCTTGATGATAACTGGAGTAATTGGATTCCGCGCAATAATAACAATCGCGAAATGATTTTTGCAAATGCGGCAGATAAAACCTTTATTTCTGCTGCTCCTTATATCCGCAGATTAGGGAAAGATGAAACCATCGCATCATGGCAAGGAGATAGAGGTGAGCGAAAAGGGATGGGAGAAGACCGTTATGAGATGTCTGTCGGCGTAGGAGATGCAGATGGCCGTAATGTTAAAGCTATTGTTTCTCCTTTCGGATTATCCACAAGTCAACATGGATTGTGGAACTCGGTCACAGCTCTTGACGACGGTACAGTATTTGCGCTTACATCAATCGGTGATGCAGGTAAGGGAAATGCAATTTATTCCATGACCGGTTATGCCAAGAAAGGTTTTGAAGCATCATATGGCACTCCTGTAATCAATGGTTCTTCGTCTAAAGAGACATGGACCAAGAAAAATGCGCGTCAGATTTTTTTGGGCAGTAATTCTACTCGTAATCTTGCCACAATGGATTTCTTATATGATGAAAATAATCTATATTTCTATGCCCGTGTCATTGACCGAAATATTTTTACCGATAAGATAGACAACGACGGTATTACACTTGCTCTTGACGTTGAGAACTGTTGCGACACATATCCCCAAAAAGGTATGTATCGTATCTTTATGGATGTGAATGGCAGTCTTAAGTTCTATGCGGGAGAATCTAATAAATGGAAAGAGATTGACAATCCCGAATCCATTAATTATGTCGTTAATACCAAAAGCTCCTATTATGAAATGGAGATTGCAATACCTTGGAATGTTCTGGGATGTACTTCTGCCCCGATAAACAATGACATGCGTTGCTATATTGAGGTCAGTGATCGTAGAGATGGCGAACTCGTAAAAGAAATTATTCCTGAATCAATATTGCGCCAGTCTTGGACTTGGCCGGAATTTAATCTCCTGCCAAATGAAAATAGTGGAATTAATGACATATCGTCTGACATATCAGGAGATAACGCGATGGTCGATATCCGATATGAGAATGGTAATGTTTGCGTGGAGTCCTCACGCGACATTACCAATGTCTCACTCTATTCTGTCTCAGGTACGAGGATTGTTGCCCGGAAATATGACAGTAATGAGGCCAATCTTAATGTTTCTGGGATGAAAGGTATATATATTGTAGAAGTTACTCTTTGTGACGGATTAAAAAAATTGCTAAATTAGTTATACGGTAAGATTACATAATTCTTATGTTGAGTATCCTAAAACTTGTACTAAGTATATTTTTAATGGTAATATGTTTAACACCTATTACTGTTGAAGCTCAGGACAACTATTTTTTCACTCATCTAAAGAGTGATGCAGGCCTTCCGCACCAACAAGTATCATCGCTGGCCTTTGACCACGATGGTATGTTATGGGTCGGCACGCGAAATGGATTAGCGAAATATGACGGATATTCTTTTGTAGCTTATTATAACGACATCAATGACGTATCATCTATCCCTCATAATTTTATCCGTCATATTTTTGTGGATTCGGACAATAATGTTTGGATTGGATCTGATGTAGGGATATGTCGCTATCGTCGAGAATCAGATGATTTTGAGCGATATAATGTTGGAGGCGATCACATAACCAGAATTGCAGAAACCGCAGATGGTTCAGTCATTTGTACCGGCTCTAAAGTGTATAAGCTGCTCAAAGGTACCAATGAGTTTAAACATATGCCCCGACAATCAGAAGACTATATCGTAGGACTTGCTGTGTCTCCTGATGATAAGATTTATCTTGCAACAAATAAATCCATTGCTTATTACACATCAGAAATGTTGATGGAAACTGTGATGGATACTTCATTATACTCTGACTTCTTGACAGGATTTGATGCTATTGTACCCCTATTTTTTGATAGTAACGGTCTGTTGTGGATTGGCAGAGACGGTAAAGGTGTAATGTGTCTTAATTTGTCATCTGGCGAAAGGATCATTTATGATGAAGGTCACATCAGCAATGGGACAGTTCGTGTAATCACCGAAGATTCCAACGGTTTGATTTGGCTTGGAACAGAAAAGGGCATTACAACTATCAATACTAAAAGCGGGAATATTTCAATAATCACACAGCAATTTGGAAATTCACGCACATTATCTGATAATGCGATATATAGTATTGTATCAGATACAGATGATAATATATGGGTAGGCACTTATTTCGGAGGAATTAATCTTGTCCTGCGAAACGCGACCCAATTTGCATGGACCGCACCCGGATATGGTTTTAATACTCTATCCGGAAAAGCTGTCAGACGAATCATTGAGCCTATTAAGGGTAATCTTTGGCTTGCCACAGAAGATGGAGGCATAAACATACTCAATATTAATAATAAACATATTGAGCATTTCGATCACATTCCAAATCTCGGTACAAATATCCATGAACTATTTTGCGACCAACAAAACGGTGAAATGTGGATTGGGACATTTCGTAACGGATTGTTCCGATATAATTTGAAAGATCGCAGCCATAAACATTATACCGCTTTCAATAGCGGATTGAAAAGTAATGCCATATTTGCAATCGCGCAGCAAGGAAATGACAATCGGGTTTTGTATATAGCAACTACAAAAGGATTACTCGTTTATGACTTCAATGAGGAACAGTTTATTCCCGTTAATCATCCCATACTTGACACCGATTTCATCTATTGTCTTTACACAGACCATCTCGACAATCTATGGGCCGGAACAGTAAATCACGGCTTATTTAGGATTGATAAGAAAACAAAGGAGATAAAAGGTTGGGGAAAATCATCCGCCTCAAAAAATAATTGCCTGAATGACAACTATATTACTACTATCTTTGAGGATAATGAGGGACGAATATTTGTTGGCACGAATAATGCCGGGCTATACTACATAGATAGTGAAACACTTGAATTTACCCGCTTTAAGAATGAAACCCAGACATTGGGGACAATTTGTAGTATAATACAAGATAATACTAAAAATATTTGGCTGACCACATCAGGAGGATTATTCAAAGTTGATCCGAATGACTTGACCGCAGTTAAATTTACCACAACTGATGGACTGCCTGAAAATCAGTTTAATTTCTCATCGACCCTTTTGGCATCAGACAACAACTTGTACTGTGGAACGGTAAATGGTCTTGTCTCATTTAATCCGAATGTAAAAAAACGCTCCGATTCAACCACCGCAGTTCATCTGTGGCGGTTAATACTGAACAATAATCCTGTCTCACCAAAGTCTTCGGAATCTCCGCTGTCATCCACTCTTGATGCAATGGAGGTATTGGAGTTGGATTATGGTTCATCAAGAGTGTTCAGTATCGATTATGGTGTTGTTGATCCTATCGGTGCCCAGAATGTTAAGTATCAGATTTTCATAGAAGGTCTTGATAAAGAGTGGAGAGATGTAGGTACTCAACGTAGATTTACCGCTATGGAAATCCCATATGGTTCATATGTTTTTAAGGTTAGAGCCTCATCCTCCGGGGAGAACTGGGATAATGCTGCCATAAAACAATTACAGTTAAAAATAGCACCTCCGTATTACCTTTCATCGGTGGCATGGCTAATTTATGTATTCATCGGTCTGGCTATTGTTTATTTCGCATATAAACTCTTTAATTGGAGAGTGAAAGAAAAACAGCAAAAGAAATTAAAACTAATTGAACGAGCTAAAAAGGATGAGCTTAATCGTGAGAAAATGGAATTCTTCACCAATATTTCCCATGAGCTGAAAACCCCGCTCAGCCTTATTCTTGCGCCGTTAAAACAACTGTCATCTAATGAATCTCTTTCGGATGAATCACGCGAAAGACTATCTGCAGCGATAGCCAATACCTCAAAGATGGTCGATCTGATTAACGAGCTTGTCACATTCAATAGGGTCGAATCAGGTAATTTCCAACTTTTTTTGCAAAAAGGTAATCCCCTTACCCTAATTGAGACAATGACAGGTTACTTTAGAGGCCCGGCATCGGATAAGAATATATGTATAAACGTAATGACTCAGAATAATGGTGAAGATGTTTGGTTTTCGCCTACTTATCTTGAACGTATCATAAGCAATCTTCTTTCCAATGCCATAAAATATACAGGAGAAAATGGCAATATCGATGTGCGAGCTTCAATAGTTGAAGGCAACGATAATTCCGTATATCTTCAGCTTGAAGTTAAAGACACTGGAATAGGTATCGTTCCGGAAGAACTTGATAATATTTTCAAAAAGTATTATCAGACACGACGTGGCTACAATGCGAGCCACACAGGTTGGGGCATCGGTTTAGCAACTGTTAAGAAACTTGTTGAAATTCATAAAGGCAATATATCTGTAACCAGTAAAGTCGGTGAAGGCACTTCATTTGTAGTCAGATTGAATGTCACTCCGTCGGCCTTCGATAAGTCATCTTGCATATCAACGACTGATGCACAGCCTCTCGCTTATCAGCCGACATTTATATCCAATACTTTGGCAGTATATTCTCATGAGATTGACACGAATAAATCTGTAAAAGATGATAAAAAGGTTTCTATCTTGCTTGTCGAGGATAATCCGCAGTTGCTTAGATTCCTTTCAGATGAGTTTGCAAAAGATTATAACGTATACACTGCAACAAACGGCATTGAGGCTCTTAAAGTCACAGAGGAATATCCGATTGATATTGTTGTTTCAGACGTTATGATGCCGGAAATGGACGGTATTGAATTGTGCGATAGGCTGAAGAATAATTTGGCTACGTCACATATCCCGGTAATTCTCCTCACAGCAAAGAGTGATGAAGAATCCACAATGGCCGGCTTTAAAAGTGGAGCTGAGGCATATGTTGCAAAGCCCTTTGATCCACAGCTATTGGCACTAAGAGTAAAGAACATACTTCGCGCTCGCCGAGCATATATTGACTCAAAAATTGAGGACTCAAGTGTTGATGAACCCATCGAAGAATTGCCGCCTCTTAACAAGTTTGACAATGAGTTTATTACCCGTATAAATCAACTCATTGATGATAATATGGACAATTCAGAATTCTCGATTGCCGATATTACACGCGAACTGGCAATCTCGCGCTCGTTGTTGCACATTAAGATGAAAACATTCTTCAATTCATCTATGACCGACTATATAAAGCAACGACGCATGGCCAAGGCCTGCGAACTCCTGAAGAAAGGCTATAATGTAAGCGAAACCGCATACCGCGCCGGATTCTCTGACCCGAACTATTTTTCCAAGGTGTTCCGTAAGACATTCGGAATGTCTCCGTCGGACTTTATCTCGGCATCACCCTCCGAATGATTCATTAATCACAATACGATAAAATCTATATGACATGAAAATTAAGACTATAATGGCATTGCTTATCTGCTGCACGAACCTGCATTGTGCCTATGGAAACACCGACATCGTAGCCCATCGCGGCTACTGGCAAGCGCTGGGAGCATCACAAAACTCTATCCGATCCTTGATAAAGGCCGATTCAATAGGGGCTTATGCGTCTGAATTTGATGTGTGGAGAAGCCGTGACGGCGAGCTGTTCTGCAACCACGACAGAAAGTTCAAGGGTGTCGTTATCGAGGAGGCTGATTCAAGGGTGGCGCAGGCTGTGGTTCTTGATAATGGCGAAAGTATGCCCACTCTCAGAGCCATGCTCACTGCAGCCACAGCGCTACCGCGACTAAGATTAGTACTCGAACTAAAGGAACATGTCGATAAGGCGGCAGAGGAAGCAGCCGTAAGGGAATGCGTAGAAATGGTGAAAGAAATGGGACTCGACACGCGAACCGATTTCATAACCTTCTCACGTGAGGCTCTTGTAAATTTCGTCAAATACGCTCCGAAAGATGCCTACATCTATTATCTTACCGGAGATCTCACACCCGAAGAGGTCCACGCGGCAGGTGCCAACGGAATTGATTATCACATTGATGCATTCCGTAAAAACCCTGATTGGATTGAGCGCGCCCACGCGCTGGGTATGAAGGTGAATGTCTGGACGGTCGACAATCCGGCTGACATAAGCTGGTGCATCGACCAGGGTGTCGACCTAATCACCACAAACCGCCCCGAGGAGGCTCTTGAATTATCAATCAGCCACCGCAACGGGTGAAATCCAACACTCACAGAGTAGTAAACCAATCACAACATACGATATTTAATCCTATGGTAAAGAAAGCTATAAATCTAATGCTCGGCATTGGGCTGTTGTCTGTATATGCGTGTGCCGATCACACATTGCATCTGACTAAATCGGGCCTGAATCCTGACAACTTCAAGAGTGAGGTGAACGGTAAATCCACTGCGCTTTACACACTTGTCAATGACAACGGAGTGGAAGCCTGTATAACAAACTATGGCGGACGTCTGGTATCTTTGATGGTCCCTGACAAGAACGGCAATCTCACTGATGTCGTACTCGGACATGACTCTATCGCTGACTACATTAATATCGACGGTAACTTCGGTGCTTTGATAGGTCGCTATGGCAACCGTATCGATCAAGGACGTTTCACGCTTGACGGTCAGGAGTATCAGCTTCCTCAAAATAACTTCGGGCATTGTCTTCACGGAGGACCTAAAGGTTTTCATCACGTTGTATGGGATGCTGAACAACCAAATGATTCAACACTCCACCTGACTCATTTTTCTCCAAATGGAGAGTATGGATTCCCCGGCAACGTAAAGGTTGATGTTATATATACTCTCACTCATGATAACGCAGTGAGCATCACATATAATGCAACAACTGATGCACCTACAATTCTCAATCTTACCAATCACTCATACTTTAATTTGAGTGGTAATCCCTCGAATGATATCTGCAACGAGACCATTTGGTTTGATGCAGATGGATTTACTCCTATAGATTCCACATTCATGACCACCGGCGAAATCTTGGCTGTTGCCGGAACACCTTTTGATTTCACTACTGCTAAGCCGATTGGTAAGGATCTTTCGAGTGATAACGAGCAACTGAAGAATGGCAGAGGTTACGATCATAATATGGTTCTTCGCACTCCACGCGATACGTCAATGCCGGCAGCTATACTGACCGATTCAGTATCAGGAATTAAGATGGAAGTATTTACCATTGAACCGGGAATTCAGTTTTATATAGGAAACTTTCTTGACGGCACTGTTAAAGGTAAAAATGGTATTGCTTATCCCTATAGGTCCGCAATTTGTCTGGAAAGTCAGCATTATCCCGACAGTCCTAATAATGCACAATGGCCCTCGGTAGTAATCCGTCCGGGCGAAACGTACCGCAGTAATTGTACTTACAAATTTTCGACCCTTTAATATGAGGAATTTTGTCGTCTCATTGATGATGATGTTTGGGGGATTACTGGCTTGTGCTGGTAATGTCATCGAAACATCTGTGGAGTTTCAACGCAATCCTATCGGAATAGAATTGTCAGTGCCCCGTTTTTCGTGGAAGAATCTTTCTAACGATGGGAATGTGCAACAGTCATTCTATCGCATTAGAATTGCACGATCGGAATCTGATCTGGAGCACAGTAGACATCTTGTTTGGGATTCAGAGAAAGTCAATTCTACAGATTCTCATCTTATAGCCTATACCGGACCCGAACTGAACCCGAACTGAACCCAAATTGCACTTATTGGTGGGCGGTTACAATATGGTACTCAAATGGTGACAAGACTGAAAGTAAACCAGAGAAATTCCTTACATCAAGCAATGATACGATAAAATGGGCTGCATCGTGGATTGGTCTGAATGATTCTGCAAATATTATTGTTAAAGATAATAGAACTGTTTTACCGGTACGTTATATACGAAAACAGTTTCCGTTAGCTAAACAACCTGTTAAGGCGGTATTATCAATTTCAGGAATAGGATCATCATATTGTTATATAAATGGTCGAGCTGTTAGTGATGATATTTTCGGCCCCCTTCCTTCATGGTATGATACTTCCGTTCCTTACCTAACATACGATATAACGGATTTACTTACGATCGGTGATAATGTTATTGGTGTTACTTTGGGAAATGGACGATATTTTCCAATGAGAAAACACAGACTGAAAGCATGGGGCTTGCCAAGACTTATCGCTCAGGTTTATATTGAATATCCGGATGGTTCCATCGAAACTATTGATACAGATTCGTCATGGAAGGTTACAGCTAACGGACCGATCCGTTCTAATAACGAGTATGATGGAGAAATATATGATGCCTCAAAGGATCTTGGAGCTTGGACAGAAGTTGGCTATGATGACAGTGAATGGAGTACTGCAGTATTAATGAAAGCACCTAAAGGAAAACTGGTTGCGCAACGCTCACCGTCATTAAAAGTAATGGAAAGAATTAAGCCGATATCTATCAGAAAAGTTGATTCAAACCGATATATTGTCGATATGGGCCGGAATATGGCAGGAATTGAACAAGTTAAACTGACAGGAAAGAAAGGTTATCCCATAAAAATGAGATTTTCTGAAGTTCTTAAAACAGATGATGACTCTCAGTTGTATGTTGATAATCTTCGTACTGCTTTGGTTGAAGATGTATATATCCCAAATTCAGACAGCACTTTTAATTGGCGACCTGAATTTGTTTATCATGGCTATCGTTTTATGGAAATATCTGGTGTAACAGAGCAGCCTGATGTTGATGATATAGAGGGTCTTGTTATTTATGATGATATGCAAACGACTGGTTCTTTCTCCTGTTCAAACGAAATTCTTAATCGTCTTCATCAAAATGCCTATTGGAGTATCCGGGGCAATTATAGAGGTATGCCGACAGATTGCCCACAAAGAGATGAACGTCATGGTTGGCTGGGAGATCGCACCACAGGTGCATACGGCGAAAGTTTTATATTTGACAATGCACTGCTTTATCGCAAATGGCTCGCAGATATTGAGGAATCTATGGCCGAAAACGGTAGTATATCCGATGTTTCTCCAAGATACTGGACTTTGCATCAGGACGACGTAACGTGGCCTGCCGCTTACTTTTATATCGCAGACATGCTTTATCGTCAATTCGGTGACGACTATTCAATCCGTAACAGATATGAAAGCATGAAACGATGGATAAACCACATGACTGATTGCCATATGGTTGATAATATAATAACATCTGATACTTACGGAGATTGGTGCCTTCCACCTGAATCGCTGGAGCTTATTCACTCTAATGATCCGAACAGAAAAACCGATGGCCAACTCCTTAGCACAGCGTTTTTTTGTAGCATCCTTAAACTCATGTCACAGTTTGCCGAACTGAATAATCGGCCGGATGATAAAGTAAGCTATGATTCTCTCGCAGCCGACATGAAAACCGCGTATAATAAACGGTTTTATAACTCGGAGACCAATTCTTATGGGAATAACACTGTGACGGCCAATCTTATTTCCTTACGCCTTGGACTCGTACCCGAAGGAGATGAACAGACAGTATGCGATAATGCTGTTAAACGCACAATTGAAGAATGTGACGGTCATGTCAGCGTTGGTGTTTTGGGTATTCAGCATCTGATGAGAGGTCTTACCGAGCATGGAGCCAAAGACCTTGCATATAAAATTGCTACTAATGAAACATATCCTTCATGGGGATATATGATTAATCGCGGAGCAACCACAATCTGGGAATTATGGAATGGCGATACGGCTGATCCAGCAATGAATTCAAGAAACCATGTCATGCTCCTTGGAGATGTGTTGATATGGATGTATGAGAACCTTGCCGGAATAAAAAATCATCCTGATTCTATTGGCTTCAAGAAAATTCTTATGGCTCCGGTTTTCCCTGATGGACTTGACTTTGTCAAAGCATCCCACATGACCCCTTATGGCCTTGTAAGCAGCCACTGGCAACGAAATGGTGACTCACTCGAATGGGAAGTAATTATACCATCCAATACTTCGGCTGAACTCATAGTTCCATCATCCTTTAAATTGCAATTGAATAAAGGACCTCATAAGAATTGTCAAGTTCATGAAGACAACGGCCTTTGGAAAGCAACTATTGGAGCTGGACAATTTTCATTCAAATCAAGATAAAACAATGAACAAACTAAGTCTAATAATTTCTTTTGTGGTATAATCATCAATAACACTACTGTTCTTAAGGGAGGGCAAAGGCTTTCAGGTCATCTGAAAAATCCAGTGTTACATGAACTGTTAACTAAAGGAGAATGGGATTATGTAGTTATACAAGAACTTAGTACGACCCCAGCATATTCTTCAAAATATGTAATGGAACATATTTATCCATACGCAAGTGAAATCGACAGCATTGCTCATGTATATTCCCCCGATGTAGCGACTTTGTTCTATATGACATGGGGACATAAAAACGGAAGCCAGCGTCAAACAGAATACCTTCTTGACGATACCTATTCATTAATGCAGGACAGAATAATTAATACATATATAGATCTTGCTTATGAGTTGGGGGGATGGTGTGTTCCGGTTGGAATCGCATGGAAAAAAGTTAGGGCAGAATATCCTGAGATTGAGCTATACAATCCCGACAATACTCACCCATCATTAGAGGGGAGTTATCTTGCTGCAAATACTTTTTTCGCGACATTAAACGGAAAACCATTCGTCTCAAATACAGCGGTAAAATTAGATGATGATATAAAAACAATTCTCCAACAATGTGCGAGAAACACAGTGATGGAGAATAAAAAGATCTTAAATATAAGATGATTTATCGAATTAGCCGTTTAATCTGCTGTTTAAGTATATGATGTGCTGGACTAACCATGTCCCCATGATTATGACCATCCAGCTTGAATATCTGTACATCAGGATGACCTACAAGTTTAAGCATCCGCCAAAGATATAGGTTTTCTTCATATCGACCATACAACTCAAGGTCTTCATCACCTGTAATTATAATATATGGTGGAGCCTCTTTGCGAATATGGAATAATGGCGCATATTCATCAACAGTAGGTTGTAGCTCTGGAATATTATTGATTCGGCGGTGTGCAAAATGTGTTATCGCTTGTCCACTGTATGGTATTAGTCCGGCTATAGAGTCTGCTTCTATATCATAATTCTTTAACCATTTTTTATCCAATCCAATCATACTCGTGAGGTATCCACCTGCCGAATGACCAGAGACAAATATCTTGGAAGAATCACCTCCATATTCCTTGATATTGTTGAACACCCATGCTACAGCTTCCGCTGCATCATCAATGCAATCATCTATTTTTACATTAGGTATTAATCTGTAGTTTGGTGCAACGACAATGAATCCAGCGTCTTTAAGACCATCTGGTATTGACTTTTGTCCACCGGTCAATCCTCCACCATGAAACCATATGACTACAGGCATACCGGAGGTCTTCATAGGATAATGGATATCCAATTTACATCGTTCTACAGAATATTCATCTGTTTTCGAGGTATATTGAACGTCCATATCAGTTTGATACTGCCCCAACATACTTAATGTTGAGACAAAAAAAAGAAATACAAAAATACTTCTCATATATTTGTGGTTAGTCAATTGTGCAAATTTAGATATTCAACTTAGCAGTATAGAGTAAATTTGTTCATAATATAAGGAAACTTGTCTAATAAGCATTATTACAAACCATTTTAGTGCAGGAATAGCAGCTGTTCCTGCACTAAAATAGCCATATAATTAATCCTATCGACTCAATTAAAGTGTTGTCTAATATATTTGGCTGGAGGTTCCGCAACTAAATCCTTCGATTTATTTTGTTCTGTTACGTCCTCTTTTATTATATCCGATTCCGTATTATCTTTGTCGGATTGTACATGATCTATCGAAGTGTTGTCATTAGTTTCATTTGAAGATGCGAGGACATACCAGCAAACCAACTGATATACGATTCACACATACTTGACTCCCATACATCAGAACCACCAAACGAGACAATAGCGCGTGTGATGTATTACAGCGGAGTAATCGAACATTGGGGCAGAGGACTGTCTATGATATTTGAAGACTGCAAACGTGCAGGACTTCAACAACCGATAGTAACCGATGAGAGAGGAATGGTAAAGGTAACATTTATGCGTCCTGATTTATCGGGTCACAAGAATGACCCGATAAATGACCCGATAAATGACCCGATAAAATTACTTTCTGAGGTTGAGAAGAATATACTTCAAGTAGTCAAAGAGAATCCGGGAATCAGTCGAATAAATATTGTACCGATTATTGATAAAAGTGAGGCAACGGTTAAAAGAGCATTGAAGTCCTTGAGTGAATTGGGCTTTGTGGAATATCGAGGATCGAACAAGACTGGAGGATATTTCAGTCTGTGACATTCACTTTGATGATTGGAATTTTTAACACTGCAAATAGCATTATATCAGAATATTATGGCTGTCTTTGCATAGTAAACATACGAAGAACATTGAAATTTCCGGGTGCGCAAAAAGGGAACATCCATGATTTTCAAGAATTCTAAAGTATTGATAGAACGATAATTTGGCCCCCGTTAAGGTAAATCTCTCCGGGGTCACAAAGCTGAAACTCAAATGCAACGAAGTGCTGGAATCATATGATTTCCAGCACTTTTTATTTTTATGCCAAGATGGCATTCTGGCAAAGTCCGTGGGAAATGGAGGGCAACCGTGAGTGATACGTGAGTAGGCTGATCGGATCAATAGAAAAACTGGGTTAAAAGGGAAAGTATGAACTGGAATAATGTACCACTTCTCAGGTGGTATATTGAGATGCAAGTGGTATGTACAGACTGCCTATTCATATGATAGTTCCATAAAACATCCAAAAAAAGGTTGTATGAGTATAACCTTTTTGGGCGAATTATTGCTAACTTTGTGCGGATATAACACGAATTCCGTATGAAGTATCTCAATATCAAAAAGGCGCTTGCCGCTTGGCAGAACATACAGCCTCTATCTGAGAAAGACAGGGAGAGGCTTAGCCGTCGTTTTACAGTGGATTTCAATTACAACAGTAATCATATCGAGGGCAACACGCTGACTTATGGGCAGACAGAAATTTTGTTACTGTTCGGCAAGGTAATCGGCGAGGCCGATGTGCACGACGTCGAGGAGATGACGGCAAGTAATGTCGGTCTGCGGATGATGACAGAGGAAGCTGCGGTTAAGGATATACCGTTGACGCATAATTTTATACGGACATTGCATAAGACCCTTTTACGCGAAGATTACACAGTCTGTCGTAATTTGCCCGGAGGTGTGCAGACAAGCTATGTCATACACGCAGGACAATATAAGACACGCCCCAATAGCGTAATCACAAGATACGGTGACCGATTTGAGTATGCCTCGCCGGAGGAAACTCCCGGACTTATGGCTGATTTAGTTGACTGGTACAATACCGCTGAACAGGAAGGAAAATTATCGCCGGTTGAGTTGGCCGCGTTGTTCCACTACCGCTATATCCGCATACATCCTTTTGAAGACGGCAACGGACGTATTGCCCGACTGATGGTGAACTATATTCTGACTCGCCACAATTATCCTATGGTTGTGGTACGTAGCCGCAAAAAAAGTGAATATCTTGACGCGCTCCATCAAGCCGATCTCGAAGTAGGCCCGGTTCCCAGCGACGGCGCCCACGCAGATATCAAGGATATACGTCCGTTTCTAAAGTATTTCAACGAACTGGTAGCGACAGAGGTGTATAATGATGTATTGTTCGTTAGCGAGAAAAATGAAAATGTATGGTGGTATGACGGAGAGCGTATTGCTTTCCGCACTCCCAATTATACTAAAATTCTGAACGCTATGCGCACCCAACCGACGCTGACACTCGCAGACATGAAAGAAGAAACTGGCATCAGCATTACGGCCATTCAAAAACTGCTCGACCAGCTTATTTCAAAAAAGTATGTTGAAAGGGGAGAAAAAGAAGGTAGCTGGCGAGTGTTCCTGACTCAATAAAAATCAAAGATATAATTTACATATTAAGGACAGTTATGGTCGAATATATTATGAAGATTCCGATTGAAAGTAAGAGATTGATGTATTGTTTGATTCAATATAATTGATTAATTTTGCAAAATACAAAGCATTAATGCCAACCAATAAGAACGTGTAAAATCAAAATGGGAGATACCCCATACGTTAAATATTCAGTAATATCATCTGATGTTACTAAAGGCTTCAGTAGCAATTCATCAAAAGTAATTGCAATTGACAAAACATTTGTTTTTGGGAATTTTAACATTGCCTTTAGCTTATCAGACGATATTTCATCTGGAAAGTGGATTTTGCAAATAGACAATCCAAATATATTAGAATATGCAACATTTATGTTGAATGACCCAATGATGCTAAAAAAAATTTTTGGGCCTAATATATCTCGTGGAAAAAAGTATCGTGTAACGAAATCTATGATATCTTCATTGGTTATTCCAATTGGTGATACCTCTCTGATTCAATATTATTCTTTAATTGAGAAATATTTCCAACAAATATACTACAATAAAGAACAAAATGACACAATATTATTGAAGTTGGATATGTTTTCATCGATTAGATTAGCGCTGTCTTTCGAATTGCACCAATTTAAAATTTTACAAAAATTCCAAATATCTATTTTTGAAAATTGGAAAAATTTAGTAGACCAAGTCGGAGACAATATAAATGCTTTATTTGAAGAACTATTACTTCCCGAAAACCTTTTGATAAATAATGTGCGCAGATTTCAGTTGCTATTGAATTCGTTTCAACAAATTATACAAAATGGATTGGAGGCTAAATAAACTAATTGTACAAAATTTTAAATTTTTCTGTAACGAATTTATTCTTCCAGTAGATTGCAAGAATATTTTGATTTACGGAGAAAATGGAAGTGGAAAAAGTTCAATTTATTGGAGTCTATATACAATTTTACAAAGTTGCTTGAAATCAAACGCGACCGTTGCCTCTAAATATTTTGATGCAACCCATTCAGAGAATTTACGAAATCGTTTTTCAGATAATCCTTACTCTGGAATACGTATTGAATTTAAGCATACTGATGGACGCACCAAAACATTTGAAAATTCAATTTACATTACAAACACATTCAATACAACTGATAACTTCATGCGATCCACAGCGGCAGCTTCTGGATTTATGAATTATAAGTTCTTGTCTGCACTTTTTGAATTTAAGAATAGTGAGCATAATGATATATTTCCAATTTTTGAAAAAGAAATTTTCCCATTTTTAGAATATTCAAAAGTACATGATTTAATTGATGGGGATAACTACAATCAAACAAGTACAGCAGAGGGATGGTGGAGATATATTTTACGATGCCACGATAATTCATTGATTCTACCGCATAGTGCTTCTAAAAAATCTTCAATCCTAGAAAATACTCATCAATATAAGCAGTTTAAGACCCTAATCGATGATTTTAATGATGAATTGACGAGTCGTTTAAGAGAAATAATCCATCGTGTTAATGATAAATTGTTGAAAATATTCAATCTTCCAATCTCTTTATCATATAATTTTACTGGAGCGGACTTTAACAGAATAAAATTCGGCACAACCAAAGCTAAAGACGGCAAGATACATAGACCCAGGATTATTTTATCTGCTAAGCTAAATCATAAAGTAATAAAAGATTCAAGGGATATCTACCATCCTAGATCTTTTTTCAATGAAGCTAAACTAACCGTTGTAGCTTTGGCTATGAGATTGGCCATTTATGAAATGACGATATCAAATATGCCCGATTGTGCAGAGATGCTTATTATTGATGATCTGTTGGTTAGCTTAGATATGTGTAATCGTATTAAGGTTATTGATGTAATTCTAGACTATGAAAAGAGAAATAAGCAACTGATTATTATGACCCATGATAGAGGATTATATAATCTGATCCGGAGTAAGGTAGAAGAAGATGAGATATGGAAATGCTATGAACTATATTCAAAATATGAAGGTTACGATAATGATGAAGTTCCTATCCCTGTGATTATAGAGCATAACAACTATTTGGAGCAAGCCCATAAACATATAAAATCGTTTGATTTTCCAGCGGCAGCTAATTCCCTAAGGAAAGAATGCGAGGCAATCATGAAAAGATTGCTACCTGAGAATTGGTTATATGTAGTTGGAGATGATGGCTCTCATCAGTTTCTTACATTACATGGGATGATTAGCCAAGGAGCAAAATTCAATGATTACTTTCAAACATCATTACCGTTCAGCAATTTAGATTTATACCGAGAACGAATCCTGAATCCATTCTCTCATGATGATTTAAAGACTCCTTTATATAGAGGTGAATTAATCTTATTATTAAAAGATATTGAAGCATTAGACCAAGTTAGGAAAAAGGATATTATTATGCCTTACGCAATAGGCAAGGATAGTTATCATTTTGAGGTTGAGACTAGTAACGGTATATTATCAGCAGATTTTATTTTCCTTGAAAGATTCTCCGTTGTGACATATGACAAAGCAGAATATTATTCCAACTCTGAAATAAAAGTTACTTTTTGCACTCTTCCATCATGGAAGAATAGAACTGGGCGATTAAGGCGGTTCTTAAAAGATTTATCCTCTCGTGCAAAAATTAATTTTGAAGATTCGTATGATTGTATAACGGATCCTAGACTTAATATCTCATTGAGAGGTTTGTATTAGATTTCTGAACGCTCTAAAATTGGGAATATTTATTATTATACTTCGAATATAATTCGTATCTTTGTAATCGAGTTCTTGCAGCGGCAAGGCAATAGATTATTGAAAATCGCAGAAGCAGAGAGGTGTCCCAAGAGGGTACGTTCTGCATTTTGACTAAGATAAATGTATTGAACTCCAGTGAGTTGGCGAAATATTCAAAGCCTCTCCAGGGTCACAAAGCAGAAACTCAAATGCAACGAAGTGCTGGAATCACATGATTTCCAGCACTTTTTATTTTTATACCATGATGGCATTCCGGCGAAATCCGTGGGAAATGGAGGGCAACCGTGAGTGATACGTGAGTAGAATAATCGAGTCAATAGAAAAACAGGGTCAAAATGGGAAAGTATGAACTGGAATAATGTACCACTTATTAGGTGGTATATTTGGATGCAAGTGGTATGTTCAGACTGCCTATTCCTATAATACTTCCATAAAATACAAAGAAAGGTTGTGTGAGTACAACCTTTTGGGGAGAATTATTGCTAATCTTATGCGAATTATTTTCTGGCCATGTTTTTGCGGTGGCGGACGGCATGGATGATGGCTGTGAGGGCCATAAGGAAGCCTATTTTGCCATGTACGGCGCCAAGATGCGAGTGAGTGTCCCCGTCAAGCCAGATTACGGTGGCTGCGATTCCGGAGATTGCCGTCAGCAGAAACGTCCACCACAGAATGCGCGTGACGGTGTTTTTGTTCTTTGCGAAACGCGAGAACCAGTTGCCGCGTCTGTAATGAAGGTAAATGTGATAGCAGGACAAGATGGTCAGGGCTATCCCCAATGCGATGTGTACCCATACCGACCAGGCGTATTTCCCCGAGGTTATTTCCAGCTGTATGGCCGATGCCAGTGTCAGAATGAGTAACCAATCGAGGCGGCGGTTGCAAAGGTTGAGTTTTAATGCAGGTTTCATGTATTGCAGTTGTATTTCTTGCGCAAAATTACAATGAACCGGCATCGCGGAAAATAGCTGGGATGTGGGAGTTGTTGTATTATTTAAGGTTTTTGCGGTACTCCGAAGGCGAGACGCCTGCCATTTTCCTGAACAGCTTGGAGAAATAGGCGTAGTCCTCGTATCCGAGGTTGTAGGCTATCTCTTTGGCAGATAATGAAGTGTAGGTAAGCTGACGTTTGGCTTGCAGAATGGCTCTGCTCCGGATGTATGCGCCGACACTCAGTCCCGTTGCTCCTTTCACAGCCTCATTGAGATACACTTACGAGATGTTGAGCTTGGATGCATATGCGGTGGGACTTTTTTCCATGCTCAAATGTGTGTCAAGCAGTTTCTTTAGTCTTAATGTTATCGCCCGGTATCTGTCTGTAATGTTGTTCTCATATGTGCAAAGAGCAGAAAGCACGAGGCTTTTGATTGCGGAGGCAATGGCATTGGCAATTCTGTGGTTCCCCTGGTTCTTTTCCAACATGTGACACAGCGAATCAATGTCGGACATGACGTTTTCGTCCGGGTGGAAAGGATGCGATGATATTGAATATTCCTCAATGGCAAGGGCTTCTGATTCCGAGAGCATGTCAGATGAAATGGCAAGTATCCATCCGTCGGCGTTGCATGTGTTTCCTTCCGAAGAGTTATGTACCTGATATGGCGCTACTATCAATACATCTCCGGCGTTAAGTTGCTTGTGCTCAAAATCTATCTCCGCCGATGCTCTCCCCGCTGTCAACAAAACAATGATAAAATAATCATCACGATGTGCGTCCGACCTCGGCATTCCATTTACATGTGCGCCTAACCGTTTTACAAATACCCCTGATCCGGATATCTGTTGCATTTTGGAAAAAGGGATGTCGGTTGGCCTGGGCATCTTAAGTTTTACGGGTTGTTGTACAAAGTTAGGTGTTTTTAGCGGTAAACAAAAAGATTAATTAACTTTGTGGGAAATGCCATGTCAGAACTGTAACGCTGCTTTACAGGCGATATAGAGTGTAGAGATTAACCTGCATGCATCGGTGCAATATGTCGGTGCAATATAAAAGTGAAATATGGATATACTCCGGAAGGAATTGGGTGTGATTTATGAGGCGCAGCAGCTGGGGCTGGAGCGCCTTCCGGCATGCGATGTGGCTGAGGTGCGCCGCATGGCCGATACCATCGTAAAGGTGAATCATGCGTGTGCAGTGGTTACGGATGCCTCGTGCGACCGGTGTTACATCTATTCCGGCGTTTTCGGTGCGTTGATGGGATTCTCCGATGGCGGGTGTGTGGAGGTGGATTCAAGCGATGAGGATATGATCTACAACCGGATACATCCGGAGGACCTGGTGGACAAACGGATGCTTGAATATGAGTTTTTCAAGCGGGTGGATGCCTTGCCTCCCGATGAGAAGCCGGAATGTAAGGCCACCTGCCGCATAAGGATGAAGGACGGCTGCGGACACTACAGGTATGTGGACAACAGCACGCAGGTGATCCGCCTGTCGCCTGCCGGAAAAATATGGCTGATACTGTGCTGTTACGATCTCTCGCCGAATCAGTCGGAAATGCGTGGGATTTCGCCGTGCATTGTCAACAACCGCGCCGGAGAATTGACCGAACTGTCGTTCGATGAGTGGCGCGGATGCGTCCTGACCGAGCGTGAGAAGGAGATTCTGCGCCTGATTCACAACGGGAAACCGAGCAAACAGATTGCCGATGTGCTCGGCATCAGCGTGCACACCGTCAGCCGCCACCGGCAGAACATAATCGCCAAGCTCAGTGTGGGTAACAGCGTCGAGGCAGTGACGGCCGCGATGGCTATGAACCTCTTGTAGGGAAGAATATCGGAGCCCTGACAGTGCCCTTGCAGGTGAGCATCCCGGCTGGGCGTGTGGTTATTTTTCAGTATTGACACGCAGGGGCTGCATGTGCTATTTTTGCAGGAAAAATTCTTGCAATGAAATATTTGATTCTGCTTTTCATGCTCATCGCCGGAACGGCAGGCATGAACGGGGGCGTGCGTCCCGACAAGTTTTCATGGGACGGTGCCACCGTCTATTTTGTGATCACCGACCGTTTCTGCAACGGAGATTCCGCAAACGACGTGAATTATGGCCGCATAGTTGACTACGGCAGCGAACGGCTCAATGCCGCCACATTTCATGGCGGCGATTTCAAGGGGATGCTCCGCAAGGCGCGCGAAGGATATTTCACAGATTTGGGTGTCGACGTGGTGTGGATGACCGATGTCTATGAGCAGATCCACGGATGGATGTCGGGCTCCGGATCCATCAACGATTTTCCACATTACGGTTATCATGGTTATTATCCGTTGGACTACACTCAGATTGACAAGAATTACGGCACGGTTGATGAATTCCGCGAGCTGGTGGATACGCTCCACGCGCAGGGCATCCGCGTGATGCTCGGTGCGAATCTGAATGATCCCGGCTATCCCACGCTGCTCGATGCGGTGCAATACGGGTTTGCCGAAACCGGACTTACGGAAGCCGAGGCGGCTCAGCATATCCGCAAATGGAGTTTCGATGATTTTTTTGCCCGCAGGCATGAATGGAAAGGATGGTACGATCGGGGATGGGTGCGTATGCCCGATGAGAACTGGGACGAAACGGATCCGCTGCAGGCCACCATCTATGGCATGCCTGATTTCAAGGATGAAAGCGACGGCATTGTGGCTATTCCGCAGTTCCTGAAGCGCAAATGGGAAGCCGAGGGGACGGACAACGATGCCTGGGTCAACCCGTCGGCACGGCAGTTCAGAACTGACCGCCAGTGGTCGCCGATGCAGTATGTGATTGCATGGATAGCATCGTGGGTCGAGGAGTTCGGCATTGACGGTTTCCGTTGCGACATTGTGGAGAATGTGCATCTGCGCCGGTGGAAGGAACTTCATGAAGCATGTGATGCAGCCCTCGGGCGCTGGCGTTCGCGTCATCCGGACGATGCCGCCTCGCGCTGGACCGACAGGTTCTACATGACCGGCGATTTCGACTGTGCTTCCATTGATTTCAAACCTGAATATGCCGATGCCGGGTTTTCGAGCATGGTCAATTTCTATTTCCCGAAACAGGGCGACCTGGACGGCATTGTCTACACATGGCAGGCCTATGCCGACAGTGTGGCGGCTCATCCCGGCTGGCATCCGTTCAGCTATCTGAACAACTCGTATCACCGCGATGCGGACATGGACAACATGGTTGATTGCGCCACGACACTGCTGCTTGCCCCGGGTGTGGCGCAGGTGTTCTATGGCGACGAGACACGGCGCGGGCTCAGCGACGCCCGCTTCAATGTGGACAGCAACCAGGCTTTCCGTTCCGACATGAACTGGGACAGCATGGATGCCGGTTGCCTTCAGCATTTTCAGCGTCTCGGCAACATCCGCCGGGCCAATCCGGTGATTGCCACCGGCAGGCAGCGCACCTTCGACACCCACACTGCCCTGCGGTTCAACGGCACCGACAGCATCCTTATCCGCCTCGATGCCGATGCAGGTGCTCCTATAAACATCTTCGGTACCTTCCCCGAGGGCGCCGTTGTCAAGGAACTGTACACGGGTCAGACCGTCACGGTGGAGAATGGCCAGGTGGTTTTCCCTGAAATAGCTCACCGGATCGCCCTGCTCCGACTGTCATTGTAGGGTGTCGGGAATCAAAATGTAGGGACGCACGGCCTGCGCGTCCGTGATAAAGTTGATTATCAAATGATTGCCGGATAAACCGGCCGCGTGGAGGAATTTGGCAGTTCGGCAACATCCTTATGACGGAGGGAATGATTATCTTTGCACTATCTTATGAAAGGACAGAACAGGATAATCACCGGCATATATGAATCGCCGTGCGGCACGCTGATGCTCGGCTCGTTGGCTGACAGGCTGTGCCTGTGCGACTGGCATGTGGGGCCGGAGCATAACAATCGTGTGAACGGCCGGTTGTGCCGCATGCTTGGCGCGGAGCTTGAGGAAGGCTCCTCGCCGGTAATAGGGAGCGCCATAACCCAGCTTGACGAATATTTTGCCGGAGCACGGCGTGAATTCGACGTACCGTTATTATTCACCGGCACAGATTTCCAGCAGAAGGTGTGGAATGCCCTGCTGGCCATACCATACGGCCAGACCGTGTCGTACGGCGATATGGCGCGGCAAATCGGCAGGCCCGGTGCTGTGCGTGCCGTGGCCAATGCAAACGGTGCGAATGCCATCTCGATTTTCGTGCCTTGCCACCGTGTGATCGGCAGTGACCGCAAGCGCACCGGCTATGCCGGCGGCCTCGCAGCCAAAACGTTCCTGCTCCAAATGGAGAGGGCAATGGATGGGGAGGCCTTGGTCCCACCGCGGACTTTATGAAGCCGTGGTTCAATAACAGTGAGGAAATGTAATAATCGCTACAGATGCAAAAAAGGTCACTCACATAGAGTGGCCTTTTTCCTGTGGGGTGATCCGGACGCGATTCGAACGCGTGACCGACTGCTTAGAAGGCAGTTGCTCTATCCAGCTGAGCTACCGGACCATCATTGCTTGAATGATATGCTGTTTTGCTGGCGCAAAGTTACAAATTTATTTTCGCATTCCCAATAAGTTTACTGCCTGCCATCAACCTTTGTGGCTGGAGGTGATGCGGCAGGTTCCTGCAAGTCACCGGTATCTGTTTCAGAACGCAGTGATTAGTGCTGGAAAGTTATGTGATGCCGTTATGATCAGTTGAGGTAGGGGAGGGTGGGCAGTACGTTCTCTATGGCCTTGCGGGTCTCGGCGGACACCGGGACGAGTGGGAGGCGCAACACGTCATCGGCCAGACCGAGCAGATTCAGCAGGCATTTGATGCCCGACGGGTTGCCGTCGGCGAACAGGGCTTTGTCGAGGGGTTGCAGAAGCGTGTC
>ENA-OOSV01000252-OOSV01000252.1-human-gut-metagenome-genome-assembly--contig:-NODE-252-length-28053-cov-3.357061_pt1 | contig 28053 bp, 21 predicted proteins | sample MGYA00241179_ERZ501216 | MGnify/ENA primary metagenome ERZ501216 (study PRJEB25962, sample SAMEA2042498) | human gut metagenome | biome: human gut; feature: human-associated habitat; material: faeces...
TGTATACAATATCTTAGTAAATCAGAAAAATAATATATTATTTTTTTAGAATCACGGAATCAATTCTATAATCTTTTTGATTCGATAAGCACACTCACGCATGCTGTAGATACACTTACTGACAACTGCATAATTGGAATAACCGCAAATGAGGAGCGCTGCCAGAAGCTGCTTTTAAATCACGGACTTATGAAGGAAAAGCAGCTTGATGTGGTGCTTGATCCGTATGCGATGACAGAGGCAGCGACTAAGAAGAACAAGGCAAAGGTCGGTTAAAGGCAATTACAGCCACTTACCATTGAGAAGATATTGATTTCTCTCAGCTCCAACTGAGACAAATTGTATTTCGTGTCTTAGCATGTCCTCAAGGAAGTTTATGTAGCGCTTAGCATTTACAGGCAGCTCATCATATGACCTGCAATTTGATATATCGGTTTTCCACCCCGGCAGCATTTTGACTACCGGGGTATATTTTTCGAGATTTTCGGTAGGGTCAAAGACGTTTGTTACGGCATTTTTATACTGATATCCTGTGATAACAGGAATCTGATCCATGATGCTTAGGACATCTAGCTTGGTCAGTGCGATTTTGTCAGCATGCTGGCATTTTAGACCATAGCGGCTTGCAACGGCATCAAATGGACCCACACGACGTGGTCTTCCAGTGGCAGCACCATATTCGCCTCCATACTTGCGGACCATTTCAGTCCATTCACCGTTCATAGCTTTTTCTGCGACAAATGGTCCGGCTCCAACACAGGTAGAGTATGCCTTTAGTACACCGACCACATGATCTAATGAGGCACCGGGGATACCGGCACCTATAGGACCGTAAGCTGAGATGGTGGAGGAGCTTGAAGTATATGGGAAAATACCATAGTCTATATCCCTCATTGCACCAAGCTGTGCTTCAAGTACAACACGCTTTCCCTTTGATAGTGCATCCTCAATGAATGCACCGGTATCTGTGATATAAGGTGCATATTTTGCAGCCTTCTGCCTGCACCATGACAAAAGAGCTGACAGAGACATAGGCTCCTGATGATAGCAGCCTGCAAGCTCAAGGTTTTTAGCTTCAAGCATGGTCTTAAGTCTGGCCTGTACATTCTCTTCGTCTAAGTGGAGTAAATCACCGAGACGGATTGTTTTTTTACGGTATTTATCGCTGTATGCATAGGCAATACCGCGTTTGGTAGAGCCGAAGGCTGCTCCGGACTTTGAAAGGCGCTCTTCCTCAAGCTCATCCTGTATTTTATGCCACGGCATTGAAATTGTGGCTCTTGTTGATAATTTCAGGTTTTTTGGTGAAACAGATACATCTTGTGTTCTGATCTGTGCAATTTCATTGGACAGATGGTTTAGGTCAATAACCATTCCGTCACCGAGCACACATACTACATCTGGGTGAAGTATTCCGGATGGAAGCAGATTTAAGACAAATTTTCCCTGTTTATTAACTACTGTGTGTCCTGCATTGTTACCACCCTGATAGCGGACTACGATATCCGCATGTTCTGCGAGAAGGTCGATGACACGACCCTTTCCCTCGTCTCCCCAGTTTATTCCTGTAACTGCTGTAAGCATGATGAATGCCTCCTTGTTTTTTGAGTTTAATATTTGGATGTTGGTGCAGAGCTTGTACTGTCCGGATTTTGAATGGTATAAAACAAGTCTGCTTATAATGTGTATGATTCTGTTACGTGCAATACCTAAACGTCTTATCAGTTAGTATTCTTGCAAAGATGAGTCCGAGCGGCAGTGCAATGATAATCATGATTGCTGATGCAAACCATGAAACAGCATCCGAAAGTGCCATTATGCCGAAATTGTATATAGCCCGATACAGATAAAGTCCCGGAACCATTATGACTATGGATGGAACAGTAAGGGATATTCTTGGATATCCGTTGTTTTCCTTGATAAATGATGCGAGAAGCCCTGCTGTGAGAGCTCCGGCAAATGCGGCAGCAGGAGCCGGCATACCTGTCAGGTCTACCAGCTCAAGCCGCAGTGAATTTGCTATGGCACCGATAAGAGCAGCTGTTGCAGCCATGGAAGCAGGGCTGTTGAACATGATTGAGAATCCAAACACACCGAAGAAGCTCATTATAAGCCTCAGGATTAGATGTAGTACGGGGCCCAGATCCAAATCTTCAAAGTCCATAGGCTTAAGCTGCAGAAGCAGCGCCATAATCCATGCAAACATCGTGGCTACCATGACTATTATTATTGCATAGGCAAGGCGTTCAAGACCGGAGCGCAGATCCAGCTTTGCCAGGTCGATTCCGCTTGTAATAAACGGAAATCCCGGAATGATAAAGAGCATGGAACAGATGTATCCGGCTTCATGAATTGATGGTACATTGAAAGCCATCTCTGCTATTTTTAAAAGTGCCGCATATATGAAGCATGAGGCAGAAATTGATACCGCTATATTAAGGAACAAGGTAAAATGATGCTTTATAAGCTTGGTTCGTATGAGATTTCCGATGCCGGCTGCTATAAATGCCAGCATCATCTCGATAGGGCCTCCGCCGAGCAAAAACGTGAAGGCACAGCATGCTATAGCTGCTGCAAGTCCAAGCCTTGCAGGGGAGTAAATGGCATGAATCTGTTCAATCTCATCAAGTCGCCGGTGAATTTCTTCGCCAGTCAGGTGCGCTTCCTCCTTAGGAAAATTGTCGACAAACTGCTCCATGCGATAGAGCTTTGAGGTGTTTACACCTGTGTTTGCTATGCTGAGTGACTGCGATATACAGTCAGTGCCGTCAAAACAGTTAAACTCGATTGACATAAGTCCGACATCCACTGTACAGGTGACACCAAGCACCTTTGAGAGCCGGTTCATGGAGGTTCTCACACGCCAGGCTCCTGTGCCGCAGGAGAGCATGATGAGTCCGACACGTCCGATTACAGAGGCTTTTTCAATCAGTCCCGCCTTATCTATGAGTATATTTCCATCCTGTCTGGCATAATCATGCCAGGGGATTTCCATATGATTTTTTTCCATGATATCTGTGTAGCTGTTATCTGCCATAAATTATCGCCTCGGCCTTTTGGACATGTTTTTCAAGATTTTTTAGGAAATGAGAGCTTCGCAGGAAAATACCAATTTCATCATACCGCTTGTCATTTTCCACAAGAGAGTCCTGACCGTAAAAAACATATGCCATAGGAAGCTCCTTTTCAATCTGTATCATCAGATCCCATACAGCAGAGTAAGCCTCAGCCTCAGTCTCCTTGAGTTTTACGGTATCGGGAAGCTCCCGTATCAAGAGTATTCCGTCATGCTTTACAATGACCTGCTGCGTGGGAGTCATATGCTCGGAATCATATGTGTGGCTGTAGCGGTAAGCCTGTGCATAGTAGATATCCTTTTTGTCTGGCATATCGTTGTATATTTCGTGAAAATGTATATAGTTCTTGTCGTGAGATATGTGTTTATACTCGGGCAGCGGATTTCCGTGCTCATCGGTCATGATTATCGGATTTTGATGTCCGTCGGCATTGAACCTGTACGGTATGATATATGAATTGCGCAGCAAATCAAATACGGTGTTGTTGCACAGACACATAAGCAGTGCGGAAAGATCGCGGTTGGTATATGCATTGAAGAGAGCTTTAGCAAATTTTTCTGCCGGAAGAGATACATCAAATTCATCATTGTAAACCAGATTTTCATTGAAGGTTTCCATAAGCCTGTCACAGGCCCATGGATCATTTAATATCTTCTGAAACAGAATGTCTGCATGATCTTCTCTTGGAAACATTGTCTTTTCACTCATTTGAAACACGTCCTTTTCTTATATATATAATCAATATTTCTCTTTTGAGCATTTATGATTATACAATTATGATTATAATAAGTAAAAAGTATAATTGATATAATTGAAATATCATATTATTATATCATTAGTATCTGTGTATTATCGGAAAAATGACCGGTAAAACGATAATAAAAAGGAGGCTTTAAATATGGATATAAATTTTGAGTACTACAAGATATTTTATTATGTTGCAAAATACTGCAATTTCACAAAGGCTGCGAGGGCGCTCGGAAACAGCCAGCCGAATGTAACCCGCGCCATGAACAACTTAGAGCAGCAGATAAACAGCATACTTTTTATCAGAAATAACAGAGGTGTGCAGCTAACACCGGAGGGAGAGCGTCTGTACGCGCATGTATCTGCAGCGATGTCACAGATACTTGCTGCGGAGGAGGAGCTGTCAGACAGCACAGGACTGTCACACGGAAGCGTATCGATAGGAGCCAGTGAGACAGCTCTAAACATATATTTGCTTGACAGGCTAAAACCTTTTCACATGGCATATCCGGGTATCAGGCTTAAGATATATAATCACTCCACCCCACAGGCTATAAATGCCGTAAAAAACGGCATGATTGATTTTGCAGTGGTATCGACACCGGTTGAGGTGGAGGTCCCTCTTAAGATGATAAAGCTTGGTTCGTTTCAGGAGATTCTTGTGGGTGGAACCACCTTTACTGCACTCGGAAGCCAGACTCTGTCATTAAAGGAGCTGCATAATTATCCGCTTATCGGACTGGGGCGGGAGACCATGACATTTCAGTTTTTTAACAGATTTTTTATGTCACACGGACTTGAATTTGCGCCTGATACAGAGACCGCAACGACAGATCAGATACTGCCACTTGTGAAAAGTGAGCTTGGTCTTGCCTTTATGCCAAAGCCTATGGCAGAGGCTGCGATAGCAAATCGCGAGATTGTAGAGATAGCTCTGGAGGAGGAGATACCGCAGAGAAATATATGTATGGTATATGATATACATCACCCGATCAGTGCGGCAGCAAGAGAGCTTAAGAAGGTCATAACAGACAGCTCTAAGATCTGATTGGCAACCGGTGGGATACATATAGGTAACTGGCAGGTTATATATTACAGCCGGGATGTTACACATTGGCAGGTTTGTAACTTACATCTCGTTTAATACTTTGTTAAAATATAGTCAGGCAGATAAGTTATAAGAATTTATCGGCAGAGTTTTTTAGGAGTATTTTTAAAATTGGAAGGAGATTTTACACTATGGCTAACAGAATCATGTTAAACGAGACATCTTATCACGGATCAGGTGCAATCCAGGAGATTGCAACAGAGGCAAAAGCGCATGGCTTTAAAAAAGCACTGGTATGCTCTGACCCTGACTTAATCAAATTTGGGGTTACAGCAAAGGTAACAGATATCCTTGATAAGAACGGATTGGAATATGAGCTTTACTCAGAGATTAAGCCAAATCCAACAATCGACAACGTAAAGCATGGCGTAGAGACATTTAAGAAATCAGGAGCTGATTACCTCATTGCAATCGGAGGCGGCTCTTCTATGGATACATCAAAGGCAATCGGTATCATCATCGCAAACCCGGAGTTTGAGGATGTAAGAAGCTTAGAGGGTGTTGCACCTACAAAGAAGCCTTGTGTTCCTATCATCGCAGTACCTACAACAGCAGGAACAGCAGCAGAGGTTACAATCAACTATGTCATCACAGATGTAGAGAGAAAGAGAAAGTTTGTATGTGTGGACCCACATGACATGCCAATCATCGCAATCGTAGACCCAGACATGATGTCATCAATGCCAAAGGGACTTACAGCATCAACAGGTATGGACGCACTCACACATGCTATCGAGGGCTACACAACAAAGGCTGCCTGGGAGATGACAGACATGTTCCATCTCAAAGCAATAGAGATTATTGCAAGATCCTTAAGAAGTGCAGTTGCCAATGAAAAAGAGGGACGTGAGGGCATGGCACTTGGAGAGTACATTGCCGGAATGGGATTCTCAAATGTAGGACTTGGAATTGCTCATTCAATGGCTCATACACTCGGAGCTGTTTATGATACACCACACGGAGTAGCATGTGCTATGATGCTTCCAATCGTAATGGAGTACAATGCAGACTGCACAGGCGAAAAATATCGTGAAATCGCCCGCGCAATGGGAGTAAAGGGCGTAGATGATATGTCTGTAGAGGAGTACAGAAAGGCTGCAATCGATGCTGTAGCGCAGCTCTCTGTAGATGTAGGAATCCCAACAAAGCTTGAAGCTATTAAGGAGGATGACTTAGACTTCCTCGCAGAGTCTGCTCACGCGGATGCATGTGCACCTGGAAATCCAAAGGATGCAAGTGTTGAGGATTTGAAGGCTCTTTTCCGTAAGATTATGTAATTCTGCAACAGCTTACAGGGATGTAAAAATCCGGGAACTGTCAATTGACAGCATTCCCGGATTTTTAACGCTGATATAACTATTAAGACTACCGTGCACATTTTTAAAAACGCACGATACTTGTTCTAAATGGTTCTGAATATTACCTTGAATTATATCAGGTTTACCTCGCGAAACACGTCGGCAAGCTCCTTTGGCATAGCATCAGCGAGCAGTCCGGCAAGCTCCTGAGGGGTGAAGTTTTTATTGCCAAGCACCCACTGTGTTGTCATAAAGACAGAGCCCTGACAGTACATCTCAAGCTGGAACAATAGCTTGTCGGATATTTTCCGGTGGCTTTTTCCTTCGATCTGGTCAATATAAAACTGACGAATCAGCTCAAAATCATGCTCCTTTAGATTGTTCTGCTCATCATTTTTAAAAGCAGCCTTAAAGAAAAGGTGCTCCATCCGGATATATTCAAATTTTTTAACAAGGCTTTCGTATACGGTACTGCCCTCACCCATCTGGTGGAAGGATTCAATCAGTATCTTATCAAAATACCAGTTTATCAGGTCATATTTGTCCTGAAAATTTCTGTAAAAGGTTTGTCTGGTCACACCACATGTATCGCAGATTTCCTTAACCGTAATTTTCTCGACAGGAGAGGAAACCATGCATTCCTTCATGGCATTGGCCAGCTTGTATTTTATATCGTTGTTCATAATGTCTCCGAATTATAATGCAGATATCTAATGAGCCTTAAGCTTTGACATAAGTGCTTCCTGCAGTGTTTTTGAAAAATTAATTCCCTCTTCCTGCGCAGCAGTATTTAGCCAAGCCGGAATGGTAAGGGTTTTTCGGACCGATTTATCGAAATGCTCTTTGGCATATGCCTTAACATCTACTGAAACCATATTGGTAAATGCATCGGTATATGTTCCTGTTATGTCTAATTCGTCAGATAGTCTGTCAATATTGATATCAGATAATTTGGATGCTTTAGGAAATTTTTCATTATCCATCTTAGCCGTATACAGATATCCTGCAAGACAATCAACAGCCATGGCCACAGCATCTTCAAGGGTATCTCCTTGTGTTGCAAGATAATTTAAATCAGGAAAGATTACAGAGTATCCATTATCTTCCTTAAAAAAACATGCCGGATATATTGATAACATGATGAGTATACCTCCTTATGATTATTTGATTCGCGCTTGCTTACGGATAGAATTTTCAGTGATTTTGTTCAGTTCTTTGCCTTTATGAAAAGGAATAGTTACTTTTCCGGGCTTTGAAGGATGAATATAATGCCGATGTGATCCGGTTTGGTTTTTGAAAATCCACCCATCGGCAAGTATTATACGTTCCATTTCAGTTGGTTTGATCGGCATATTTTTATCCACCTTTCTTTAGTATATATATAATATAACATATGATACGTATAAATTCAATGCGTGTAAATATAATATATATAAATTTAATATGTATAATTATTGCGTATATAAACTATATATTGTTGTTTATATTTTAGTATGATCAGAAATGATTATATTACCGATTAAAAAGATTGAATTTTAAAATTTATCTGCTAATATATTGATGAAAATATTTTGAAATATACGAGGATATACATACATGAAAGACCTTACAAAAGGAAAACCATCAAGACTCATACTGGCATTTGCCATTCCAATATTTATGGCAAATATACTCCAGCTCACATACAGTATAGTTGACACGAGAATAGTCGGATCATATCTGGGAGAAAACTCACTGGCAGCAGTCGGAGCCACCACGACACTCAGCAATCTGATGATAGGCTTTTTGATGGGCTTAGCTAATGGATTTGCCATAATAACAGCCCAGAAATTTGGAGCAAGGGACTACGCCGGTGTAAAGAAATCGTTTGCTCTGTCAATTAAAATGGGATGCATAATAGCGCTTGCTATAACGGTATTGTGCCTGTTATTTTTGCGTCAGATTCTTGGATTTTTAAATGTATCAAATGATTTGATGGGAATGGCTGTGTCATATATTTTTATTATAATAGCAGGGCTTGTAGCGACATTTTTGTATGATGCATGTGCGGCGGCACTCAGGGCACTGGGCGATACAGTTACGCCGCTTGTCATATTAGCCGTCTCGGTCTGTCTGAATATGGCAGGTGATATTTTCTTTGTGGTCGTACTGAAGGCAGGAGTGGCGGGTGCTGCGATTGCCACTGTACTTGCACAGGTTATTGCGTTTATTGTGTGCTATGTATATATGGTAAAAAGATATGAGCTTTTGCGGTTGTCCCGCAGTGATTTATTTGACAGTCATTTACTGCGAAGACACCTGAAATCTAGCGACGAAAATTGTGATACCGAGGGAGCAGAATGTAAAGACAGCGAGAATAATATGACTCCTGAAGTAATAGCCGTGATGAAAATGACGATGCTTAAGGCCGGTCTTTCCATGGCATTTATGAGTTCACTTGTAAATATAGGCTCGCTGACCCTGCAGACCGCCATAAACCGACTGGGACAGGATATTATAGTAGCTCACACGGCTGCCAGAAAGATATCGGAGATATTCATGGTCATGTTTACCGTGTTTGGACAGACAAATCATAAAATACATTGATTTTCCTAATGACAAAAGAATATCCCTATGTTACAATTTACTCAAAGCATTATATTTCTGTAAGCGGCACCACATGACAGTTCTTTTACAGGTGCACACCACTTTGAAGAGGGCAGACCACTTCGCATCATTCTACAAAGGACATGGAAGTTTTCAATGCTTTAATTACCCATTAACAGCAGGAAAATTGAAATGCCGTATGTAGACAGAATACAGAAAGTGCAGCCAGAGGGCAGTTAGAAGCCAGATAATGTAGTCAGAAGACAGATGAACTGTATACAGTGTGATAATCATAATGTAAACATATAGAAAACATAAAGAAGGACAGCACATGTATACCTTGTAAACTGTACCACTATACCCTCATTGGCACCAAATTTTCCTGCTCACACAAGAGAACAGGAGGAGAAGGATTGAGCGCAAAAGACTCAATGGCAAAGGAATACTTTGCAGACAATGCCAGATTTGCGGATCTGTGCAACAATATACTGTATGGAGGAAGAGAGGTCATCCTGCCGGAAAACCTTAAGGAAAGGGACACAACGGAGGTTCTGACCGCACTGGGGCTTGACAAAAAGACAATAGCGGTGCAGAAGCTGAGGGACATCTTCAAAAATGCCAGCATCAAATATACCGGCAAATCATATGTGGTACTGATAGGAGTAGAAAATCAGTCCGATATACACTATGCCATTCCGGTAAAAAACATGTTTTATGATGTCATGGCATATGGAAATCAGGTAAAGGAAACAGCAAAAAAGCACCGAAAGGAAAAGGATACAGCAACATCAGATGAATTTCTCTCGGGATTTACGAAAGAGGATAAGCTGATTCCTGTAATTACGATTACAGTGTATCTCGGAACAATGGAATGGGATGGTCCAAGGAAGCTGTCAGATATGTTTGGTGATGTGGATGAAGAGCTTCTGCCATTTATACCGGATTACAGGATTAATCTGCTGGCACCGAGGGAGATAACAGATTTTACAGGATTCAGGACATCCATCAGGCAGCTTTTCGAGGTACTGAAGAATGCGTATGATAAGGAAAAAATGCAGGAAGTGCTGCAGAATGACGAAAAGTTTAGCAGGGTGGACAGAGAGACAGTCGAGGCAATCAACCTGTTTGCAGGAACGGATATAGACATAGATGAGAAAGAAGAGGTGATTGATATGTGTAAGGCGTGGGAAGAACAGAAAAATGAAGGCAGAGAAGAAGGCAGAATTCGTCAGGCAAAAGTAACTGCTTTAAAACTTCAGAAAAAAGGTCACTCAATAGAAGATATAGCTGAATGTGTGGATTTTGATGAGGAAACTGTAAAAAAATGGCTTGTGAGCTAATATTGTAGTGAAATGTAAATTAGAGGAAGCAATCTTTGGGCGAGAACTCGGAGGCTGCTTCCTCTTTTGTTGAGATAATTGCAGGCATTGGCAATAGGACAGGGCTTCATCGCTTACAAAATAGGGGGATTATGTAAAAGTAAATTGGTTATAACAGATGCACAACTGCCTTGATTGTGGTAAAATATTGAAATAAAGTTTCACGCAAGAAGGTGATCACCATGAAACAACACAAGTTTTTAAAAATAACAATTTCACTCATTCTCCTCGTTGCGCTTATCACGGCTGCGAGCGTCTTTTTGTCATACAATGTTTTGACGGTCAGGACATTTTCGTATGAGACGGACAAGGCTGTGGATCCGGTGCGGGCGGTAGTGATTTCGGATCTGCATGAGCACGAGTTTGGAAAGGATAATGTGAAGCTGGTGGAGAAGATTCGGGAGCAGGAGCCGGATATTATTTTGATGGTGGGGGATTTTGTGAATCAGGATTCGACGGAGTCGACGGTTGTGGTGAAGCTGGTGGAGCAGCTTAGTAAGCTGGCGCCGGTGTGCTATTCACTTGGCAATCATGAGGAGTCTTATATGGCGAAGACGGACTGGAAATTTCCGAAGGAGATTGAGAAGGCGGGAGCACATTTTCTGGATAAGGAGTATGTAGATATGGATATTCGCGGGACGAAACTGCGGATTGGGGGGATGTTTTCCTATGCATTTGGAGCGGATGGAAAGGATTCGGCGGCTGCGGCACCGGAGGATGTGAAGAATTTTCTGATGGATTTTCAGGATACGGACCGTTTGAAGATCATGATGGCGCACAAACCGGATTCCTTTATATTTGGAGATGCGGCGTCGGTGTGGGATGTGGATCTGGTTGTGAGCGGACATGACCACGGTGGACAGGTAGTCGTGCCATTTGCGGGGGGAGTGTTTGGCGGAGACCAGGGATATTTTCCAAAGTATGTGCATGGCATGTATGAAAAGGAGAGGCTGCATCTGTTCGTGTCGAGTGGGCTTGGAAGCGCCAACGAGCCGTTGCCGAGGGTGAATAATCTGCCGGAGGTGGCTGTGGTGGAGATTGAGAAATCAACTCAAACTTGATGATGCGAAGCAGACATGCTATATTATATAGGAAGAAAGACGAAATATCCTAGAAAGAATGAGGAGAAAAAATGAGAGTAGACGATGGATTTGTATTAAGAGAAATTGCAGGAGATTATGTGATTATCCCAACCGGTAAAACGGTGCTTGATTTTAACGGAATGATAACGGTCAATGAGGTGGGAGTTTCTATCTGGAAGATGCTGCAGGAGGAGACGACATTTGAAAATATTGTGAAGGGCATTTTGGATGAGTACGATGCCGATGAGGAGACCGTGAAGGCGGATGTGCAGGAATTTTTGGACCGCATTAAAGAGGCCGGGATATTGAAATAGAGGTGTATGAGAAAACGAGTCTCAATGTTTATTTTTTAAGATGGCTTCATATGTATAGTAGGAAAATTACCAAATCATATCAAATTTTTTAGATTATATATAAAAAAATCTACAAATTATACAAAATATAACATTTTTGGGATGATTTACCTATTGTATTTTCATCAAAAAAACTTTAGAATATTTTAGAATAAATCTATTGCTAAAACTATGTTTTCACGTAGCAGTAGAAATAACATATTAATCATACTCAATTTAAAGGGAAGGGAGAGTAAAGTATGAGAAAAAGATTTAAGAAACGGTTGCTCGGAATCATCCTTACCATCTTGATGGTAGTTAGCGTGATACCTGTGCAGCAAGTACAGCCCGTAAAAGCGGCAGCAGGAGATACGATTCCAGCGGGAACAACTATTTATTTACGCCCTAATGCTGCAACAACTTGGATTAAAGATAATGCAGTTATGGCATTTAAGACTAGTGCGAACAATAAGCAATCGGAAATTGTTGTTATGACAAAGATGGATGATTGTCTTACATGGTATGGAACGACAACTGCAGCTGCGACCAATATTGATTTTCTTCGCTTAAATCCCAATGACACCAATCAGGTATGGAATGAAGCGGGTACATGGCCGGGCTTAGAAAGTGGAAAAAACTTATATACGTTTGCATTACACACAGGAGTAACTCCAACAGGAATGTGGACTACATATTCAAACACAGGAAGTGAGACTACATCCTATTTTAATGTAAATGCTACATTAGTTGATTATTTCAATAATGGACGTGTGGAACAGCCAAAAAATACACTTTACAATGAGGGTAATATGACTGGAGAGAAAAACGCTCCGTATGCGAAATTGAACCAATGGCTTTCAAATTTACCGGGTTACGCGTTGAATGGAGTTGATAGCACGGATAATGTTAATGCACCAGTGCCTCTTTACTTTGGTGATTTATTACATACATTTCAGGCAGGTGGAAATGGTAATCTTAGCTGGTACTGGAAAGGCGCAAATGTTGCATTTGGTCCAAATAAAGAGACAGCTAGTAAGGACGTAGCGCAGGGTATAGTAGGAAAGAATTTAGATGATGGAAATCTGATTACTTCTTACACGAACGAAAATGGTGACCCGGTAAAGGTACCTTTCTTTAATGAAGATGCTTATCCTAATCAGAGCAAATATATGCGATTTTATAACAATTTACAGTTCCCATTTACAAAGACAACAAATGATAAGGGAGTATCTACATATTCGTTTGATTCAGCAAAAAATACTGTTTATTATGATTACGATAATAAGAAAATTGTAAGAAAAGATGATTTAAAGATTCATGATGCAAGTAAAGACAATAGTATAGGATATTTTCCATTCAATAGTACTGATCCTGATCAATCAGCAAAGGATAATTTGAACTATGGATTTGGTACACAGTTTACGATTCCATTTACTGTAACAGAAACTGGTAAAAATGTGGATGGTTCAGAAATGGAATTCAACTTTACCGGTGACGATGATGTATGGGTATACATTGATGGTGCATTGGTATTGGATATGGGTGGTGCTCATAATAAAGCTGAAGGAAAAATTAACTTTGCAAAACAGGAGGCTACCATTAGAACAGGTACATCTAATGCAAAGCTGGGTAATAGCCTTACAGTTGGCGGAAGAACACCAGCTGAACCTAATGGAAATACCACAGTAAAATTCGAAAATATTATGGTAAAGAAATCAGGTAGCGAGCCCGTTACGTTAGATAAATATATGAAAAAGTCTGGAACGGTACACGAATTAAAGATGTACTATATGGAACGTGGTATGTGGAACTCCAATATGTCCATTTCATACAGTTTCGTCCCGTTGCCATCAGGTCTCACTCTTAGTAAGACACTTGACACAACAGACGTAAATGCAGGATTAAAGAATGCAGTACAGGGTCTTGATAACTTTGATTTCAAGATTCAGAAAAAGAATCTGAAGACAGATGAAGCAAATTATAGTGATGTAGAGAATTTGGGATATACATTGTACGATTACGATGACCGTACATTTCCAGGACAAGAGGCTAAAGATAGTACGGCTACATTTAGCTCATCATATTTTGCAAGTGACTTTATTAATACTAAAGATAAAAATAACAGTAGTGCATTCTACGCAGGAACAGGATTCCAGATTACAGAATCTATTCCACAAGGTACAAAATTACAGTATGACACATCCAAGACGAGATGGGGAGTTTATGACAGTATTACATCAAGAGCAGCAATAGAAGGAGGAAAAGGTGCGGTTGCTACTTTTAATATGGGTGATGATACTTCGTCTGAGATGGATGTTGTGAACAGATATGTTAACTTTGTTAATACACCAAAGGTTGGTAGCTTATCAGTAGCAAAGAAATATGAAGGATATGCACCAGAAAATGAAACCTTTGGATTTACAGTATTGGTAGATTTGACAGGCCACGATTACTATGATTCATATAAACTGGAATATACTGGTACTCAAAATGGAACAACAGATGAGAATGGACACTTCACATTAAAAGTTGGTGACACAGTTACATTTGCAGGTATTCCAGCAGGTGCTACTTATAAGGTTGTTGAAGATGCGCCAGGAGCAGACGATACATGGGTACAGGATACAGCAAAGTGTACGAAGCTGACAGGAACGATTGTAGCCAATACTACATCTGCAGCAGTTGTAACAAATAAGACAAAAACAACTGTAAAAGATTATGTAATCTATGCAGAAGCTGGAAAGACAGTTACTTATGCACCTGATGGTGTAACTATTACAGATCTGACTGCTCCAATTACAGGTGATAAAGATATCACAACTAATGTAAATAAAGATGGAAAGGGTGAATTTACACCAACATCTTCAAATAAAAAGTATGATGTAAATTACGAGGGAACCACTACTGATAAGGGTAATTTTGCAGGTAAAATTACTGTACTTACATATGAGGCAACTAATAAGGTTTATGTATTCGATTACGGTTTAGAGTCAAACATTGCAGATACAACAACAGGAGACGGATTATTCCAGGGTGGTATATTCTACAATGAAAAGGCTACAGGTACTATGGCTACAACAGCTAAGTTAGGAGAAATCACTCCAGCACAAGAAAATTCACAAACTACAATTAGCGGCTCTAATATTGAAATTGATAAAGATGGAAAAGCAGCAAGCGCAGTAACATTCAAGCCTATTGCATTCATGGATAAGGCTGAGAATTACAAATATACAGCAAATATTGCTAAGGTGAGTACAGAATTGGATGATACTAACCCAGAAACTGGTACAACAGTACATGGTACAATTAAGACAATGCCGGCAAACGTTGTTTACTATGAAGATAACTTCAATGCATCCAATAATACAGATGACAGCAGTGTAAAGATTGTATACACAAACTCAAAGCCAACAAATGACCCAACATATTCACAGAGTAATGACCAGAGTGAAAATTACGGACATGACAAGGCTTACAATGGTGACTTGGAAGAAAGTGGAAATAGTGCTACGGAAATGAATAATGGAGATGGAGCATATTTCACTTTCACAGGAGACGGATTTGACATTGTATCCAGAACAAATGAGAATACAGCAGGTCTTATCGCATATGTATACAATGGAAAGAAAGATGCAGAATACTTCAGAAATCCTGAAGTATTTAAAGCAGGAACCAAAGATTTGGTAAAATCAATTCCTGTTGATACGTTCTATAGTAATGGTGACCTGTATCAGGTACCGGTTATCAGCACTACATTACAACAAAGAGGAACCTATACAGTATATCTGAAAGCACTGAAAACTTACACAGGACAGTCGGTCATCTATATTGATGGTGTACGAATCTATAATCCACTGGCAGACAAGAGTGCTTATCTTGAGACAGAGAAGAATACAAAAGTGCAGGAACTGAGAGGAATGTTATTAGGAAGTAGTCCGTCAATCAATCTTGTAACGCCAGATGGAAATAATGGATTCCTGATTGACGGTGGTTCAACAGCAGTAGAGCAGTATCTTCCAGAGAAGCCAGAGATTGGTGCATATTTAGGTGCAGAAACATTAGCAGATGTCATGAAAGCAGGACCAAATAATGAACTGTATCTGCCAATTGATAATGGTGTGGCATTTAAGGTTTCTACACCTGTAGGCGATGCAGACTGGACACTTCAGGTTGGAGCAAAATCAGTATCAGCAGATACAAGTACAGAATCAGATGCAGTTGTAGCAGACAAGGCATTTACGGTTTATGTAAAACCGGATGATGTAAAAGAGACAAAATATCAGGAAGTAAAAAATTATACTATCAACACATCAACAGATATGTATTATGATATTAATCTGAAAGAAGTAATTAAAGCACAAGGATGGACAGCAGACAGCTACGATGTAATTGTGTTGAATACAACGGTAGATTATAACAATTATGATATTATATCTCTGACAAATATCAAGTGTGCAGCAGATATGACACTGAGCAAACCAAGCCAGCTGACAAGGATGGGATATAATCTGGCAGGAAGAAATGTTCTGACAGGAAATGATGAGGCAGTCTTGAGCGCTAAATTCGGAGTTACAAATGTAACAAGAGGAAAATATGCAAGTATGACAGTTGTCACCAAAAAAGAGGCAACAGATGTACAGGTTACAGATCCTACAGGAGCAGTTGTAACATCCTTTACGAAAAAGACAAGTTCTATTGATGCAGATGGAAACAAAGAGTGGAAATTAACATTTAAAGTTATTAAGCAAAGAGGTGAGGCAAAATACAGTGTGGATGCTGTAGTGAACGGCTCATTGACCAATATGCCATATTCAACATCTATCATGGTTAGATAGAAAAGTAGTTGAATATGAATAATTTGGAAAGGAGATAGGAAATGAAAAAACAATACAGAAAACCTGAAATTGCTATAGAAGATTTTGTGCTTAACCAGTTTATTGCTGGTTCATGTACAGTGAAAACAAATCTAAGAGACACTTGTTATTCAGCTAATTATGATGAATGGAGTAAAGAACTTGATCCATTTACATTAGCTACGATTAAAGCAGGACAGTTTATAGAGAAGCTTTCGTGTACAGTGAACGCAGATGATGATAATGACACAATATGCTATCATACACAGGGTAGTCCTTTGTTCCAGTCATAGCAAATAAAGATAAAACGGAGTTATGTATAAATGCATAGCTCCTTTTTTGATGAAAGGATAAGAATGTATCGTTATTATTTTAAATTGGCAAATTTGGTTATTCAGATAAATGCTCCGTTTGTTATCGAAAAATTCTATGAAATGGAAATTTATCGTATTGAATATGCAGAGAAAATCAATGCTCAGTATACAATAGAAATGTTTCCAGAAAATTGGAAAATAGAAGGAAAGTTATTGTTCGATGATAGAAAGTCTAAAATATACGAGACGAAGGAAACGATTCAAAGATATTTTTTTTGGAGCGTACATACAGAAAAAAAATATGTGATGCTTTCTTATAGTAAAAAGGATTTTTCACTTTTTAAGATATATTTACAAAAAGAGTACAAGGATGAATTGTTAAGAGAATTCCATATTTCAGGAATGTTGGCAATGGAGCTTGTTTTCATAATAAATCAGGGATTTCAACTTCATGCATCTGTGATAAATTGGAAAGACAAAGGAATATTATTTTCTGCACCATCGGGAACTGGAAAATCTACGCAAGCCGATTTGTGGAAAAAATATGAAGGAGCAAAAGTAATAAACGGCGACAGGGCCTTAATTAGAAAAGAAAAAGGAGAGTTTACGGTTTATGGTTCTCCATATGCTGGTACATCGAAAATATATACAAATTTCTCAGCTCCAATCAAAGCGATTGTTATCTTGGATCAAGGTAAAGAGAATAAAATTAAAAGGTTGGGAGTAAAAGATGCATTTGTGAGATTGTATAGCGAGTCAACAGTAAATGCATGGAATCAGGAATACGTCATTCGATTTCTGGATTTATTACAGGATTTGATTGAAAATGTGCCCGTTTACCATCTCTCCTGTCGCCCGGATCAGGACGCAGTAAATACGGTGAAAAACGAAATTTTAAAAGAGTTATAAGATAACAATAAAACAAAGAATGCAGATTAGTGAGGGTGGAGTGCACTCTCACTATTCTAGGTTTAAGGAGATTTTGAGGGATAGGTTGTAATTTATTGGAAGATAGTTTATAGTAAAAGATAAAAAGATGAGAAAATGGAGGGCACTATGAAACAGAAAAAGAAATTAGGGATTATAATTGCTGTTGCAATAGCTATAATAGTGGTGGGAGTTGTAATACTTTTTGCATTAAAGGCAAATAAGAGTTCTTCACAGAAAGAAACAAAAGAAACCAACGAATATGAAATTGTAAAACCTGGAAAGGATACTTTGGATGTTAGTAAGATTCAAGGTTATTCAGCTAAAGTAGGAGACTCTGACAAAAACGATAATTCTAAGGAAACTGAAAAAGCAGAGCAAATCGTTCTTTCCGATTCGAACCTCACGGTTGAGTCCATCGGTGCTTATTCCGGTTCTTTTATAGAAGATGGAAGTGACGAGGCGACAAAGAACGTAACAGCGATGCTGATTACGAACAATTCTGACCAGATGCTTCAGGTTGCACTGATTGATTTTCAGGTAAATAGCAATGAGACGGCGAGTTTTAAGGTGACGAATCTTCCGGCAGGAACTTCTACGCTGGTACTTGAGAGCAATAAGCGGGAGTTTTCAGATAAAGATACTTATACATATGGCAATGCGGCTACGGGATATATGGATCAGCCGACGCTCGAAGAGGATAAGGTAGAGTTAAAGACAGAGAATGGAAAGATTACACTGAAGAATAAGACGGACAAAGAGCTTAAGACCGTTTATGTATATTATAAGTATATGCAGATTGGCGGTGCTTATCTTGGAGGAATTACTTACCGTACACCATTTGAAAATGTGGGTGCAGGCAAGGAAGCTGAGGCAGTTGCGGCACATTTTAATCCGGACAGCAGTCAGATTATGGGAGTACAGATACTTGAGAATTAAAAGAGATTGGGGAATAAGTTCATGAAGAAACAACAAGCACCAATGCAGGCGCAGCTTAGAAAATATCTGTATCAGAAGGCGGCACACAATAAAGTGCCGCTTTCCGGTACATTTGAATTGACACCGAGATGCAATATGAATTGCAGGATGTGTTACATTCGAATGAGTGAAGCAGAGATGCGGGCAAGGGGAAGAGAGTATACAGCAGAAGAATGGATTGAGATGGGAAAAGCCTGTGCAAAAGAGGGAATGCTCTTCTTGCTGCTGACGGGCGGGGAACCATTTCTTAGAAAAGATTTTAGACAGATTTATACAGAGTTAAAGAAGCTGGGGTTACTCATCTCAATTAATACGAATGCGACATTGATTGATGAGGAGACCGTGGAGTGGTTAAAGAAGGATCCGCCGATGAAGGTGAATGTGACACTTTATGGTGGTGGAAATGAGACTTATAAAAAGCTGTGTGGACATCCGACCGGATATGATGCAGCTACGAAGGCGATTGATCTGATGCACGATGCGGGCATTTTTGTGAATATCAATGCGAGCTTTACGAAGTACAATCTGGATGATATGGAGGATATTTTTGCATTTGGCAAGAGAAGGGAGATCCAGGTGAATGCGGCGACTTATATGTTTCCGCCGGTACGTAGTGCGAAGGACGGCGTGACGGATGATGCGGTGCGTTTTACAGCAGAAGAGGCTGGAAGAGCGAGAGCGATGGCGGATAAGTACCGCCTGTCTAAGGAGGAGTTTGCGATTCGGTTAAAGGCACTCCATGAAGGAAGAGATGACTTTATGGGCGGTGAGGAAGAGTGTGAGCGTACCCCGGATGAGAAGATGGGTTGTATGGCGGGACGGTCTTCATTCTGGATGACATGGGACGGACGAATGACGCCTTGCGGCATGATGAATGAGCCGGTAGCCAGACCATTTGAGATTGGCTTTTCGGATGCATGGAAGTCAATCTATCAGGCGACGGATGAGATTTTGCTGCCATCTGAATGCAAGAACTGCAAGAAGCGTTTTGCGTGTATGATGTGCGGGGCGCTTACGATTGCGGAAGGTGGCGGATGCAGTTATAAGAAGCCGGAGTATTTGTGCCGGCAGACAGAGGTGTTCCTAGAAGAGATGGAGAAAGAATACCAGAAACGGGAAACAGGGGTATGATGACGAATACACAAAAAGAGCTGTTACAGGCACTTCGGTGCTTTATGCAGGGGGATGAGGAATACCATCTTCCGGAAAGGTTTTCACAGCTAAAGGAGCTGTGTGACCTTGCTGCGATGCATAAGATTTTAGCAATTATATATGAGATGATCCGGAGGGATTCGGTGCTCCTTTTAGAGGAGAATGCGCCACTTGCTGCGAGGTGGAAGAAGAGTGCGATTGCGGAAGTGATGCTGCAGGTGCAAAGGACGGCTGGTTTTCTGGAGCTGTATCAGAAGCTTCAGAAGGAAGGGGTACATCCGCTGGTTGTGAAGGGGCTGATTTGCCGGTCTTTTTATGAAAAGCCGGACTTTCGGATATCAGCGGATGAAGATCTGCTGCTTAGGAAGGAAGAGTTTGAGACCTTTGACTGCATTTTGTTAGAGGAAGGATATAAGAGGCAGGAGCTGGATCCTAAGGATCTGCCGTATGAGATTCCATATCTGAATCCGAGAAATCAGGTATATATAGAGCTTCACTTTTCGTTGTTTGCAGAAGGCGAGGGTGCATATGGTCATCTGAATCAGGAATTTGCAGGGGCATTTGACCGATGCATTTGTGAGCAGATTGAGGGAGTGGATATTAAGACACTTTCGCCGACGGACCATATGTTTTATCTGATCTGTCATAGTTTTAAGCATTTTTTACATAGTGGATTTGGGATCAGACAGGTCTGTGATATGGTGATGATGGCAAAGCATTACACGACGCGGATTGACTGGAGAGAAATTCAGGATAAGCTTGCACAGCTTCGAATGGATACATTTTTCAGTGCTCTGGCAAAGATTGGCAGAGAGTATCTGGGATGCTCCTGGGAGAAAACCGGATATGTGGATTATACGCAGGAGAGTGTGGACTGTATGCCGCTTCTTGTGGATCTGCTGGAAGGCGGTGTGTATGGCGGGAGCACGATGGCGAGAAGGCACAGCGCGAATATGACGCTGGAAGCTGCTAGGAGAGGCAAAAAGGCGACGGCGTCGTCGGTTTGGTCATCGTTGTTTCCGGGTGTTTCTTATATGAAGGGGCATTATGTGTGGCTCTGTAAGTATCCGTGGCTGCTTCCGGCAGCATGGGTGATGCGGCTGTTTGGATATGCGGCAGACAGGAAGCATACAGAGGATCAGAGTAGTTTAGAGATTGGAAATAAACGTGTGGAACTTCTTCGGAAGTATCATGTGATAGATTAGGGGACAGATATATGAAGGTGATAGATACAAGAGAATATGTGTCGGTTCTGAAGCAATTGACGGACGATGGACGGGAAGTCAGCATGCGGATTGCGGGAAATAGTATGGCGCCATTTCTGATTCATGAGCGTGATACGATCTTCTTTCGGAAGCCGGAGGCAAAACTGAAGAAGGGCGATATGGTGTTCTTTAAAAGAAGAAACGGACAGTATATCATGCACAGGATTCACCATGTGAAGCCGGATGGGTATTATATCGTGGGTGATGCGCAGTGTATGATTGAGGGACCGGTCGCAGGGGAACAGATATTTGCGGTTGTGACGAAAGTCATAAGAAAGGGAAAGACGATACAGCCGGGGGACTTCTGGTGGGAGTTCTTTCGTCATGTGTGGCTGCATATGATTCCACTTCGAAGACCGGTGATGGCTCTTTATACGAAGCTTCTTTTTAGAGGAGGCAGATCATGAGAGAGAAGAAGACACATTTTGAATCGATCAGAATATTAAAGAAACGATGGAAAGATGGTACATTTTCGGAGATTTTAGATGACTGGAGATGGATTCTTGGGTATAGCGCAAGGTATAAGGGAGCGATTCTGTTTTATGTTGTGCTGGGAATCTTAAGTACGTCTTTTGGACTTGCGAGCAGTGTGGCGGGTAAGTATCTGATTGATATCATTACGGGTTATCAGACGAGTAAGCTTGCAGTGCTGTTTCTTGTGATGGTTGGCGGACAGGTGTTCAGTCTGTTGTTTGAGAGCCTGATCAACCGGGTTTCCACGAAGCTTAGTATTGATATTAACAATGATATTCAGGCGGATATTTTTGATAAGATTATTGATGCGGACTGGATGGAGATCAGTAAGTATAGCAATGGAGACATTCTGAATCGTTTTAATGGCGATATTCGTACGATCAGCAGCAATGCCATCAGCTGGCTTCCGACGATTATCATCGCACTTTATAAGCTGGTGGCGACATTTATGGTCATCCTGCATTATGACTGGGTGATGGCTCTGATTGCGCTTGGCAGTGCGCCGTTTCTTCTGCTGCTGTCACGGACGGTGCTGAAGAAGCAGAGGGACTTTAGCCAGAAGGTGCTCGAGACGAGCAGTAAGCTGATGGGATTTGAGGTTGAGACGTTTTATAACTTTGATACGATCAAATCTTTTGGCATTGCGCCGCATTATAGTAAGAAGATGAGATGGTGGCAGAAGCGGTTTCGGGATGACAGCCTGAAGTATAATTATTTTACGATTAAGACGAATGTAGTTCTGCAGGGAATTGGAATGGTCGTGCAGTTTATTGCATTTGGATATTGTCTGTTCCGGTTGTGGACGCATGATATTACATATGGTACGATGACATTGTTTTTGCAGCAGAGAAGCAATCTGTCGGCGGCATTTAATAATCTGGTGACGATCGTTCCGACATTTTTAAATAGTTCAGTATCGGCGCACCGTATTCGTGAGCTTGTGGAGCTTCCGAAGGAAGTACATATTACAGAGAGTTCGGTGCTTGATGCGTATGCGGCAGATGGATTTTCCATTTCTTTGCGGGATGTGGATTTTTCTTATGTGAAGGAAGAGCGTGTGATCACAGATTCTTCGTTTGAGGCAAAGCCGGGTGAGATTGTTGCACTGGTGGGTCCTTCCGGAGAGGGTAAGACAACATTAATCCGTATGTTTCTGGGGCTGATTCATCCGCAGAGCGGGCAGGCAGTGATGTCTGCGGCAGGCGGCATGGAAGTGGTACTAAATGCAGAGACGAGACACCTGTTTGCATATGTTCCGCAGGGCAATACGATTCTGTCGGGAACCATCGCAGAGAATCTGCGGATGGTAAAGGAAGATGCGACAGAGGAAGAGATGATAGAAGCATTGGAGATTGCGTGTGCGTGGGACTTTGTGAAGAAGCGTCCGGACACGATAAATAGCAATGTGGGCGAGCGTGGCCGTGGACTGTCGGAAGGGCAGGCACAGAGGCTGTCGATTGCAAGGGCACTCTTAAGAGATGCGCCGGTGCTGCTGTTGGATGAGGCTACTTCCGCACTGGATGTGGAGACGGAGCGCAGGGTGCTTCGCAATATTATGACACAGAAACCAAACAAAACATGTATTGTTACAACGCACAGACCAAGTGTGTTAAATATGTGCAGACGGGTATACCGTGTGATGGATACCAGGGTGACAGAGCTTTCGGAAGAGGAAGCTGCAAAAATGGCAATGGATTTTTAAGGTAGAGAGTGGTAAAATGATTGATATACATACGCATATCCTGCCGGGGATGGATGATGGAGCAGTAGATATTTTAGATACGATAGAGATGGCAAGGCTGGCTGCTATGAGCGGAGTAACAGAAATTGTGGCAACACCGCATTTTAATATTCCGGGACTGTATGATAATGCATTTGGAGAGCATTATGTGAATACGTTTAATCAGGCCGCAAGGGCGATTAAGGAAGAGAAGATTCCAATCAGGCTTTTTCCGGGGATGGAGGCATTTTCTACAGAGGATCTGCCACGGCAGATGGCAGATGGAAAGGTAATGACGATCAATCAGAGCCATTATATTCTGATGGAGTTTGCATTTGATGAGGATCCGGACTTTGCAACGAGGCTTCTTGGTAAGGTAAGGGAAGTTGGTGCAAAGCCTGTGATTGCGCATGCGGAGCGTTATTATTTTGTGCAGGATGATCCGCAGATTGTATATCAGTGGAGGAAGAAGGGATATGCCATTCAGGTCAATAAGGGAAGTTTTCTTGGACGGTTTGGTGAGTCGGCAAGGGAGACGTCATACCGCCTGCTTCGTCACCATCTGGTATCGGTTGTGGCAAGTGATGCACACAGCGCGGTGGAGCGGACGCCTTTTTTGATGGATGCGTATGAAGCACTTAGTGAATGTTGTTCAAAGCGGCATCTGGATGTGCTGTTTCGAGACAATCCCGGCAGAATCTGTCAGGATAAGCCGGTACTTGAATTGGAGCCGCTTCCATTTTTACCATATTATTATGATTAAAGGAGTAAACATGATTAGATTGAGAAGAGCCATATGTCTGATATTTGTGTTGGCATGTGCGGTATTCGTTGTATTTTTTATAAAGGTGAAGATGGTGGAAGACCATGTGCCTCCGGTGATTACCTGTAGTGAGGATGAGCTTGTACTCAGTGTCAATGATGATCAGGAAGAGGCACTGATGAAGGGAATTAAGGCTACGGATAACAGGGATGGTGATTTGACGAAGGAAGTTCGTATTTCTTCCATCTCTCATTTTATTTCAGGTAATGAACGCACCGTCACTTATGTCGTTTTTGATAAATCGAACCAGATGGGAACGTTAAAAAGAACGGTGAAATATAGTGATTATACGCCACCACGGATTAAGATGCTTCATGCACCAAGATGTAGCGCGGCAGAAGCGGCGAATACAGACTTTGTATCTTATCTGAGTGCAACAGACTGTCTCGATGGAGACCTGACCAGTCAGGTGAAGCTTTCAATGAATGACAGCCTGTATAATCCGCAGCCGGGAGATTATCCGGTTACGGCACAGGTAAGCAACAGTGTGGGAGATGTCTGTTCGGTATCGTTTGAGATTACGATTACGGATAATGAGGACGAAAGTATAAAGCAATATCCGGCATTATCGGAGTATATTGTTTATACAACTGTTGGAAATATGATAGATCCGATGGGTTATGTGGTCGGACTGGAACAGAATGGGCAGATTACAGAGTGTAATGAAGATGCCGGTGTCATGGGGGCGATTAGTGTGAATTCGGAGGTGAATTACGAAGTGCCTGGAGTATATCCGGTAGAATTTTCGTATACCGGAGATGGAACTTTGACGGCTGTGACAAAGATGTTTGTAGTTGTGGAGGGAAATGAAGATGGAAAATAATCGGGAGAATGCATCCGCACAGACGGAGACAGAATTTGAACCGATTTCATTGGTTTGTGATATTTTAAAAAACTGGTGGGTCATCCTGTTTGGAGCGCTGGCCGGTGCAATGCTTTTTTATGTGGCAAGCAGCATGATATATGTTCCGAATTATCGTACACAGGCAACATTTGTTATCACATCCAGAGAGAATGCCAATGCATACAATAATCTTTCTTCTGCCAATTCGATGGCAGAAACATTCCAGAAGATTCTGGAAAGTACGATTATGAAGAAGACAATCTGTGAAAAATTGGATATGGATAAGCTTGATGCGGATATCAGTGCCAATGTTGTAAAGGGAACGAATATGCTGACCCTTTCTGTTACTGCACATTCGCCAAAGGATTCGATTGATATTATCAAAACGGTGATGGACAACTACACCAGCATTTCTTATTATACAGTTGGAACGACAGTGCTTGATGTTTTGGAAGATCCGAAGATTCCGTATGCACCGGTCAATCCACCACAGAACGGTGAGATGGCAAAGAAGGGATTCTTCCTGGGAATGGCTGTCTGCATACTGTTATTTGCTATCTGGTCTTATATGCATAATACGGTGAAGCAGGAAAGAGAAGTAGAGAAAAAGCTCGATGCCAGAAGTCTTGGAGCGATTAGTTATGAATGGAAGTATAAGACGATAAAGGAATGGATTAAGCACCGGAAGAAGGCAGTTCTGGTGGATGATCCTCTGGCAAGCTTTAGGTTCGTGGAAAGTTTTAATATGCTTGCGGCCAGGGTGGAATACCATATGTCAAAGATCAACGGTAAGGTCCTGGTAGTTACGAGTGTCTGTGAGAATGAAGGAAAGTCATCCGTGGCAGGGAATCTTGCAATCACACTTGCGAAAAAAGGCAAGAGAGTCATTTTGATTGATGGCGATATCAGATGCCCTGCACAGTATCTGTTATTGGGAATGAGTCCGAAAAAAGAAAATGAGCTTGGAGAGTTCTTAAATGGCAGAACAGGTGCCAATAACATTTTGTTAAATACGGAGCGTAAGCGGCTTGGATTTATAGGTGGAAAGGTGTCCTATTCTGCTTCTACAGAGATGCTTGGAAACAGACAGCTTCCGGTTCTTATAGAAGCCTGCAGTAAGATTGTGGATTACGTCATTATCGATACCCCACCATCTGGAATGATTGGAGATGCACAGATTTTTGCACAGCATGCAGATGCCGTAATGGTCGTTGCCAGACAGAACGTTACACTTGCAGAAGATATCAACGAGATGATGGATGATTTCCGTGACAATCATACCAAGGTACTTGGAGTTGTTTTAAATGGTGTCATGACGTTTCAGAGTATCGCGGACAGCCCGGTGGGAGATCATTACAGCAGGTACAGCAGATATGGGCGATATGGACGTTATGGGAAATATACGAATAATAAAGAGGTATAGCAGACATGGATGAGATGAGAGAAAAATCTGGGAAGGAGCAACAGGGTGAAATCGAGAAGATTGATCTGATTGAATTCCTTCGTAGTTTCCAATATGGAATCAAGAAAATGTGGTGGCTGGTTTTGGTTCTCGCATTGATTTTTGGACTGAATAGTTATATCAAAGCAAGAAAGAATTATACCCCTGTCTATACGGCATCAGCGACGGTGGCAGTAACGACAATTGATGGAAGTCCGGCTTACCAGAACAATGCGTCTGCACAGCAGATGGCGGATGTTTTCCCATACATACTGACAAGTGGTGTGCTAAAAGATGTGGTAGCAAAGGATATGAAGCTGGACTCTGTTCCAGGATCCATTTCTGTTAAGGCGGAAGAGGGAACGAATATGCTTACGATATCTGTTTCCGGTACGAATGCAGAACTTTCCTATAAGACATTAAAGTCAGTCATTAAAAATTATCCGGAAGTGGCACAGTTCGTACTTGGAAATACGACTCTGAAGATCCTGGATGAAACAGGTGTTCCGGATGATACGACAAAGCAGGGAGTCATTTCTTCTTCCTGGAAGAGAGGGGCACTTAAGGGTGCCATTATTGGTCTTGTGATTCTGTTTCTTTATGTACTTACCAGACGTACCGTGAAGACAGGTAAGGAGATTAAGACCCATTTGAATCTGGTTGATCTTGGAACATTGCCGGAAGTACATGTAAAGAAGAGAAATAAAGAAAGTTTTTATAATTCAGTCAATGTATTAAATAAAAGAATTCCGCAGGGATATCTGGAAGCGTTCAGAAAGGTCGGAATTAAGGTAATGAAACAGATGGAGGAAGAGGAGTTTAAGACGCTTTTGGTCACCAGCTCTGTGCCGGAAGAAGGAAAGACGGCATTTTCTGTGAATCTGGCAATCATAGAGGCAAAACTAGGGAAAAATGTCATACTTGTAGATTGTGATATGAGAAGACCATCTGTTGCAAAAGCCATGAATCAGGAAGGAGAATTTCCCGGACTTCAGGCGGTGCTTCAAGGTAAGGTGAAGATCAGTGAAGCAATGACAACGATAGAACTTGAGAAGTGCCCGGGATCTTTGCAGATTCTGTATGGCAAAACGACAGAAGGAAGTTCTTCCGACCTGCTTGAGAGTAAGCAGATGGAGAGACTCATTTCCATTTTAAAGAAGAAAGCAGACCTTGTAATATTTGATACGGCTCCTTCTGAGATGCTTGCAGATGCGCCGGTACTTGCAAGATATCTGGATGCTGCAGTCTATGTGATCCGCTATGATTATGCAAAGATGCGCCAGATTCGTATGGGTGTGGAGAACATTTCGATGAGTGGAATCCATATGCTGGGTTATGTATTAAACCGCGACCGCTCTACGGGTGGTGGATATGGATATGGTTATGGATATGGAGAAAAACAGAAAGAAAAAAAGGAAATAATTAAGAATTTGTTTCCAGGATATTATAGAAAATATGATCAAGATATGGAAACATTGGCTGATTTGACTAAAAGAGCTAAAGGGGATGAGAGGTCAATTAATGAATTCGCTAGAGTTTGTGGAGTGAGTCCATCTACAATATCTAGATTGATAAATAAAAAAAATACAACACCAAATAAGGATTCACTTATTAAGGCAATTGCAGATAATGCAGTACCTGAAAGCGGCGTAA
>ENA-OOSV01000262-OOSV01000262.1-human-gut-metagenome-genome-assembly--contig:-NODE-262-length-27147-cov-2.155802_pt1 | contig 27147 bp, 37 predicted proteins | sample MGYA00241179_ERZ501216 | MGnify/ENA primary metagenome ERZ501216 (study PRJEB25962, sample SAMEA2042498) | human gut metagenome | biome: human gut; feature: human-associated habitat; material: faeces...
AAAAAAGTTAAGGTTATGTATGTTTTAACTATTTTTGTATTTAATATTCTATTAGCATTTAAAATTTGCCAATTGTATATGTGGGCATAGAAGCATAGCAAAAAACTACATGTTGTTAGTTAGATTAGTTTGAAACATAACTAATCTTATTTTTTATAGAAATCTTACAAGAAATGTAAGATACATATTAGACAAAATATGATATAATGCTAATGGAGGTTAGCAAAATGCAAAAAATTCTAATAATTGAAGATGATGAAAAATTAAGAAATGAGTTAGAAACCTTTTTGAATAAAAATGGATTTACAGCAACAAGTCTAAAAAAGTTTGATAATGCAGTAGAAGATATACAGAAAATACAAGCAGACTTATTATTACTAGATATAAATTTACCATATACAGATGGAGAATTTATCTGCAAAGAAGTAAGAAAAACATCTAATGTGCCTATTATAATGGTAACAAGCAGAGATAATGAAATGGATGAATTACTTTCATTAAATTATGGTGCGGATCAATATGTAACAAAACCATATAACATTCAAATACTTCTTGCCAAAATTGTTGGACTATTAAAAAGAAATCAAAATGCAGGAAATAATCCAGATAAAATAGACTGTGGAGAGTTTGTATTAAATACAGCAGGGAGAATTATAGAAAAAGAAGATAATAAGGTTGAACTAACAAAAAATGACAGATTATGAAGCAATTATGCTTGCAGGAATACCTAATGCACCATCAGTATATTCTCTAACCAAGAATCCAGAACTTGCAAAACAAAGACAGAAACAGGTAATAAATAAAATGATAGAATATAAATATCTTACACAAAGTGAGGCAGATAAAATATTGGAGCAATAATTATAGTGCTAATTGTTTAACTACAATTAGCACACATCCCCTTTTATTTTCGAGAGTCTATATGAAAATGTAGGCTCTTTATTAGAATAAAAATTTCTAAAAACTAATGTAATTTTTCAAAAAGTGTGGTAAAATCAATAGAAAACAAATTTTAGGAAGTGAAACAAATGACAGAAACAGAATTAAAAAGATTTACTATTAGTCTAATTAAAAGCAAAGAAAAAGAAAACGAAGATTATATAAGATATTCATATTATGAGCTAAAAGTAAAAGACAACTTGTCAGAAGGAGAAATTGATGAGGTATTAAGAATAAGTAGAGATTATTTTGAAAACAAAGGATATAAAGTTTATTTTACAAATGCAGAATTTGAATATCAAAATGCCAAAAGAAAAGTAGAAATTAATGAATATATGATAGCTTTTAAAGAATGAGAGGAAAATGAAATGAATCAATACACATATTTTGCATTAGGTATAGTATTAGGAATTAGTTTAGCAGTTTATTATTTTATGAATAGGGAAGAAAAGATAGAGAAGAGGATTGTGTTAGATCAACAAATATATTCAACTCCTAAATTAGATAAAACAATGGAAAATGTTGTTGATAAAATAAATTTAAAAATAAAAGAATTTAAGAGAGAATTAACTGAGGAAGAAAAGAATGAAATAATAAAACAATGCTATCAAGAAAAATTTTTATAAGTAAAAAGAATTTATTAATATTATAAAAAAACTTGCTCTGATTGAAACAGAGCAAGTCTTTTTTACAAGAACTAATTTTTTAAAAACTTATCTAAAACTTTTTCAAGTTCAGAATATTTTATAGGTTTTTCTAAATAATCATCAAAACCTAAATCATCAACAAAATGTTTTCTAGCATTTTTAGTAATTGTATGTATAACTACAGGAGTGTTAAAATTATTAAGAGCTCTTAACTTCTGCAATAATTCTGGACCACCATAACTTTTTAGATAAATATTGTTTGTAAAAATAATATCATATTTACAACCATTTTTTATTCTATCATAGACATCAATACCTGTAGTAACAATATCTGCTGAAATTCCAAAATTCATTAACATTGTGCGAGTTAGTTTTGAAGAAAAACTATCATAATTACCAATTAAAGCTTTTTTACCTTCAAATTTTCCATTATATTTTTCTGGAATTTCAGAAAATTTAAAAGGATGTAGTTTTAAAGATTCAAATTCTTTTTCTTCTAATATTCGTGCCGAATTTTTTAGCCTTGTAATTTCATTATTAAGAAAAGAAATTTTACTTTCTTTTTGTGAAATAGTGTTATTTAGTTTAGCTAATTTATTATTATAGGTATTTATCTTATAAAATAATATGATTATAAGAACAAAAAATACAATGCTAAGACCAATAAAAAAATACAACATTTTTCATGAATTCCTTTCTATAAATTTTAATAAAAATACTGGGATTTTTAAAGTATTTCATTATAATAGAAAAATGTTTGGGCTATATACTTCATTGTGAATATTGCTACAAAATTATACCATACTAAAAAGAATGGTATTAGAAAGTGTGGTGATATATAATGAAGTTAATAGATATTTTTCGCAAAAATGTAAAATATTATAGATTTATGCAAAACTATTCTCAAGAAAGATTAGGGGAGTTGTCTGGCTTAAGTACACATTATATATCAGATATTGAACAAGGAAAATACAGTCCATCAATTCCTACTATTGAAAATATAGCAAAAGCACTTGATGTAGATCCTTATTTGCTTTTTATTGCCAATCCAAAAGCAAATAAACTAGAGCCAAGAGTCGATATTCATCGAAAAAAGTAATTGCTATAAGTATATAGTAATACTTTTTTACAAATAATCAATACAATCGACAAAACTTGTCAAAAATCGCCACTTTTTTATTACTATTCAGTATTATACCATAAAAACACTAAATGGGACAAATAAGTTACATATTTTTTATCTAATTTATGGAAAAATAAGTTTGTTAAGAGGTGTTTTAAATGGAGAATAACGAAAATTTAAAGGCATTATTATCAAAAGATTATATGCCTATTATATACAAAAATATAAAAAAGTATAGAAAAGAAAGTGGAATGTCATTAATGGAAGTAGCCGAAATATTGGATATGTCCCACGATTATTTAAGAAGAATTGAATCACTAAATGATGAAGTAAAAACATGCTCATTAAAATTGTTGATTAAATTTAGTATTTTATTTGATAAAAAATTAGATGACTTTTTAAAAGAGGAAGAGTAGGTTAGCGTAGTGCTAATCTTTTTTGTTTTATAAAAAGCAATATATTAAGGGATAAAGGAGAAAAATAGACTGGTTAAAACTTTACAAAATTTACATAATATGTTATAATTTAAGAGTGATACTGTAAAGGAGATATATGAAGTTTGAGTAATGAAATAACAGTCAAATTAAAATGTACTGTAGAAGAAATATGCAAAATATTAGAAAGCAAAGGATTTCAATTTGTAGAAAGATATTTACTGGACGATATTTATTATATACCGAATACAATTAATATAAAGAATATGTCAGAACGAGATATATTAAGTAAAGCAATAATTTTACGAAATGTTGAAGGATACATTCCAAACAAATATAGGGAAAGTAAACTAACATATAAGAAAAAAGAAATTGATCAAGAAGGAAATATAGTAAAACAAAGTAAAGTTGATTGTAAAATTATAGATTCAAATGACGGAAAAAAATTTTTAGAAGCAATTGATTATAAAGCAATTATGCAAATTAAGGAAATTGATTATCTTTATAAGAAAAACGAATTACAAATATGTATAAAAGATGTACTAAATGGTGATAAGCTAATTGAGATTGAAGAAAATGAACAATTAGATACAATAGATAAAATAAAATGTGAATTGGAAAAATTAGATATTCCAATTGATTGTAATGATTATTTTATTAAAAAAGCTGAAATAGAATTAAGAAAGATTTTATAGGAGCGTGGTTGTATGTCAAATATAAATTTGAATTTATATAGAATATTTTGTAAAGTTGCACAGTCCAAAAGTTATTCAGAGGCAGCAGAAAAACTAGGATTATCAGTTCCAAATGTTAGTACACAAATATCAAACCTTGAGGAACAATTAAATTTAAAACTTTTCAATAGAGAAAGTAAAGGAGTAACATTAACAGTAGATGGACAAGAACTTTATGATATAGTAAATAAATCAATATCTAGTTTTGATTTTGCCGAAAAAATGGCAAAAGATAAGAATGATATGGAATGTGGATGTATAAAAATAGGATGCCCATCTCATTTTACAAGCTATTTTTTGATGGAAAAGGTAGAAAAAGTAAAAAAAGATTTTCCAAAACTTAATGTAGAAATAATATGTGAAGTAGATACAAATAAAATGTTGGAACTATTACACAATCATAAAATTGATTTTGCAATAACAGATACAGAAATAAATAGCAGTAATGTAGAAGTAAAAGAGTTATTAACAATAAATAATATATTTGTTTCAAAAGCACCACTAAAAATTTCTGATGTAAAAGAATTGGAAAATTTGAATTGTATTTTAAACCTAGAAAATACAAAAGCTACGCAACAGTTAAAAGAAATACTGAAAAAAAGTAATATTTCTATACATGCAGATATGATGTGTGATGCAACAGAAATAAGAGTTGAAGCAGTAAAAAGAAATATGGGAATAGCATACGTTATAAAAGAGGCTGTAAAAAAAGAACTAAATAATAAGGAACTATATGAAGTTGAATTACCAATAAAATTGCCAAATATAAAATTAAATTTAATTTATTTAAGTGGAGAGCTTACTAAAATAGACAAGAAGTTTATAAAAGAATATTTGAAATAATAAAATTATAAATACCCTATTTCTAGGGTATTTTCCATTTTATGTTAAATAAAAATTAAATGATGTTAAAAATTTAGAAATAGTCTTCATTATAAAAACAATGTATAATATTAGTGTATAAAAAGAGATATTATATAAGAAAAGAGGATTTATAATGAAGAAAAAGGTTTGTTGGAAAATTACAACTAAATGTAATCAAGGATGCAAATATTGTTTTGGATTTAATAATATACCAAATCTACCTTTTGAAGAAAATGAAAGAGTATTAAATCATTTAATTGTTAGTGGGATAAACAATATTACTTGGACTGGAGGAGAAGCAGTATTATATCCAAGAGTAAATGAATTAATGAGAGAATCAAAAGAAAGAGGATTATATAATAAATTAGTAACGAACGGAATTTACTTATCAAAGAACGATAACGAATATGTAGAAGATATTTTAAATACTTTGGATGAAATTAATTTGTCTATAGATTCAATAGAAAATGATATAAATGTAGCATTAGGAAAAGAAAATAATCATTTAGAAATAATAAAGAATTTATTAGAAAAAACAAAAAACAAAAACATCAAGGTTGGAATAAATACTGTTGTTAGTAAACTTAATGTAGATAAATTAGAGGAATTAGGAGAATTTCTAGATAACTATCAAATTGAAAAATGGAAATTTTTAAAATTTATGCCAATTAGAGAAAGAGCAGAGAAGAATGAGAAAGAATTTGAAGTTGATGAAAGCATATTAGAAAATAGTATAAAAAATCTAAAAGTATTTAAAAACATAAAAAAAGTTGAATATAAAAAACAAAGTGAGTTTGAAAAGAGTATTGTGATAATTCCTAATGGAGATATATTGCAAACACAAAATGGAAAAGATCATTATTTTGGAAATGCTTTGAAAGAAGAAATAATAGATTTTGATAAAATATTTTCAAACGGAAAGATTAGAACCTTAGTTGCATACAATGATGAAAGTGTTAGAGAAAATATTATCAATTTAATAAAAGGATTAGAATATGTTGATTTAGTAGGTGTTGCAACTAATGGAAATGATGCGTATAACAAAATTATTGATTTGAAACCAGAAATGGTATTTGCTGGATATAATATGCCAGATATCAATGGTCTAGAAATTGCAATAAAAACAAAAGAAAATAAAAATATTGAAACACCAATTTTTAATATTTTTAATGATAAAAATGACATTCCAGAACAAGAACTACAAAAAACTATAAATGTTATAGGAAATAAATTAAATGCCCTTATACAAGAACCTTATGAGAATAGAGTAGAAGATATTATAAAAGATTATAAAGAATACAAATATAAAAAATAAAAAAATGAGAAATAAGTTTTATTTGTTAGTATAAACAATTTACTTATTTCTCATTTTTTTTAATCTTAAATATGTAACAAATGTTGATATAAAATATTTAGGTGTTATCGGATCTTTGGTTAAATCAAAGAACTTCATTATAGGTTTGGAAGCATTATAGTTTTTATATCTGTTAAAAGGAATTAAAGAACTCCTTATTCCATCTCGTATTTCACGAGGACTAATACCATATTCTAAAGCAACATTTAAAAACAAATCATCTAATGAATTAAACTTATGTGGATAGTAGTAATATTGAAATATTGCTGACTTTAGATAATGGCAACCATTTGAATTTACATTGAAATCCAATGGCAATAGATACATATTTAATTCTTCTTCTGTTAAGTCCGTTACCTTAAATTCTAATTTCATTTGGTTGATTGTGTTAAGCAATTTTTCGTTGTCAAAGGGCCTATAAAGAAACTGATAAACTTTTGATACATTTTCTATAAGGAATGGCTTGTATGGCTCGCTTATAGTTAAAATTGTATTCTTTTTTCTTTTCTCGATAGGAGAAATAGATAGCCTATCAATTATTTCAAGAGTTTTTATATCTGTGAAATTTGAATCTAAAATAAAAATGTTTGGCTCAATTTCCAAATATTTTTTTATCGTAGAACTGCCATCATTGGTGCTTTCAATTTCAAACCCTTTCTCATTTGCAAGAAATTGGCAGCTTGCTGAATTACGTTGTATATCAGTATCTGCAATAAGGATTTTAACCATTTAAACAACCCCCAACAAATGTAATTATTAAAATACAACAATAGTATATCACAAAAATTATGTAAACACAATAAAATAAATGTAAAAAACAGGAAAAAATTTCGACAAATATCGACAATTCAATGCAAAAACACACCCTTTTACACCTCATTACACCGTTTTTAACAAATACTCCTAAAACCATAGTAGTATGAGCTCGGGAACTTTATATTAAAGTTTAAAAGGAGCTACAAAAGCAGATTGAATAAATACAAAAGCAAATAAGTAAGAAACTTTTAAATTTTGATATAAGGGGGAGACGAAAAAATGTGAAGATAAAATAGATGATAACGGATATTAAAAACAATTAATACTCCTTTTGAACTTATTGATATAAATAATAAGTTCCTAGAATGAGGGAGTATTTTGTATATATTAAGCAATAAAGAGGAGGCAATGTTAAAGGTAATTGTAAAAAATACAAGAGTTGATTATTTTAGAAAAAATAAAAATGTTTTTAAAGAATTAAGCCTTGAAGAAGAAATTTTATATTCACAAGATAAAATGGAAGAAAATTTAGAAATAAAAATGGATCAAGAATTTCAAGCCGAAAAGTTTGAATGTATTTTTCGTGATGAAATTTTGTCAGAAATAGCAGGAACGCTGACTTATAATGAAAAGTTAGTGCTTTCTTTATATTATATTGAAAATAAATCAGATGAAGAAATCTCAAAAATATTATTCATAACTAAGTCAGGTGTTACTAAGAAACGAAATAGAGCATTAGAGAAAATGAGAAAAAAATTTGAAAAAAGGAGAAAAATTTAATGTTTAATAATTATAATTTGACTGATGATGATGTTATTGGAATTCTAAATAAGTATGAAAACCTAATAAATAAATATAGTAGACTATATCCAGGTGGTCCAATAGATGAAGATTTAAAGGGAGAAATAATTGAAAAAATATATAAAATATTAACAAAAAATAGAGAAAAATAAAAAAAATTTAGAGTTTGTCCCTTTTACTATTATTCAATTCGTTCCTAATAGGTGAGAAGGGAGGAAAAACAATGTTAAAAAAATTAAAACTATATTTAAAAGAGAAGAAGAGACAACTTATTGTAAAAAAACGTGTTATAGGTTTTAAAAAGAAAATTCTAAAATTACAAAAAGAAAAAAATGAGATGAAACGAAAAAGCTCATTAGGTTTGCCGATTCCTTAAAGTGTTAGCAAAAAGTTAAGTAAAGGAGAAATGCAAAGGATGAGCAAAAAAGATGAGATAACAAAACTGTACTTTGTAGATAGAGAAAATCCAGCTACTATTGCAAAGAAATTAAATATTTCAAAAAGTGCAGTAACACAGGTTTTACAAAAAGATGATAGATATAAAAAAGAAAAAGAAGTAAGAAAAAAACAAAATAAGATAAGACACAATGAAAAAACTAAAGAAATTATTAAAAAAACAAGAGAAATTAAACAATTTAAAAATAGATCAGAAGATTTAATATTAAAAAGAATGCACAATCAAGCTAGCCAAGAATTATCAAAAGGAAAGAGATTAAGTAATCTGGCATACAGAAATTGGAATACATCAGCATATTCATATAATGAAGCTAAAAGAAGATATGAATTTAAAGAAGAGCTTGGAAGAAGTAATGATGTGCCAAAATATATTAAAATTGAGGTGTAGAAATGGAAGAACAATATAATTATAAACAAGTTATTGCTTATGCAGTAATTGGACTGGAACATTATTTGAACTCTGGAAATAAAGACAATATAAACATTAAAGACTTTTGTAATTTGTTTATGGAACCATTAGAAAAGATATATAAGAAAAAAGATGTTATAAGAATAGCGAATATTTTATTAGAAAGGGATAATGCAAATGATTAATTTTATAGATAAAGATCATAAAAACTTTTTCTATTCAAAACTAGATAAATTACAATCACTAAGAAAGACAGATGTATATTATTTATCATTAGTATATACATTAAGCATATGTGAAACAACAAGAGAACATTTTTCAAGTATTTTTAATATAGAAAAAGGAGAAATTAATCTAGATGCAATTAAAGCAGGATGGCAGACAGGAACGTCAGAGAAAGTAACTAGAATGGCTTTTAATTTATGGAATCATTCTATTATGTTTGACAGTGAAGAAGATTTTGCAAATGATAAAATTTCATGTTGTTATGCACCTAGTGAAATATTTTGTTGTTCGTATGCTCCTTATTTTTGGGAAGCAGTACAAATTAGATATCCAGAATACACAAAAGTATTAAAAAACGAAAAAATGGTAATTGACAAAGAACATAAAGAAAATGAGAACGAATATGTCTGTGAAATAGAATAATTATAGAATTTTTTAAAATTATCTACATATTCTTTAATATGGAGGCTATGATGATGGAAAATTCAAAATTAGAAGAAAAGGAAATATATGAAGTAGATAGTAAAAAATATACTGTAATAACAAGAATTTCAGAGAACTGTTTAAGCAAAGAAAGTTTAAAGAAATTAATTTGCAATTATGCAATGAGAGAATTGCAGGAAAATGATTAAGATATATGGACAATGCTATTTGTGAGCGATATAATATATACACATGTAGCATTGTTTTTCAATATAAACAATTATACGAAGTGGAGGCGTATTAATTGTGAAAAACAATAAATTTAAAGTTGCTGGTTATTTAAGACTATCTGTAGAGGATGGTGATAAAGAAGTCAGCGATAGTATAATAAGTCAAAAAAATATTATAGAAGATAAAATAAAAAATCTTGGAGATAAGTTTGAATTAGTAGATTTTTATATTGATGATGGATATACAGGATTAAATACAAATAGACCAAATTTTCAAAGAATGTTGGATGATATAGAAAAGAAGAAAGTTAATTGTGTAATAACTAAAGACTTATCAAGATTAAGTAGAAATAATTTTGAAGCTAATTATTATATTGAATTATATTTTTTAGAAAGAGAAATAAGATATATTGCAATATTAGACAATGTTGATACATATTTAAAAAATTCTAATAATGATATGATTCAATTTAAAACACTTATTAATGATTGGTATAGTAAAGATATATCTCGTAAAGTAAAGAGTGGTGTATGGGCAAGAAAAGAGCAAGGTTTATATGTTGCAGCAAAAGCACCTTATGGATATATGAAAGATGAAAAAAACAAAAACCATTTGATTATAAATCCAGAAGAAGCACCAATAGTAAAGAAGATATTTCAAATGTACAATAGTGGAAGCTCAATGGGTGAAATTGCAGAAAAGCTACGAAATGATAAAGCATATTGCCCAAGTTATAACGGATTCCAAAAAAATAAAAATGGAGAATATGGCTGGGAACGTTCTACAATTTCAAAAATGTTAAAGAATGAGATGTATTTAGGAAATACTGTATATGGTAAAGGAATAAATCTAAGTTATAAATCAAAAAAGGTAAAACAAATACCACGTAATGAATGGAAAAAGTATGAAAATACTCACAAGGCGATAATATCAAAAGAATTATTTGAGAGTGTGCAAAAAAGAATGAAGTTGAATCAAAAGGCAAAATCTCATACACATACTTGGATATTAAACGGAATTATATATTGCAAAGAATGTGGAGAACCAATGCAATTAAAAGTAAAATACAGAAAAGATGGAACAACTATTTCTTTTATGAGATTATATTGCTCAAGTAGTTTACACAAAAAAGGATATTGTATACGTAAATATAAAGGTATTGAATTACAATCTGTGACACAAATAGTTGTGGCAAACCTAAATAAAAAAGTAAACAATCTAATAAATTGCGAGGATGTTACGAAATTACTAGAAAAGTCATATAAAAATAGAGATGTACAAGGAATAAAAAATGAACTAGATTTAAAGCAAAAGAAATTAGCTAAAATTAATAAAATGATAACATCTTTATATTCTGATTACAAAAACGGAATTATCCAAGAATATGATTTTAATTCTATGTATAATCAAGAAATAGAAAAAAGAGATAGGCTTAATGAAGAAATAAAAAAGCTAAATAACAAAATAAATAATCAAACTATCATTTCAGAAGCTGAATATAAAAGAGTTGTGAAAAAAGTATCAGATGTTAAAAAGTGGTCTAAAGAACAAATTGCAGATATTATTGATAATGTTCAAGTAGATAATGATGATAATATTTATATTAATTATAAATATGCTGTTATGGAGATGGCATAATGAAAGAATATAAAGCAGCAATATATTTAAGATTATCAAAAGAAGATATTGAAAAAAACAATAGTATTGATATGCAACGAGAAATAACTACAAAGTATGCAAAGGATCATAATTACAAAATAGTAAATGAATATGTTGATAACGGATACTCTGGAATATTAAACTCTAGACCAGAACTTGATAAAATGATTAGAGATATAACACTTGGAAAAATAAATATGCTTATAGTTAAAGATATGAGTAGATTAACAAGAGATAAAAACTTAACTTCGTACTTTACAGACATATTTTTCCCAGATAATGATGTTAGATTAATTTCAGTTACAGAATATGTAGATACAGGGGAAAGATATGAAATTGATGATGCAGTTGCTTTAAGAGGAATTGTTAATCAAAGTTATTTGGAAGATATATCTAAAAAAATCAAAGCAGTAAAAACAAATTTGAAAAAGCAAGGAAAGTTTATTGAATCAAGTGTTGCTTATGGCTATAAAAAAGATAGTTTAGATAAAAGGAAAATAGTCATTGATGAAAAAGTTTCTTCTAATATAATAGAAATATTTAATTTATATTTAGATGGTATAGGACCAGTTGAAATTGCTAATAGACTTAACAAAAGGAATATAGAAACACCATCTCAATATTTGAATTTAAAACATCAGGCAAAATATTGGACTAAGTCGATGATTGCAAGAATATTAGATAATCCAATATATTGTGGTAGACTTGTTATTAATAAATACTATAGTGATTTTAAATTAAAAAAAATAATTGCCAATAGAAAAGGCAATTATGAATATATTTCTAATACTCATCAACCTATAATTGCTCCTGGAATTTTTGATAAAGTTCAAGAAATGAAAAAAGGAACAACAAAAGATAATCAAAAAGAGTATGTATTTTTATTAAGAGATTTAGTTTATTGTAAAAATTGTGGTAGAAAAATGGTATATAAGAATAGCAACCCAATTAGAATTGATAAAAATGGTAAAATAACTGGAATAAAAAATGAGCTGGGATATTTTATATGTGCTGAACATTATAGGCATAAAGATGTTTGCAATGAATGGATTAAAATAAAAGAAAATACTTTAGAAGAAATTGTTTTAAAACAAATATCTAATAGATTAAAAAAATTGCAACTTATTAAATATGCTAATGATGTTAAAGCATATAAAGAAATAATGAATCCAGAAGCAAGTGAGTACAAGAAAATAAAAAACGAAATAAATAGAAGAGAAGCTGATTTTAAGATATTGTATTCCAAAAAGGTTGAAGAAATTATTTCAGAAGATGAATTTATTAGAGAATATAATTTATATAAACAAAAAACTAAAGAATTAAAAGATAAACTAGATAGGTTAGAGGAAAGTAAAAAAAGTTATAATTCTAAAAATGATGTTGAGAAGCTAATTATAGAGTTTTCTGAAACGAAAAAGTTTGATAATAAAATTTTAAAAAAGTTAGTAGAAAAAATAGAAATTGGAAAAAATGAAGAAGTTAATATTATATTGAAGGTGTAGATATTGCACCTATCATTTTTACTAAAAAATAGTTGCACTATTGAATACTACTCAGAACAGAAGGCACGTGCTACGTATGAAAAATTAATAGATTTATGTAGAGATAATCCAGATGTAATAGACCCATTAAGATATTTAAGAGAGAGAGAAGTGGTACATTTCCAAAGATTTGGAGAGGTACTAAGAGGAGTTCAAGATAAATTAGCAGAAAAGAAATTTTATATGAATGATTGTAAATAAAATGAAAAATCCCCCAAGTACAAAGAGTACTATGGGGGATAATAATATGCAACTGGCAATATATTTTAATCCTGCTTATTATTTATTATCATTTTCATTTTCAAATAATTCTTTAATATATAATTCTTTATTTTTAAGTTTATTATTTTTTCCTTGTAACCAATTCTCAAAAAACATTACCAAATAATCAAATGTAGGATAAATTCCTTTTGGAATATTTCCATAGTTACTTCTTACCAAAGCATTTCTAAAATATAAACTATATTCTTTGAACATGTCATTATTAACGTTAAATCCCATATTGTTAAGATATTTTTCAATAAAAACTGCCGTAGTTCTAGTATTGCCTTCTCCAAATGGATGTACTTGCCAAATGCTTGAAGTAAATCTTGCAATATGTTTTATTAATTCATCATTATTTAGTTTTGAGTAATCAAAATTCTTTTCTCCTTTAAAATCATAATCAAAATAACTTTCTATATCTTGATAATTTACATATTTTATAGTGTCTCCATTTAGGATATCCTCTTTTTTGGTAATATTATAATTTCTATAATTGCCTGCAAAATCATAAATATCTTTAAATAGGTATTTATGAATATTCTTTAAAGTAATAGGGCTAAATCCAAAACTTTTATCTTCTAACAATTGAGCTATTCTTAAAGAAACTAAATCACATTCTTTTTCTTTTTGAATATTTATGTCATTAGAATTTTGAGTTTCATAGTAGCTTTTTAATAAGTTTTCTACTTCATAATATTTTAGTTCTCCGTTAATATTTTTTTGGGATAAATCTAATAAATATTTAGAAGGCTCTAAATTATCAACCTTATTTAATCCAATTCCAGTATTCCAATATTCTTGTTTTTTTGTGGTATCAGTTATTTCATTTTCAATTATATAATTTTCTTCATTAGACATATAAAGTCCTCCTAAAATTTCTATTTCTAATACCTTAATATTATACCATAAAATGCCTAAAATTACTATAAATTTAACTAAAAATTTCAATGAATTATACTCTAATCAAAATTTTTTTCCATTGACAAAAAAATACATAAATATTAAAATAAACATAGGTGATAATATGAAAACAAAAGAAAATAAGATAAAAATAACTCTAAAAACAATAATATGTATTTCATTTGGATTTTTTATAATATTATACACAATAATGTTTTGGAACATGTATTTTCCAATAAATAAAGCATATGCAAAAGAGACAGTGGCTAGTCAAAAACAGGAAAATATAGAAACAGAGAATATAAAAAATAATGAAGAAATAAGCAATGCAAATAAAATAGATATAGAACAAATAATTAATGATAATACAAATAATGGACAAACAGAAGAAATAACAAAAAAAGAAGAAATATTAGAATATTTGACACAATATAGAACAAATAAAGATATACCAAAAGGAATATCAGTTGTAGTGCAAGAGGGAAGACTTGGAAAACAAGAAATAACAATAAAAACAACATATGATAAAGATGGAAATAAAATATCAGAAGAACAAATAAATGCAACAATAACAAAAGCGTCAGCAAACAAAATAATAGAAATAGGTGGTGCAAATTATACAAGTAATTATAAAGTAAAAGTTGGAGATTTAATTTATGTGACATCAGATGAATTGGCTGTTAGAGCGGAAACGGAAGAAGAAAGCAGAAAAATAACAACATTGAAGAAAAATGATGAAATTAAAGTTTTAGAAATTTCACAAAATTGGTATAAAATATCATGTCAAAATATAACAGGTTGGGTAAAATCTGAATGTACAATATATATAAATCCAAATTTAAATGAAGAACAAAAAGAGTCAATTGCTTCAACAAAAACAAAAGAACAATTAATATCAACACTTAATATAAATATGCAATTAAATAAACCAAGTGGATTAACATTAGAACAATTTAAAAAGGTGTTGTCAGATGGAAAAGACAAGAATAAGATATTTGAAAATAATGCTGAATATTTTTATTATATAGAAAAACAATACAATATAAATGGTATATTTGTTGCATCAGTAGGAATACATGAAAGTGCATGGGGAACATCAAAAATAGCAATACAAAAAAATAATTTATTTGGATATGGAGCATATGATTCAAATCCATATAATGGTGCTTATAATTTTTCAAATTATTCAGAAAGCATAGATTTACTAGCTAGGGTATTTGTTAAATATTATTTGAATCCGGCTGGTACAAGCATTTATGGCGGAGAAAAAGCTGTTGGAACTTATTATAATGGACCAACATTAGGTGGCATTAATAAAAAATATGCAAGTGATAAAAATTGGGCAAATGCAGTTTTCTCTTATATGCAGTATTTATACAATAAATTGTAATTTTTTTGTAAAATTCCTTGATATTTTTGGCAAGATATTGTATGATATATGAGTATAAAAAACGCAAAAAAATACGGGAATTTATGATAATAAGAAAGGGGCTAAAATAATGAAAAAAACATTAGCAGTATTTACAATGTTAATAATGATTTTAGGAATATTTACTTTTACAAATAAAGTATCAGCAGACGAAAAAGCAATTGATACAAAAACAGAGAGTAAATTAGTAGAGATAAAGGAAACACAGACAAAATCATTGGAAGATTATCAAAAAAAATATGGCTCTGAATCATATGGTTTAGTTGCATATATTTTAAATTTAGTAAGAATATATAGTATACCATTTTGTTTCTTAGGAATTGCAATAGGTGCTATACATCAATATGTAATAGGTATCAGAAAGCTAGATACACTTGAAAAAGGAATGGGATTAATTGTAACTTTTGTTACATTATTAATAATATGCCAAGTTTTACCATTAGCATTTGCAATGTTTGTGAAATTTGGGAGGGGGTAACTAATGAAAGTTTTATTTGCAGTGAGTAATGATGAGATATCAGACTCAATAGTAAAAAGGTATCAAAAAAATTATAAAGAGATAATTTCATATAAAAATGTATATTACTTCAATGCAATACTAAAAGAATTACAAAAAGATAAAAACTATGACAGAATAGTAATAAGTGAAGATTTGGAAGCATTTACTAATACACAATATTCACAAATAGATAAATTTATTTTTGATAAATTAGATAGTATTAGTGATGAAGCATCAAATTTAAAAGGAGATGATATTCCAATAATATTAATTTGCTCTGATAGAAGAGAAAAATCTGAGGAAATGTTAGTAAAATTATTTGGAATAGGAATCTACAATGCATTAATAGGAAATGACAGAAGTGTTGATATGGTATGTCAATTATTGAATAAGCCAAGACTAAAAAAAGAAGCAAAGGCATATTACAAAATAGATTCAGAAGATGTATCTTATCAAACTGAAAATGAAAATGATGTTAGTGAAGTTGAAATTCAAAATATATTAGCACATTATAAAAGACTTGGAAGAGATGAAAAAAGATATGTTGAGAGTTTTGATAATATTGCTTCACAATATAATGATGTTCAACTAAGAATAATTAGCAAATTTTTACCATTAAACGTTAGAGCAGTATTAGAGGAAAAATCACCAAAATATCAAGAAATAATTTCATTTAATAATAGAGTTTCAGATAGTTTGAGAGCACAAGAACAGAAAAAGAAAGATGACAATGGACCAAGTGAAAAATTATTAGATACAGGAAATAGAGAGAAAATACTTTCAAAACCTGTTGTAATCCCATCATCTGTAAATATGAATAGTACTAAGAAAATGGCTAAAATAAAAAATGAAGTTAAACCAATTACAAATATGCAAGAAAAAAAATTAACAGATGTGAAAAAAATCGGTCCAATGTTTGAGGATGATACATTTGATGAATTGTTTGATGAAAAAACAGAGCAAGTGATGGAAAAAGCAGAGCCTGTTGTAGAAAAAGTAGAAGAAGTAGTAGAAGAACCAAAAAGAAGAAGAGGAAGACCAAGAAAAAATCCATTACCAGAACAAACTGAAACAACAGCTCCAAAAAGAGGAAGAGGAAGACCAAGAAAAAATCCAGTTATAGAAGACCAAGAAAATATAACTTTACCAGGATTAAATGAAAATGAAGAAATAGATGATAATGAAGATACAATATTACCTGGATTAAATGAAAATATTGAAAATAATCAGGAAGAAAATATGGTTTTACCAGGATTAGATGAAAATGATGAACCAGAAGAGGATACAATATTACCTGGATTTGAAGATGAAGCTGATGATAAAAAAGAAGAAACGGTATTACCTGGATTTGAAAATATAGATGAAAGTTACAATAATGTATATAGACCAAAGGAAAATAGTTTGCAAAATACAAGTACTACATATGAAAATGTAGATATTTCTAATTTATTAACATCAGATAAAAAAGTTGCTTGTTTTATAGGAACAAGCAAAAATGGAACATCATTTATAGTAAATAATTTAGCAGATATAACATCAAAAATGGGAATAGATACAGCGATATTAGATACAACAAAAAATAGAAATTCATATTATATTTATACTCAAAATGATGAAGCACTAAGAAAAATAGCTATGAATAGTGTTCAAAATTTAATACAAGGAAATGCAAATGGAATACAAGTAAATAAGAATCTAACAGTATATACATCATTACCAGATGAAACAGAAGGAATAGAAAATGCAGGAACAATATTACAAACATTGTTAAAAAAACATTCATTAGTATTGATTGATTGTGATTTTGAAACACCAGTACAATATTTTGAAAAGACACAGGAAATTTATTTGGTTCAATCATTTGATATATTAACAATTCAACCATTAACAGCATTTTTAAGAGAACTAAAATCAAAAAATATACTAGACCAAAACAAATTAAGAATTGTATTAAACAAAGTATTAAAACTTAGAGGTATAAATGATAAAACAATTATTGGTGGAATGGCTTATTATAATGACCCGGCAATGTCATTTATGACAGAATTATTTGACAAAAATACAGTAAGATTTGTAACAATGCCATTTAATGAAGAAGTTTATACAATTTATTTGGAAAATATAATAAATTGCCAAGTATCAACTAAGGGATATCCAAAAAATATAGTACAAATTTTAAATGAATTATCTAATATGGTATACCCATTAGTATCAGGAAAATCAACATACGTACCACCAACATTAGATAAAAATAGTGGAGTATTTTCACCAAGTATGAATTCTACATTAAATCAAATGAAAAATAGATATTAAAAAATAACATAGGGGGGAAAAAAGTGCTAATAGTAGTAGTCGTTATATTAATAATAGCAGTATTGGGATTAATAGGATATAATCTTAATATACACAAAAAAATACAAACATATAAAAATATAAATCAAAAAATAAACAATTTATCAGTAGTACAAGACTTTATGAGTACAATAGGAGAAACATCAACAGTAGATGATAAAATCAAAAGAATAAATGATATTTTAATTGAAAAATATGAAATAAAATATTCTACTATTGTAGTTTTCAATGGTGCAGAATATGAAATAAAAGCATCAAATGTTGATGAAAAACATTGGGATTCATTAAAGTCACTACAAGATGTAGATATGTTTAAAGATAGTATAGCACAAGCAACCCCTAAATATGTTACTGTAAATAATGAACAAGAAAGATTACCATATCAAAAAATGGAATTTGGAAGAGCCAAATCAGCGATATTTTTCCCATTATATATTGATAATGTATACATAGGATATTGGATAATTGAAAGTGGAACGCCACATGATTTTGATAATGTTGATACAACTGTTTTAGAGGTAATAAAGGATAATATAGTATCTGTACTAAAAACAGTTGCACATCAAAAAACAATAGAATCAATTGTTAGAAAAGATTTATTTTCAGGTTTATATTCAGAGGAATACTTGTATGGTGAAGGAAGAAAAATAATTGACCAATATACAACTTCAACAATATGTATGTACAAAATAACTAATTTGGAAGAAATTAATCATAAATGTTGTAGAGAGCTAGGAAATAAGGTTATAGAAAAAATAAGTGAATATATTAAAAATAATATATCAGATCAGTATGTTTTTGTAAGATATATGGGACCTAAATTCGTAATAGCTTTTTCAGGCGTTGAAATAAATGGAGTTGCAGAATTTGTTAATGATTTAAAAGAAAAAATCGAAAATACAGAAATATTTATGGATGATGACAATAAAGATGAAGACAACAAAATGTCAGCATTCCCTAGATTGAATTTTGCAATATCAACATATTATAAAGGAACAGGACTTGAAGAAGTTCTAAAAAAACAAGAAGAATACTTAGATAACTGCAATGTAGATGAAAGTGATATTACAAATATATAGTAATATTAGTTTAAAGGAGGTTACTAATAATGGATTTTGATAAAACAATGAGCTTTCAAGTTGAAAGAGAAGAAAATACTAAAACAAGAGAAATATTAAAAGAAGTGTATGAAGCACTAACAGAAAAAGGATATAACCCAATAAATCAAATTGTTGGTTATATACTATCAGGAGACCCAACATATATAACAAGTTATAATGATGCCAGAAACAAAATTAGAACAATAGAAAGAGATGAATTACTAGAAAAGATGGTAAAAAGTTATATAGGATTGGATTTAGAAGATTAATAGTTGAAATGCTTATTAATCTAAGAAGGAATGAAATTAAAATGAGAAAATTAGGAATAGATTATGGAGACGCAAGAGTTGGAATTGCAATAACAGATCCATTGAATATTACAGCACAAGGACTAGAAACAATTCAAAGAAATAATTCAGACAAAATAGTTTTAAGAAGATTAGATGAAATACTAGAAAAATATGAAGTAGATACTTTTGTAGTTGGAATGCCATATAATTTAAAGGGAGAGAAAACTGTAAGAGCAGAAAAAACTGAACAATTTATTCATAAATTAAAATGTAAATACAACAAAATAAAAATAGAAATTGTTGATGAAAGATTGACAACAGTTGCAGCTCATAAAACTATGAATTTCTTAGATGTTAATAAGAATAAAAAACGTGATATTGTAGATACTATATCTGCGGTATATATTTTGGAAACTTATATAAATAAAAAATAATATTTTATTAGAAAATAGTTGCAAAAAGTTAAAAAATAAGATATTATAATTACGGTATTTAATTTATTAAATATAAAAATTGATGAAATAAGTAATTCATAAAGTAAATTCTAAAAATAGTAAAAGTATTTGTTTTAGAATTACTAGAAGAAAGGAGAATTTTAAATTATGGACGAAAATTATGAAGGAGACGAATTAGATAACATAGTAATATTAAATGATGAAGATGGAAACGAAGTAAAATTTGAATTTTTAGATTTAATAGAACTAGATGATGAAGAATATGTAGTATTATTACCAATGACAGAAGAAGGAGAAGAAGACGAAGGTGAAGTTGTAATACTAAAAGTAGAAGATAATGATGATGAAGATTCAGATGAAGAATCATATGTAAGTGTAGAAGATGAAGATACATTAAACAAAGTATTTGAAATATTCAAAGAAAAATTTAAAGATGATTTTGATTTTGTAGATTAATTTTAAGAATAGGGCGGATACAATCCGTCCTTTTTTAGTAGTAGATATTTTTAAAGAAATGAAAGGAATGAAAAATTATGAAGAAATTTTCAACATATTTATTAGTAGTTTTTATGATGCTTTTTTGGGTTCTTAGAATTGTAATAACACTTGCATCTCAATTAGGAAAAAGCTTTATGGGAATTGTTCCAATGAATGAAACATTTGAAATTGCAATTTTGTTTTTAACATTATTGTGTGTAGTATTAATTGTAAAGAGAAAAATGATAGGAAGTTTATTATATCTTACTATTCATGCTATATATTTTGGAGGAGATGTTACAAATAAATTAAATATATTGGCTAGAAATGAAACTTTGACATTGGCTCAAAGTACTGAATTTATGTTTTCTATGATTGGTATAATTTTGCCTTTGGCTGTTTTATTGGATTTGTTGTTAGATAAAAATAGAAAGATGAATCCGAAAGATGAAAAGACAGATTGGTTTTATAAAAATGAACAATTTGATAGAAAATTGGATGATAGGGCTGATAAAAATAATTATAGGACATTGTAAATACTGTGTGAAAGGTGATAATATGAACATTAGAGATAAGTTGTATAAAAGAGATAATAAGACAATTCCAAAGTCAATAAATATTGATGATTCAACATATTATGCAAAACCGAAAGCAGAATCTGTAACACATAGAAACTTAATGTTAAGAAAAAGTAATATAAAAAAATTTAATGAATATCATCAAAAAACAGGAAATTCATTTACAAGATTAGTAAATGGAGCTATAAAAGAATTTTTTGAATAATAAATATATTTAATAGAAAGAATAATATGTCTTTCTGTTTTTTTTTGTAATATTTTTGCAACAAAAATTTAACAAAAATTTAATGTTTGCACATGGTCTGTTTGTTGTATTTTTTTGCTGTTTATGATAAGCTATTATAGATAGATTATGGTTAAAAAAATTAGTTTAATATTTATATATACTTAATTATAAGAAATAGGGGGACAATAAAGTGAAAATTGTTTTTTGTGGACCACCTCATTCAGGAAAAAGTGTATTTATAGCAAATTTGATAGATAAAATGCCGACAGATGCTTATACGATTATTAGAGCTTGTCCTGATGGAGAAGGAACTTGGAGTAATAATAAAAATCAAAATGAAACAGCAATTGTAAGAAAAAAAGGAAAATTTACTAAGAGTTTTATAGATGATGCTTGTCAAGCAATAGATAATCAGTCCAATAAGATAGTGCTAGTAGATGTTGGACGGAGTAATGTCAAAAGAAAATGAACAAGTTTTTCAGCATTGTGATAGCTTTGTTGTTTTAAGTAGTGATGAGCAGAAAAAACAAGAATGGTTAGAGTTTGGACAAGGTCTTGGATTAGAATGTGTTGGCTGTTTAGACTCAAGTCTTGAAGGACAAGAAGAAATATATTCAAGAACACCTTTTTTTCAAGGTAAAATAGTAGGATTAGAAAGAGGAGAGATTTTAGAAGATTCTCCTGTAATAAAGGCAATAGTATCTGATATTGTACAAAAAAGTAAATATGGAGAAAAAACAGAAGAACAAAGCCAAACTATTGAAGGCACAATGATTGATGATACAGAATTAGGTTTTGAGTTAGGATATGGAAAAGAAATATTTACAGAAGATGGAACACCAATAAAAAAAGTAAGATGGACTGAAAATGCACTTCCAAAAATATATCAGGCAGTTAGTGAAAAGGTGAATTCAGATCAACCTGTAAAAATAAATGGAATTAGAGCAAACTTTGTTTTATGTGGAATTTGTAAGGCTGCAAAACAAAATGGAACAAAAGATATAAGTGCCTATGATATAAGAACAAAATCATATATTCCAATAAGAGATTTTCCAAAGAAAAAAGGATTAAAGCAGACAGAGGGATTATCTTATAATATTCTTGAAAACAAAGAAAATGCTTTTATGGATATTGATATTACTAAAGAACAATATTCTTTAGAGGATTATGAACAATGTGTTTTACCTCAAATTAAAGAAGGAAAAAATCTATATCTTTCTGGGAGAATGCCATTGTGGTTATTATCATCAATAAGTAACAGTTATGATTCAAGTAAAATTTTCACATTTCAACCAGGAAAAGGATTTACTTGTATTTCATCGATAGATGAAAAAGATTTAGGAACTATTGTTGATGGTGTAGATGGAATAGATATAAATCAATATTTTGAAGATAAAAAAGATAAAAGCAAGGCAAAATTACCAGCAGTTGTAGAAAAACAAGGATTTTTATCAAAAATAAAAGGTTGGTTTGCTAATTTTAGAGAAAATAGAGAAAAAGCTAAATATTTTGATGACACTATTAAATCTACTGTAGTAGCACAAGTTGAACAAAACTCTACTACAAAAAAATTTTTCCAAGCTGATTTACAACGAGGAATTTCTGAATCTTCAAAAGCAGTTGAACAATATTTATCTGCAAAAATACCAGATCAAGAAATGTCAAAAACTGATATTGGAGGTTAATAATGAATACAGATTTAGAATTATACAGAGTATTTTGTGAGGTAGTGAAATATAAAAACATTTCAAAAACTGCTGAAAGTATGTATGTCTCACAATCTGCAATTACTCAATCAATACAAAAATTAGAAAGTATGCTAGGTGGTAAAGTTTTTTATAGAAATAAAAATGGTGTTGAACTAACGGAAGAAGGGAAGAATCTTTACGAATATATAAAAGATAGCATTGAAACTATGAAAAATGCAGAAAATATATTTTCAAAATATATTACTTTAGAAAAGGGAAAAATAAGAATAGGTGGAGGCAATTCTTTACTATCATCATTAATTTTTGAACCATTTTTGAAATTTACAAAGAAATATCCTAATGTTGATATTTCTATTAGTAGTGGAATAACTGATGTCTTAATGCAGAAATTAGCAAATGGAGAATTAGATATAGTAGTTTTAAACTTACCATTTAAAGATAAAAAATATTCAAATATTGAAATAATTCCTTTGAAAAAATCTACTTTTTGCTTTTTCGCAAGTAAAAATTATATAAAAAAACATCCAGTTAAGAATTTTAAGGAATTTGAAAATAATACTCTTATATTACCAAAATCTCCATCATCTAAAAAGAAAATCCTAGACGATTTTTGTAATAAAGAAAATATAGATTTAATTGCTAATTACGAAGTTTCAAGTTCTTCAATAATGAAAAGATTAGTTTTAAATGATATTGGAATAGGATTTACTAATGTAGAAAACTTAAAAGATATTAAGGACAAGATAATAATTATAAATAAAATTGAAATAGAAGATACAAAAGAGGGAATAGCAACATTAAAGAAAAACATGTCTAATAAGGCAACTATTGAATTAGTTAAAGAAATAAAACAATATTATAAGCAAAACTAATAATTTGGATTAGAAATATTAATTTTACATATTGTTAAAAATATTGTATAATTTATTTAGATGCTTGAATAAGGGGAGGATAAATAAATGATTCAATCATATCAAAAAATATTAGAAATGGAGTCTGTTGCTACATTAAAATTAGAACAAGATAGACGAGAACTAGATAAAATAAGAAAAATATTATATCAAGAAAAAGACTTTATAATAAGCAGACTAATAACATATTTAAAGAGAGAATTAGATATAGATTATTTTAAATATAAAATAATTGATATTGATAATAATATTGCTGATATTTTAGTAAAAAAGGATAGTAAAATTTTTAAAAACAGTATAGACGGAAAAGACTCTTTGAATTTTAATGCAGAAGAGTTAATTGATAGTAGAATGTTTAACAATGAAGATGAAATAATTATAATAGATTTGAATTTTTATGAAAATTTATTAAATCTAGGATACTTATGTGACTCTTTAAATTATAATTATTTGTCATATTCTGATGAGATAAAAGACAAGCTTTCTACATTTGTTAATTATGTTATAAATAAAAATATTTATAAAAAGTAAAAACATAAGATGAAAAGTATAAAAATTAATTATATGGAGGTATAAAAATGGAAGAGAAAGAAGTAAACACAATTGACATTGCACAATTAGGTGCAGAAATTGGTATGGAGGCAAAAGAACAAACATTACCAAATGGTAAAGTTGTAAAATCTCTAGTATGGGATCAAGAAAATTTATTGAAGGCTGTAAATGCGGTAAAACATTTATCAGAAGAAGGAAAATCAGTTAGAATTACAGGTGCAGCTCCTGCTTGGCTTGTATCAGCATTAACACATACTGTTCATCCTTGCCCAGTTGGTGTGTATATGCCACAAATAGGAAAAGATGTTGATATACCACAATTAGCTCATGGAGAGGCTAATCCAGAGGGAGAAGTTGCATTTAAAACTACAGAAAAAGGAAATGCAGTTTTAGTAGAATTTAATATGGATTTACCTGAAGGAATTACAACATATGATGAAAATAACTTATCAAAAGTTGTAGTACCTGAAATTGCTCAGGGAAAAGCAGTTTATCTTTCAGGTAGAGGACCAAACTATTTAACAGTTGCAATTGCAGAAGCATATGCACATACAAATAGTAGTGTATCATTATTCCAACCAGGTGTAGGATATACTTGTTCAATTACTCATTCAAGAAGTAAAAGATTAGGAGATTTGACTAAAGATCCATTAGGAAAAGAAGAAATTAAAGAACAATTAGTAGCATCAAAAGAAGCTCCAGCACAAGAACAAGCTCAAAATAAAGAGGTTGAAATAAAAGAAGGCCCAGCAATAGACTAATATAAATAAATATATAGACATGCTTTAAATGAGTATGTCTATTTTTTATAAAATTATATTTAAATAATTGAAATTGATTAAATAAAAAAACATCATGGCAGGAATAAATCCTGTCATGATGTCCGTACTTCAGAAACAAATATTACTCTTCCTCGGTACTCCAGTCGAATTCTCCAGTAACTTTTTCATTTAACAGGTCGAAAGGCCAGTTATGCAGATATTCCTTCGTTACTTCTTCAGATTCTCTGTCATACACATAGCGCTGCTTCAACAGCTTGTCATCCAAATCATAAGCTTCGAGAATGATCTTTTTAGCAGATGCAATCAGTTCAGGAGAGATACCATCATTGTCAGAATTGTCGAACATTCCTAACCAACGAGAACTTTCTCTTATTTCTGTTGCAAGCTTGGGATTCGGCATAAGATATGCGGTGTTTCTGCCCAAACCCTGGCAATAAATCTTCTTAAGTCTGCTGTGTTTTCTAGGATCAAGATGACCTGCAGACCAGCCAGAAAGAAACTCAATTCCAGTTTCGGGAGCAGTACACAGTACTTTTGCAACATTGCAACCACCAGACCAAATCAAATCCGTACTCCAAGAAGGATAAATAACGGAAAACTCTGAATCATCATCTGCAACCAGAGTGATTTTCTTGAATTCTCCTCCCAAGCAATGACCGGCTGAATACCAAAGTTTATCACCAATGCGATTGGCAATGCACTTGGGATCGTGTGCTTGACGATATGCTTCAGCCGCAATTTCAGCTTCTCTTCTTGCAACATCTTCTGCACGAGCTTTACCAGCATCATCTAAAGGCAACTTATCAAGATATGTGCTAATATCAGAACGCTTAATGATAAAGTAGTGTGCTCCAGACATTGAATAGTCAGGAATTACGATTTCATCACGATAGTGAATCGGATAATCTCCTCCAGGAATGTTAACCGGTTTCAATCCTGCCTCATGCAGTGCTCTACGAAGGCGAGGCCAGAACTTAACATTGTTTCCAAGCTTCTTGCCCGGAATAACTTCTCTGGCTTGACGCAGATGGAAGAAACCACCTTTGCAATACTCACCAACGACATAAGCATCGCAATTGAACTGATACTTGCCATTGTCTAACCGAGTTACAAGGACCTCAGCTGTCTCGCCAAGGATGTGCTTAACCGTTACCTGAGTGTTGTTCTTGATAGTCTTCATATTGAAGTCCTCCTTAAAAATAGTATTTTATTTGCCCAATGAAGTAACATTAAACTTAATCAAAGTTGTTAATAAACAAAATTTAATCAATGATAAGCTTAATTTTACAACACTTTGCATACTTTTATTATACCAGATTTTATGTAAAACTTCAACTATCTTATACATTTATATTTTTAATGTAACATATAAGAAATACTTATATTAAATTCTGCAATTGACTTTATTAAAAAGCATAATTGTGATATAATAGATGAGAATTATTCAGAAAACATATATAAGGAAGTGATTTAAATGCAGAAAAAAGACAAAAAAAGTGAAAAAAATAATGATGAAAAAAGTTTCGCACATGCCGTTATATCATGGGATAATCCGACTTATGTAAAACCACTTGTAATTTCTTATAGATAAAGACATTTAACTTAATTCTTTTTTATATTTTCTGGATAAAAAAATTCAAAAAAAGAGGGTAATTACGACTAATGTAAAACTTTAATATATAAAATTAAATGAAAAATTAAATTTATCTAATATCACTAGATTAGAATTAGAAAATAAAGTAAAATGTATTTATATTGATAAGAATAAAAGTGTTAAAATTGATATTAAATAAAAAATTTAAAAGAAAGGAGAATAATAAATGGACAATAAAAACTTACAAATAACTAATCATGATTTTTTAATATATAAGGATTCAAACAATGATGTTAAGGTTAGTGTAATGTTAATAAATAACGATATATGGCTTACGCAAAATTTAATTGCAGAATTATTTGGTGTTGGAAGAAGTACAATAACAGAACATATTAATAATATATTAAATAGCGGTGAACTTGATGAAAATAAC
>ENA-OOSV01000276-OOSV01000276.1-human-gut-metagenome-genome-assembly--contig:-NODE-276-length-26155-cov-2.151111_pt1 | contig 26155 bp, 31 predicted proteins | sample MGYA00241179_ERZ501216 | MGnify/ENA primary metagenome ERZ501216 (study PRJEB25962, sample SAMEA2042498) | human gut metagenome | biome: human gut; feature: human-associated habitat; material: faeces...
CAACCTGTTCAAACTTTCAAAACATAAGATATGAGGGGTAGACGTCCTAGCAAAATCATCCTTTTAATGAATAACAAAAAAGACAGGATTTAAGTCCCGTCTCTTAATCTCTATTTCTTTATATCTAATATTTTATATTTCATTATTCCTGCTGGTGCATTTACTTCAACTGTTTGTTTCTTTTTAGCACCTAATAAAGCAGCTCCTAATGGTGATTCATTAGAGATTTTATTTTCGGCCAAATTAACTTCTGTTGAACCAACAATTGTATATTCTATTTCTTCGTCAAATTCAACATCTAATACTTTTACAGTATTACCAATTTGAACTGTATCTGTATCAATTTCTTTTTCATCAATTATTTTAGCATGTCTTAATTTATTTTCTAACTCAGCTATTTTAACTTCATTTTCAGCTTGTGCATTTTTAGCCTCATCATATTCTGAATTTTCTGATAAATCTCCAAAACCTAATGCTACTTTTATTCTCTCTGCTATTTCTGTTCTTTTTTCAGTTTTTAAATAATTTAATTCTTTATCTAAATTATCATACCCCTCTTGTGTAAGGATTACCTCTTTTTCTTCCATTTTCACAACCTCCATTACATTGTTTGTTATTCATTAAGTCCTATATTGTAAATAAATATAGGACTTTTAAAACTTATATTATATTAAGTCAGTTTTCCCATTTTGTCAAGCGATTTTTTACAAAATTTCTAATCTTTAAACAATTCTTTTCCATCTTTCAAATATTCATACCCAGAAAACACTGTTGCTATTACAGATATTAATAAACAAATTGAAGTAATAGCATTAAATATTATACTACCTTGATTCATATAAATCATCCAACTGCTTTCCATCGCTACTTTAATATCTGTTGTAGCTCTTGTAAAATCAAAGAAATTAAATTTATCTATAAATAAAAGTATTATTGCTATCATTTGTGTTACTGTCTTTAATTTGCCCCAAATTGATGCTGCAATTACTTTTCCACCTTTTTCTACTGCTATTAATCTATATCCTGAAACGATAAATTCTCTTGCTAATACAATAGAAGGTATCCAAGCTGGTATTTTATCCATTTCAACCAGCATAACCATTGCTGTTAAAACTAAAATTTTGTCTGCCAATGGGTCTAAAAATTTTCCAAATGTTGTTACTTGATTTCTACTTCTTGCTATATATCCATCTAATTTATCTGTAATTGATGCTATTATGAATATTAAATCAATAATTAAATATGAAATTGGTATTCCTAATACATCACCTTGAATTCCTAAGAATGGAATTATTACCATTATTGGAACAAGTATTATTCTAAAAATTGTCAATTTATTTGCTAAATTCATTTTCCCAAAACCTTTCTATTTATTTCAACATTTCTATTGCTTTTTGTAATTGAGTGTCTTCACTTTCTTTAATACTTAAAGAATTTTGAACACTTTCAGGTAGTTCTACTTTTTCATCAGGTTCTATTCCAACTTTATGTATTTTATTTCTATTTGGTGTTTGATATTCTTCTATTGTTATTTTTATTCCACTTCCATCATTAAGTTTCAAAATTTGTTGAATTACACCTTTTCCATATGTTGTAGTTCCTACTGTCTTTGCTTTTCCTAAATCTTTTAATGCTCCTGCTAATATTTCTGATGCACTTGCTGTATTTTCATTTGTTAATATTATTATTGGCATATTTATTATAGCATCATTTTTAGATTTTCTTACTGTTTCTTTATTGTTTTTGTCTACTTCATATAATAAAACAGAATCTTTATCTGTCATATAATCAGCTATTTCTAGTGCTTGGTCTACTATTCCCCCACCATTATTTCTTAAATCTATTATTAATGATTTTATGTTTTGTTTAGCTAATTCTTCATATTTTGCTTTAAAATCTTCTGCTGTTGTTTCATCAAATGATGTAAATTGAATATAGCCTATGTTATTTGAAATAACTTTTCCTTCAACTTGATTTACTTTTACTTTTTCTCTTGTTATTTCATATTTAATTGTTTCTACTCCTCTTAATATTTCAACAACAACTTTTGTTCCTGCTTCTCCTTTGATATTATTAGAAGCTACTGTCATATCACTTGCTTTATACTCAACTCCATCAACTGAAACTATAAGGTCTCCTGCTTGTATTCCAACTTTTTCCGCTGGACCACCTTTAATTGTTGATAATACTTGTATTTTATCATATTGAGTGTTTTTTATCATGTATATACCTATTCCTACAAAATTTCCCATTGTATCATCTAAATAAGTATCCATATCTTCTTTTGAGATATATTCTGTATATGGGTCTCCTAATCCTTCAATATATCCTTTTATAGCACCTTCTTCTAATTTTTCGTCATCAACATCACCTAAGAAATATTTATCTATTATCTCTCTATATTTAGTTAATTTACTTGAAATGTCTTTGTTTGTATTATTTGCACTTACTAATACTGGATTTTCTACAAAATATGTATATAGTGATATTGATGTAATCATAAATGTTATAAAAACTGATAGTGCTACAATCATTAACATTTTATATACTTTATATTTTTTATTTTCTTCCATATTTTTCCTACACCTTTCATAAATTTTGAGCGGAAATAATATAACTCCGCTCTTTAATTGTAAAATAATAAATTATAAGTTTTTAAAACAAATCCCTTTTATTATAAAATATTATAAATTTTACATTTTATGTATGATATTACATATAATTTGCCGGATTTACTCTTGAATCTTGTCCATATCCTGTTGCATATCCATTATAACTATATGGAGATGTTCTCACTTCAAAATGTAGATGTGGTCCAGAAGAATTTCCAGTACTTCCACTAAGCATTATTTGTTGACCTTTGCTTACAGTTTGTCCAGGTGATACACAAATTGAACCATATGTACCATGTGCATAGTATGATTGTAATCCATTAGCATGTCTTATTACAACATAAGTTCCATAACTTCCTGATAAATTAGCAGTAGACATTACCACACCTGCTGCTGCTGCATATACTGGTGAACCTGATGATACTGCATAATCTATTGCTCCATGAAATTTACCACTTGAATAATAGCCATTTGTTGATATTGAACCACCACTTACAGGTCTCATAAAATATCCTGAACCAGTTGATGTTGAATTACCACCATTATTACTATTATTATTGTTTTTACTTTCTTCTTGTCTTCTTAATTCTTCCAATTGTTTTTGATATTTGGCTTCTGCTGCCTTAATTTCACTAGCTATTTTAGCATTTGCTTGTTTTAGTTCTTGAATTTCTTGCTCCAACTCTTTTTCTTGATCTGATAATTGTGAAACATATTTACTTTTTTCAGATTTTGCTGTTTTTAGTTCAGCAGATACACTCTCTTTACTTGCCTTCGCAGTAACTAAATCTTGTTTACTAGTCTCTATCTCTTTTTTAGCTGTTTCTATTTCTTCTTTTTGTTTTTCTATTTTTTCTAATAATTCTGTATCCATTTTTGTAAGTTCTGAAACCAAATAATAACTAGAAATAAAATCAGTTAAACTTTTCGAACTTAATAATACATCCAAATATGAAGTTTCACCAGATACGTATATTGCAACCATTCTTTGCTTTATTAACTCTTCTTGTTTTTTATAATCTTCTTCTGCTTGTGCTAATTTTTGTTCTTGTTCTTTTATTTTAGCATTAGCCTCACTTATTTGTGAATCCAAACTATCAATTTGTGTTTCATAGTTTTCTATTTGAGAACTTATACTTTCTACTTGTTTCATTGTTTCTGATTTTTTAGATTCTATTTCTTTTTGTTTTTCTTTTGCTTCATCTATTTGACTATTAATTTCACTTTGTTGATTTTTTTGTTTATTTATTTCTTCTTTTGTAACTGCCAACGATATATTTGTACTTGCTAAAATTATTACTACTAATAGTATTCCTATAATTTTTTGACATATATTTTTCATATGTTACTTTCACTCCTCTTCGTTGTTACTTTCTTGTCCTGGGACTAATCCATTTGTTATATATGGTAATGGATCTGTTGCAACTCCATTTATTCTAACTTCAAAGTGTGCATGTGGTCCTGTTGAATATCCTGTTGAACCAACTTTTAAAATTGAATCTCCTCTTTTAACAGATTGACCAACCTCAACCAATATTGCTGAACCATGTGCATACAATGTAGAAATTCCGCCACCATGGTCTATAATAACCATATTTCCATATGCTGCGTTTAACTCAGCTTTTACAACAATTCCATCATTTGCAGCAACAAAGTTTGCTCCCTCTGGTGCTCCAATATCAACACCTGTATGTAATTTATATTGACCTGTTATAGGATGAACTCTCATAGCAAATTTTGATGTAATTCTTGTATACCCTGGTACTGGCCATTCTAATTCTCCTCCTATATAAGCTGTGTCAATTCCTTGTTGTGCTAATGCCAATATTTGTTGATTTACAATATCATATTGTTGATTTATTTCATCTATTTTTTCTTGTAGATTTTTCTCTTCATCAGAAAGTTTTGCTATAAAATTTTCTCTCATCTTTTTCGTATTTTGTAATGTTCTTGTTGTTCTTGTTTGATTTTCTACTATTGTTGCTAATTCTTTTTTCTCGTTTTCAAGTTTTTGCATTGATAAATCCATTGTTTTCTTTTTTGTTTCTAAATTGTTTATCAATTCTTCATCTATTTGTGTTAATTGAGAAATTATGTAATAACTAGATATAAAATCTGATAAACTTGATGAATTTAGTAACACATCCAAATATTGGGTATCTCCTGCAATATAAATCGCTACCATTCTTTGTTTAAACAATTCAACTTGTTTGTCATACTTTTCTGTTATAGTATTTAATTCTGTCTCTAATTGACTAATAGATTCTTTTAGTTCTGTAATCTTACTTTCTTGTTCTGCTAATTCTTTTTCTGCTGTTTCTATCCTGCTATCTAGTTTTTCTACCTGTTGTAAATTTTCTGACAGATTACTTTGAACATTTTCTAATTGTCCATTTGCTTCATTTAGTTGATTTTGTAATTCACTTCTTTGTGTTTGTAAATCTGTTGCAGTATTAGATATATTATTTTCTGTTTCATTTTCTGCATATACATATGTGTATATTGCTCCAAAACAAATTAGTAAGATTAAAACAACACATAAATTTTTACGCATGTTTTCTCTCCTTCGCTCATCGTCATCCGAATTTTTTCCAAAAATTCGTCTGCCAATTCTTAGGCAGTTTGCTTGTCATTAGCTAAAATTTTATACTTTTAAGTATTTTCTCATTGAGATAACACTACCTAGTGCTCCTATTCCTATTCCTAATAACATATATACTACAATTATTGATGAAATCATATCTTTAAATCCTACTAAACTAATATTTATTGTTTTTAAGAATCCGGCATTTACTGCTTGTTCTGCTAAAACACTATATGCTCCACCTACAATTACTATTGAAATAATGCTTGCTAAAATTCCTATTATCATACCTTCTACTATAAATGGCCATCTTATGAAATTATTTGTTGCTCCAACATATTTCATTATTGATATTTCTTTTCTTCTGGCATGAACTGTTAATTTTATAGTATTTGCTATTATAAATATAGAAATCACTATTAATAATACTAAAATTACACCTGTTACTATTTTTATTCCTTTTGCTAAGCTTAATAATGTTGATACAGTTTTATCACTACTTGTAATTTCATTTACATTTTCTATTTGCAGAATTTTATTTTGTACATCTTTACTCAAATTTAAATCTGTTAATGTTACTATGTATGATGTAGGAAAATAATCTGCTCCATATGGCTCTATTAAACTTGATTTATCTCCAAATTTTTCTTTCATAGTATTTAATGCATCTGTTTTGTCTTTGAATTCAATTGTACTTACACCATCTATTGCTCTAATTTCTTCTCCTACTTTTTGTACTTCTTCATCTGTTGCATCTTTTTCTAAGAATACTTGAAAACCTTGTTCTGATTTTACTTGTTCTACAAAATGATTTATGTTTTCTCCTAAAATCAAGAATATTCCAAATATTATCATAGTTGCACACATTATCATTAAAGATGCACCTGTTGATTTTTTATTTTTAAAAACGTTACTAAATCCTTCTCCTATTAAATATCCAAATATATTATATTTCACTATCATAACCACCTTTTTTATCATCTCTTACAATGTCGCCTTTTTCTATATGTATTACTCTTTTTTTCATTTTATCTACTATATCTTTCGCATGTGTTGCTACTACTACTGTTGTTCCTCTCATATTTATTTCATTTAATAAGTTCATTATTTCCCATGCTGTATCTGGATCTAAGTTTCCAGTAGGTTCGTCTGCAATTAACATAGATGGATTATTTACTAGTGCTCTTGCTAATGCCACTCTTTGTTGTTCTCCTCCTGATAGTTCATTTGGATACATTTTTGCTTTTCCACTTAATCCGACTAATGACAATACCATAGGTACTTGTCTTCTTATATGTCTTGGTGTTGCTCTTACTATATACATTGCATATGCTACATTATCATATACTGTTTTGTCTGGTAATAGTCTGAAATCTTGGAATACAACTCCCATACTTCTTCTTAAATATGGTACTCTACTTTGTTTTAAAAATGTTGTGTCTTTTCCATTTATTATGATGTTTCCTGATGTTGGTTCTTCTTCTTTTAATATTAATTTTATTAATGTTGATTTTCCACTTCCTGATGTTCCTACTAAAAATGCAAATTCTCCTTTGTCTATTACAAAATTTGCATTTTTTACAGCTTTTGTTCCTGTGTCATATGTTTTTGATACGTTTCTGAATTCTATCATTTTATTTTCTTCCCTTCGTTACTTATCGTACATTTTATCATTTTTCTTTCTATTCTATATTTCGATTTTGTTTGCTATTAATTATTATTTTTCTTTTAAATCATATCAATAATCTACTAATTTTGCAATAGTTTTCATCAAAAAAACACAGGAATTTTTTACAAATTATTATAGTTCAATAAAAATAATAAAAGTTACTTCAAATGTGTAATATATAAATATTTTTAGTCAAAGACCCAATGGTAGACCCCAGATATGTTTTTGACTAAAAATATTTGTATATTACCCACTTAAAGCAACTTTCTATTAAATTATAAAGAAACAAGAACTACACGAAATCCCCAATTACATATACTGCTATCTACTCTCTTTCCCGCAAAAGCAAATAATCCGGCATCACTAGTACCTCCATAACTTCCACCACGTATAAATAATGGTTCATATAATCCAGCATAATAGGAATAAGCACCATACCAAGATGTATTTCCTATGCCTTCTGTTGACGTTTCTCTTATTCCATCACCATATATCTTGGTGTTTTTAATATAATTTGCACCCTTAGCAATTTTTAAATTAGCAACTGTATTTGTTATAGTTACATTATCTTGGGCATTATCATGTGGATATACAGTAATATATTTTGTACTTTTTCCATTTTTCAATTCACTCATTACATAATTAGCATAAGTTTCCAATTTTTCATTTTCATTGTTTATAAGTCCAGCTACATGTTCAGTTGTTCCACCTGTCAAATCATATATTCCATATATTGTTCCTGTTGAACTTGCTAATATTCCTTTTTTTTCTCTCCACGTATATATTCCTTCTTGTGTCTTATTATTTATTGCTTCTATTGTTGTTGACACATTATTTCCATCATATGTTTCTCCTGCACATCCTGTTACTCCATATGCACTTTTAATACTATTACTTAATGTTACATTATTTAATATAATATCATTTCCATTTAATCCATACTCACTATCACTCAAATAAGCAACTGCTCCCCATTCACTATTTTTCATTAAATGACTATCTGTTGAAGTATTACTAAATCCATAAATATTTTCATTTTCTGCTAACACTCTTGATATTTTAAAAGCATCATTCATATTAATATAATTCATTGAATATGTTAATCCTTGAAATGTTGGATATTTTATTGCTGTTTCTTTTCCATCTTTCCACTCATAATTTGTACCATTTTTTATACTATATTCTCCATCTAGCCAATTTCTAGCTGTTGTTGTTACAGTATTTGTTGTTCCTGCTTCTTTTGCTGGAACAATTGATGTCATTTGACTATAATTTACTGAACTTGCTTTTACTGGTGCACTATTATTTCCTGACGCATATCCTGCTTCAAATTTTGCAACCCATATTCCTGCTAATTCTTTATCCCATCCACCATTTGCATAATTTATACTACTTTCATTTGTAAATGCTGGATGAACTGTATAAGTATCTCCATTTGTTACTATTGTTTGATTTTCTGATGTTTGTCTTTGAGCTGTTTGTAATTTTCCATTTTCATCATAATAATTATCTGTTAATCCAACTAAAAATACTATATCAAATTTTTGTGTTTCTACACCATTTTCTTTGTGGATTCTGTATGCATATCTTGGTATCCATACCCACATACTTCCATCTTCTGTTTTGGCATTTGCCCATTTTTTGTTTTCATAATTATACCATTCTGTGTCATTACTTGTTGTATCAACTGTTGTTCCTTCTGCTGAATTAGTTGGGTCTGTAAATTTTATTGCACGCATACCAGTCATTAATTCTGGTTTATTTACTTTTCCATCCCATCTTGAATTTGAATTAGAGTTTGTATACCTATTAAGTTCTTCTTCATATTGATTTAATAAATCTTGTTCTTGTCTTTGAGCATCTTCTGTCCTGTTTTTTGCTTCTTTTGCATTTTTAAATAATCCTGTATTTGTTAATGATGATATTGTTATTCCTGATAAAATAAGCAATATTATAATTGTTATTACTAATGCTATAAGTGTTATACCTCTTTTTCCTTTTGTATATTTCATTCTTATTTCCTCCTTTGTTAATTTTTCACAAATCAATATAAAATTATACATATTAAAATTCACACTGCATATCAATTTATATTTTATAATTATCAAAAATAAATGTCAATACATCTGAATGATTTTATCGCATAAAAACAGATATTTATCAAATATAAAATCCTTCCCAAAAACACCATAAAATATTATATTATAATAGAAAAGAGGAATAAATATGGACAAATCAAACATAAACCAACATATAGGAAATAAATTTCAAGAATATAGATTAAAAAATAATTTAACACAAAATCAAGTTTCAGAATTAACAGGATTAGAACCAAGACATATTAGCCAAATAGAAAGAGGACTTTCAAAAGGAAGTATTGATACACTATTAAAACTATGTAATGCCTATAAAATTACCCCTGACATTATATTATATGATTTATTAGATGAAGATTTAAAAAACAATATTTCTATATATGAAGAGAAATTTAAAAAGTTAAGTCAAAGAGACAAAGATAGTATATTACATTTTATTGAATATTTCCTGTCAAAATAATCATTACAATTTTTTAATAAATATTTCTAAGTAGATTTCATTTATATAGAAATCTACTTTTTTATAATTTTTCTAAATCTTTTCCATATTTAACGCCTAATGAATATGCTAATGCAAAATAGTATTCTTCTGTATTATAAATTAATTCCATTATCTCATTAAATTTTTTCTTTTGATTATCTTCTAGAATCAAATCAAATTCATCTATCAAATCATACATTCTAGTATATTTTTCATTAAATTCTCCATTTTCTTTTAATACATCTATTTTTTCATTTATCATATTAGTAACAAATTTATAACTACCATCATTAAAAAAATCCATATACATTCTCTCCTTTATACATACTATATTTTAAGTATACCTAAAATAATATAAAATTACACATTTATTTTAAATTTAATATTAAGAACCAAAAAATCTATAATAAACTATAACCATTAAATATATATTGTTATTTTATTCTATTGACACATATACTAATATATACTAAAATAAAATTAGATAAAATAATTTCAATCAAAAGGAGTCCTATGGAAAGTTTATTAGAAAAAATATACAATGATAAAACATTTATAAATATTATTAAAGACTTATTAGAAAATGAAACCGTAAAAAAAATGAAAGACTATAAACAACATTATGAGACTAACTGTTTTGATCATTGCTTAACAGCTTCTTATTATTGCTACAAAATATGTAAAAAACTTGGATTAGATTATATTTCTTGTAGTCGAGCTGCTATGTTGCACGATTTATATTTATATAATTGGCGAAAAAGAGAAAATGGTCGAAAAGGATTACATGCCTTTACTCACCCTAAAACTGCTTACATAAATGCTTTAAAACTAACAAATTTAAATGTTAAAGAATCTGATATTATTTTAAAACATATGTGGCCTGTAACATTTTTTGCTTTTCCCAAATATAAAGAGAGTTTTATTTTAACATTAATTGATAAATACTGTGCTATTAATGAATCTCATGATGCGATTTACAACAATTTTTGCCAGAAGAAGTTTTTCAGATATGCTTATGTATTTTTATGTTTATTGTTTATTCGAGTTTAAAATAACCCCAAATTATTAAATAATTTGGGGTTATTTTATTTTTTTAGATTTTCTATTTCCTCATCTTTTAACCCTGTTATTTCTGAAATTTCTTTTTTTGAGAGATTTTTACTTAGCAGTTTTCTCGCTATTTCCTTTACCCCTTCGATTTTTCCTTCGATTTTTCCTTCGATTTTTCCCTGTTTTTTACCATTCATAAAAATTTTAGTATTTTCTTCTTGAATCATCTCAAATACAGCCATCATAGTATCATCTCCTCTATTTCTATTAAAATTATATTTTTTTAATATAATTTGTATAGTCATTATATGTAAATATTTCCATATTGCTTTATTTTATTTATTATAATATCATTTTTATTTTTTGTCAATATTTATTTTTAGGTTAATTAAAGTGCAAAATAGATGAAGCAGTTTACAACTACTTCACCTATTTTATCTAAAATTATTCTGCTTTGTTTTCTGTTGTTTCAGCAACTGGTGCTTCAACAACTTCTTCTTTAACTTCTTCAACAGCTGGTTCTTCAACTAAATCTTCTTTAACAGTAATTTCTCTGTTTTCAATTCTAGCTCCAACCATTTCCTTAGTTTTAGCAGCTTTACCTACTCTATCTCTTAAATAGAATAATCTAGCACGTCTTGCTTTACCTACTCTAACTAATTCAACTTTTTCAACTAATGGTGAATGAATTAAGAATGTTTTTTCTACACCAACACCGTAAGATGTTTTTCTTACTGTAAATGTTTGGTTAACTCCTCCACCTTGAACTTTAATTATAATTCCTTCGAAAACTTGGATTCTTTCTTTGTTTCCTTCTTTAATTCTAACATGTACTCTAACTGTATTACCAACTTTTAATTCTGGTATTTTATTCTTAAGTTGTTCGTGTTCTATTGATTTAATAATATCCATTTTAGAATTTACCTCCTTCTTTATTTATGAGCGGTGCCTACTTTGTTTGGCACGTCATCTATTTTTTCTAAAATTTTCTTATCTTCATCAGATAAATTAACTTTTTCTAAAAGATCTGGTCTTTTATCCAAAGTTCTTTTCAAACTTTGTTCTCTCCTCCATTTGTCTATCATTTGATGATTACCTGAGCGTAATACCTCTGGCACTTGTTGACCCTCAAAAATTTCTGGCCTTGTATATTGTGGATACTCCAAAAGTCCTTGTGCAAAAGATTCTTCTGTTGTTGAATCTTCTTTCAAAACCCCTTCTACATATCTACTTACAGAATCGATTAATACCATTGCTGGCAATTCTCCACCTGTTAATACATAATCACCTATCGAAATTTCTTCATCAACTATTGTGTCTAATACTCTCTGGTCTATACCTTCATAATGACCACAAAGAAGAATTAAATTTTTTTGTTTTGATAGTTCTTCTACTTTTTGTTGGTCTAATTTTTTTCCTTGTGGTGACATATAAATAACTCTTGTTTTTTCAGATTTTTCTGTGTTTTGAATTGCAAATTTATATGCATCATAAACAACATCTGGTTGAATTACCATACCAGCACCACCACCATAAGGAGTATCATCAACTTTTTTATGTTTATTTTTTGAAAAATCTCTAATATTTATTAAATTAACATTTATTAGTCCTTTTTCTTTTGCTCTTCCAATAATGCTTTCATCTAAAATATCAAACATTTCTGGGAAAAGTGTCAAAACATCAAATTGCATTTTGATTTTATACCTCCATTATTGTGCTTTAAATTAGTCCTTTTAAAAGATGAGCAACTATCTTTTTTTCATCTAAATTAATTTCTTTAATTACATCAGATATTGCAGGTAATAATAATTGTTTTCCAAGTTCATCTTTTACAACATATATATCACAACTTCCACTATTAAAAACATCATCTAATTTACCAAGTAATTTACCTTCATCAGAATAAACATCTAATCCTATTAAATCAACAATATAATATGTACCTTCATCAAGTTCCGGTTCATCTTGTCTATTAACTTTTAAATATGAATTACGCAAAAGTTCTGCATCTTCAACTTTGTCTATCCCTTTGAATTTTATTAATACCATATCTTTATGATATTTTACCTCTTCAATTTCATATTGCTTTTTAGTTTTATTTGATTCAATATATACTTTTTTCAAATTATCAAATCTAGTAATATCATCTGTAAAAGGTTTGACTTTTACCATTCCTTTAATTCCAAATGTATTAACAATTTGACCTATTTCTAAAAATTCTTGCATATTCTAACACCTACTAATCAATAAATTCTACTGAAACTTTCTTATGTTCCCTAGCTCCAACTGATTTAGCAACAGTTCTTATAGATTTTGCAAGTCTTCCTTGTCTACCTATTACTCTACCCATATCTTCATTTGCAACTTTTACTTCAAATACTATACCTTTTTCATCTTGTTTTTCAGTTATTTCAACTGCATCTTTATTATCAACAAGATTCAAAATTATAGTTTCAATAATTTCTTTCATAATTTAACCTCTCGCTAAAATTATTTTGCTGCATTTTCAATTAATTTTTTTACAGTATCTGTTGGTTTTGCACCATTTTTAATCCATTGTGCAACTTTTTCTTGATCTAAAACTATTGTAGATGGTTCTGTCATTGGGTTATATGTTCCTATTTTTTCGATTATTTTACCATCTCTTGGAGATTTAGAATCAGCAACTACTATATGATAGAAAGGAGCTTTTTTCTTTCCTTCTCTTTGTAATCTGATTTTTACCATTTCAAATTCACCTCCTAAAATTTATAGCATTTTTAAAATGCCATTTATTTATATAAATTTAAAAACTTAAAAACATTTTTATAAAAGTATTATATATACATCTTTTTTTAGTTTATTACATTTTAAAATTTTTCAAAGCATTTTCATCAATACCATTCATAAATTTTTTCATTCCACCTTTGCTTTTCATCTGCTTCATCATTTTTTGTGTCATTTCATAAGATTTAATGAATTTATTTATATCTTGTACTGTTGTTCCACTTCCCTTAGCAATTCTAATTCTTCTACTTGCATTCAAAAGTTTTGTATTTCTTTTTTCTTTTGGAGTCATAGAACAAATAATAGCTTCAATTTTCCCAAATTCCTTATCATCAACTTTTATATCTTTAAATTGATTCATACCAGGAATTAGTTTCAATAATGATGAAAAAGAACCCATTTTTTTCATTTGTCTAATTTGAGCCAAATAATCATCTAAATCAAGCTCACTCTTTCTCATCTTCTTTTCTAATTTTTCTGCTTCTTCTAAATCAAAAGCTTCTTCTGCTTTTTCTATAACTGCTAAAATATCACCCATACCCAAAATTCTTGATGCCATTCTATCTGGATGGAAAACTTCTATATCACTCATTTTCTCACCAGTTGCTGCAAATTTTATAGGTCTACCAGTTACCTTTTTAACAGAAAGTGCTGCACCACCACGTGTATCACCATCTAATTTTGTTAGAACAATTCCATCTATCCCAACTTTTTCATTAAATGTTTCAGCAACATTTACAGCTTCTTGACCAGTCATAGAATCTACAACTAATAATATTTCATGTGGTTTTACACTTTTTTTAACATTCTGTAATTCTTCCATCAATTGTTCATCTATTTGTAAACGTCCAGCTGTATCTAATATGATTACATCATTTAGTTTTGACATTGCTACATTTATTGCTTGTTTTGCAATATGTACAACATCTTTTGATTGTTCATTTGCATATACCGGAATATTTAACTGTGCTCCAACAACTTGTAATTGTTTTATAGCTGCTGGTCTATAAACATCACATGCTACTAATAATGGCTTTTTACCTTGTTTTCTAAATAGATTTGCAAGTTTTCCAGATGTTGTTGTTTTTCCTGAACCTTGAAGTCCAACCATCATTATTATTGTTGGTGGGTTTGGTGAAAAATTAACTTTACTTTCTGTTCCACCTAAAAGTTCAACTAATTCGTCTTTAACTATTTTTATAACTTGTTGTCCTGGTGTTAATGATTTTAAAACATCTTGTCCTAATGCTTTTTCTTGTATATTCGCTATAAATTCTTTTACAATTTTATAGTTAACATCTGCTTCTAATAGTGCAAGTTTTACTTCTCTTAACATTTCTTTTAAGTCAGATTCTGTAATTCTTGCTTTTCCTTTTAATTTTCTTGTTATTTCTTGCAATCTAGAAGATAGTCCTTCAAAAGCCATTTGATTTCCTCCCTATACTAAACAATCCAATTCTTTTCTTATAGTTTCCAAGATGTGAGCTACTTTTTTATCAGATGATGTTTTTTCTATTTTTGCTAGTTCTGATAATACGTGCTCTATTGTTTTTTCTTGATTCGACATCCTTTTCATAAATAACAACTTCTCTTCGTATTCGAAAAGCTTTTTTTCCCCCTTCTTTATTATGTCTCTAACAGCTTGCCTTGTTATACTATTGTTTTCAGCTATTTCTGATAGTGACAAGTCGTTATTGTAGTAGTCATTTAAGAGTTCAAATTGTTTATCTGTTAATAATTTACCATATAAATCACACAATATACTTATTTCAACGTTTTTTTCCATAATAACTACCCTCTTTTTTGTAATGCTATTATACTTTACACTATTTTTATTCATTTGTCAAGTGTTTTGCTAGATTTTTTCGATATTTACCCCACTTTTCGTTACATTTTATATTTTTATACTATTAATAAAAGGGACCCTCAGTAAAAAACTGAAAGTCCCTCTTATTAAAACGGTTTAATTTTTGTTAATAGCTTCCACAAGCTCTTTTTGAGTTCTTTCTGCTTCCGCTCTTGTTGCACTGTCCCATTCATTAGGTGTAAACTTTTCGTTGTTCTTATAAGCAAACATCAGCCCCCTAGATGAATTTACAACCGCTCCACCCTTTTGGTTATCAAAGTTCACAGCAATATCATTTGCCGTAGCTCCCTGTGCTCCATAACCTGGAACCAAGAAAAATGTATTTGGTAACATCCTTCTTAATTCTTCTGCTTCAACTGGATGCGTTGCACCAACAACAGCTCCAACAAGACTGTACTTCTCTTGCCAGCCACATTTCGTATACTTTCCCCACTCATCAACAAGTCTCGCAACTTTTTGATAAACTTTTTCTCCATCATCTGTCACAAGATTTTGTATTTCATCAGAGGAAGGATTTGAAGTTTTTAATAAAACAAAAACGCACTTGTCATTTTCTTTTGCCATTTCAATAAATGGCTTAACTCCATCTGTTCCGAAATATGGATTGATAGTAATTGCATCAATTGGTGACTCCTTATGCAAAAACGCTTTTGCATACTGCTTTGAAGTATTTCCAATATCAGCTCTCTTAACATCTGCAATAACAAATAAACCTTCTTCTTTTGCCTTTTCTGCACATGCCCAGAACAAGTCTGACATTCCAACAGCCTCAAAAAAAGCTATATTGATTTTTATTGCCGCTACCTGATCTTTTACAGCATCAATATACTTGTAGCAAAATTCCTGCATAAAATCACATGCAGCCATTCCACAGTTACCGGTTTCTTTTGGTAATTCAAGTACTTTTTCCATATCAGGATCAAGTCCTGCCAAAAGAGGTCCTTTCTGTTTTACAAGTTCATTTAACCGTTCCATTTTGTTCATACTTCTGACCTTTCTCCCATTTGGGATAAAAACTTTTTTATTTGGTTACCAAGAAACAGTTTAACATAATATTTTAATTTTGTCAACCATTGTTATTTTTCCAATTTTCTCTTTTGCACTGTATACGTAATCTTAGCCACAAAACTACTTGGAACAAAATGACTAAAAAATATACCAGCCTTAACATCTAATCCAGGCACAATATAAAATTTCCCATTAAATAACTTTTTAACAGCAAATTTGGCTACTTTATAACTATTTGCCTCTCTCATGTGAAATTTCACATTTGCGACATTATTAAAATTTGTATTCACTGGTCCAGGACATAAAATACTAATTTGAACATTTGATTTTTCCTTTTTCAATTCTTCTCTTATAGACTCTGAAAGTCTTACCACATAAGCTTTTGTTGAATAATATGTTGCCATTAGTGGACCTGGCATAAAACCAGCTATTGAAGCAACATTTAAAATCTTACCACTATTTTTTGCTTTCATATCAATTAAATATAACTTAGTTAAAATATGATAAGCAACAATATTGGTTTTTATCATTGTTAATTCTTTATTCAAATCTGTATGTGTAAAATTTCCACAATCTCCGAAACCTGCATTATTAATTAAGATATCCACATCTTTTACACATTTGTGCAAATCTTTGCAATTTTGTTCTATTGCTAAGTCCATTGATATTACTTGAATTTCTATATTATTTTCTTTTTTTAGTTCTTCTTCTAATTCATTTAATTTTTGTTCATCTCTTGCTACTAATACTAGGTCATATCCTTTTTTAGCTAATACTCTTGCCATATCTCTTCCTATTCCAGAAGATGCTCCCGTTATTAATACTTTCATATACTTTCCTCCATTTTTTATACTATCTTTAAAATTTCACTAATAGTTTTTATCCTATAATCCGGCTCAATAAGAACTGTCTCTTTCTTCTTCCATTTATTATCTATTTTTTGCTCATACCAAACAGTTTTTACATCTAGTATCTTTACTCCTAATAAATCTTCTAATAATTCATCACTAACAAAAACAATATTATTATATTCTTCTTTTGGAATATCTTCAAAAGCTTTCATATATACTTTTAAATTAGGTTTTCTATCTTTTACCTCCTCAGAAATAACTATTTTTTTGAAATATTTTTTTATTCCCTCACGTTCTAAAATATATTCTACATTCCTAATTGAATTATTACTTATAATTCCCAAATAATATCCTTGCTGATATAATTTAATAATTGTATCTTTTGTTTCTTTATCTAAAATATGGGATTCCAATAATAACATATCAATTTTTTCTAAGTCTTCTTCTGATATATCTAAAATTAATGACAAATCTTTGTATATTTCTTTTTCTGTAACTTTTCCTAGTGAATTTAAAATTTGATAATTTTTCCATTTTTTAAATATATCATCCCATTTCAAATCATATTTAACTAATATCGAATTGATTTCACTATCAACATTTTCAAATTTATTAATCAAAGTATAACCCCAATCAAAGAAAATATATTTATATTTCATAATTATTTTCTCCTTTTCACAATATTATAATAAAACAGAGCTTTTATCTAACCAATTTTAACCCTAACAATATAAATTAATACTGTTCCAACTGCCTTTATTGTATCAAAAATATTATTCTTAAACAATAAATTTTATAAAATATTCTAAAACTACTGAATAATGTTTTTTATGATAGAAAAATATATAATGGCAAAACAGTCAAAGTCAATGATATCATCAAAAGAAAAAAATTAAGATAAATCATTTAAAACATTATTAGAAAAAAACTATAAAATGTACATACACTACATCTTATAGTCTTTTTTATTATATTCAACAATTTATTTTTTACTAAATTTATTTAAAACAATCCCTACTTTATGCACAATTTCAGTAGATTTTCTATTAGCAATATCCTTACCAAAAGCCTTACCACTAACAGTAAGAGCAGATACCAAAGCACTCAAAACAAACTGAATATCAAATGGTAAATGTAACTGCGTAGAAATCTTTATAGAAATCAATGCACTAATTGAACCACTTAATACCCCACAAATATCACCAATAACATCTGCGCATATATTTGCAACCTTAGGTGCATTTTTTATTAATTTTATTGAATCTTTTGAACCCTTTACTTTTTTTGTTGCTTTTGCGTGAAATTCTTCTTCATTTGCAACTGTAACAGCTACACCTATAATATCAAAAAATATTCCTAAAAAAACTACTAACACCAGTATTAAAAATGCCGGTAATAAGCCTAAATTTGACACCCCATTTGTTGATACATAAGCAAATATCATTGATAATATAAATGTCATTATAAATGATTGTATAACCCATTTCATATTCGAGTGTTCCTTTTTACTTTCTTGATTTTTTTTCATTAATTAATTTTCCCTCTTTTCATATTTTTATTAATTTTATCTATTATGTGTAAAAATTAAGACAAGCTCTGGGGCTTGCCAATAATTTCTAATTTAAAATATAGATGGTAAAAACCTAAGTAAATTTTACGGTTTAGGTCTGGTTGAATTTCTCTACTTCCCGCTTAACATTACTGTTAGAACCGTTTCCGTTTAAGGGAACCAGCTAAATAAATTTAGCCACCAGATCGCCACTTAAATCCGTACCTTAATCCCCAGATTTTCAAGCTTTTGATAAAGCAAACATTCTAGAAGTTTTCCTTGACATACTTTTACAAACTTACTAGTCTTTTTTGCAAGTACAATTTCATAATCTAGAATAAAAATTATTTGGCCAAATAATTGATATTCCCGTCAAATTAATCCCAATATACTCACTCGAGACAGGCTACGCTATGTATTTTGTGTCTTGGCACTCAACATAGGTTTAACTTAAATTTTTCTATTTAAGCCTCCGCGAAATTAGGGAATCACATATATGCCATTATATATTACCCTAACCTCTTTACTCCCTGGTTACACACAAAACTGGCATTTCGCGCACAAACAAGAAACTTCAACGATGTGCCCTTTAGTGGATTTTTAGCCCCACCCTCGTAAGTTTAAGTACGACTAGAATAATGCACCATCAATTAATATTATAACTTATTTTTAAGAATATTCCAATTTCTTTTAAAACTTTTCTTTAACTACTAATCGATTTGTTGATTATGTTTTTAATATTTATGTAGTATTTTCTTTTATTTTCTCTTATTTTCTCATTATTTTGTAATTATTTTCTTTTTTTCTTGTTATTATCTACTTTTAATATATTCTATGATTTCTTTTACACAATCATCTAAATTAATATTTTGAAATCTTTTCTCAATACCACTTTCTTCAATTTTTTCTTCTGAAAAATCTTGACTATCAGCTAAAAATCTTCTACATAGTTCTTCATATTTTGGATTTTCTTGTTCTTTTTCTCTTTTTAGCGCTCTTTCTAATCTAATTCCATCATCAACTTCTATATATATTGGAATTACATTTATTTTTTTATCATTTTCAAAATACATTCTTACAGCATTATATGATTCCAAAGTGCCTTCCATTAATAAGTCATTATCAGATTCAAATTGCTTATCCATTATTGTTGCATATGTCCAAGGTCCATAAACTGTATTATAGGTTCTGTATTCCATTACTTTTGAGTCTATTTCATTTATATATTTTTCCATTTCTTCTTGTTTCAAATAATAATAATCTATTCCATTTTTTTCACCAGTTCTAATCGGTCTAGTTGTATACATTACATATGTTTTTAGATTCATTTTCTTTTTTAAAATTTGATATATTGTATCTTTTCCTACTGAACTTTTTCCAATTATATAAATTATTTTCATCTTATTTGTCCTCTTCTTCGTTTTTCTTTTCGTTTTTTTCTTCTTCTACATCTAACATTTTATTTATTGATTTCATAATATCATCCATATTATCATCAAAATCATCTTTTACTAAATTAAACATTTTTGAAAAGCTCCCTTCATATATTTCAAAATTATTATACTATTTAATATCTTCTATTTCAATAAATTTATAGATTTTTATCAATATTTGTAGTAAAATGTATTTATACTATATACCTTAAACAAAAATTGAATATATAATAATTTTAATTTCGAAGGAGGAACATAATGAAGAAGTTTGAAAAATATGCAACAAATCCAGAAAATCCAATTTGGGAAAAAGCTATCAAAAGAGAAACCCCACTATATTCAAGAAATAATGACATAAGAAATGATTTTCAAAGAGATTATACTAGAATAATACATAGTAATGCTTATAGACGTTTAAAACATAAAACACAAGTATTTTTTTCACCAGAAAATGACCACATATGTACAAGAATCGAACACGTAACACACGTTGAATCTATAAGCTATACAATTGCAAAATATTTAAGTCTAAACACTGAACTAACAAAAGCAATATCTGTCGCACATGACATCGGTCATAGTCCATTTGGTCATCAAGGAGAACAAATATTATCCGAAATATCAAAAAGAGATTTAAACTGTTCATTCTGGCACGAAAAAAATGGTCTTGAATTAGTTGATAATATTGAGCTTTTAGAAGATAACAATAAATATATGCAAAATCTAGATTTAACATATGCTGTAAGAGATGGAATTATTTCACACTGTGGTGAAATAGATGAAAATTGCATAAGACCAAGAGAAGATTATATTGATTTAAAAAATTATACTTTTCCAAATCAGTATGCTCCATTTACTTGGGAAGGTTGTGTTGTCAAAATTTCAGACAAAATCTCTTATATTTGTCGTGACATAGAAGATGCTATCACTCTTGGAATCTTAGATGAACATGTAGATGATCTTTTCGCGTTATTAAATATAACTTCTAAAAATGAGCCAATAAATAATACTATCATAATTAATGATTTGATTCGTGACTTGTGTGAAAATTCATCACCAGAAAATGGTTTGTGTTTCTCTAATGAAGCCCTAAATCTAATGAACAAAATCAAAGAATTTAACTATAAGCATATATATCTTTCTAAAAAACTTGAACCTTCAAGAAGATATTTTAGTATTGTTATTAATGAAATTTATGATTTGTTAAAATCTACCTATGATAATGTAAACACATTAAATAATTTACAGGTTTTAAGCAAAACTTATCCAAAATTAGGAAATGGCTTCATTAATTTTATTTATAATTATTATGATTTTGGAAACAGGGAAAATTTAAAATTAAAAAATAAAATTTTATTTTCTATTGATAACAAAAGGGATTTTTATAAGGCTATTATTTACTACATTTCTGGTATGACTGATAATTTTGCTATTGAAATTTATAATGAAATTATCCATTTTTAAATATTATAAATTTTCTTATTTTAAAAAACCATATAATTTAAAACCATAATATAAAGGAGGTAAAATATGGACAAAATAGCAATTATTTCTGATATTCATGGAAATATTACTGCACTAAACGCTGTATTAGAAGATATAAAAAATAGAAAAATAAATAAAATTTTTTGTTTAGGAGATTGTATTACAAAATGCACTCATCCAGATTTAGTAATAGATAAAGTAAGACAAGTATGTGATGTAATCTTACTCGGAAATTGCGATTACGCAATCTGTAAACCAAGCTCAAAAGGTAAAAATTTTTGGACAAGAAATCGTATTGGAGAAGAACGTACCGAATTTATGTCTTCTCTTCCAATCTCATATGAATTTTATATGAGTGGACACTTAATAAGACTTTTTCATGCATCTCCATATGGTCTTGATGAAATATACAACCCAATGTTTTCAAATAAAGATACTAAATACCATCATCTTGAAATCAAAAATCCAGAAAGACTTTTTGAGAATACTCCTTTTATTGGCAAAACGGAAATAGACCCAAAACCGGATATCATAGGTTATGGGCATATTCACACACCTTACTGTGTAAGATTTAAAAATAAAACTCTTTTTAATGCCGGAAGTGTAGGAATTCCAGTAGAAATGCATAATACCAATATTGACGATATAAATAATAAATTTTCAACACTTGCATCATATATTATACTAGAAGGGTATTTGGGAGATACAAAATTAGATTCCATATCATTTAATTTAGTTAGAATACCTTACAATATAAAAAAAAAAATTGAAGATTTAGAAAATTCTGATATTCCTAATAAAGATATAATTATCAAAACCTTGAAATCCGCAATTTCCAATAATATATAAAGGAGCTTAACTATGGAAAACAAATTAAAATTAGCAAAAGATATATTAAAAAAATATAATCAAGAACATTTATTATATTTTTATGATGAACTTACACAAGATGAAAAAGAGAAATTACTTAATCAAATATTAACTATTGACTTTGAAAAAATATTAACACTTTATAAAAAGTCTTTAAATTTTCATTACGACACTAATATAAAAATTTCACCAATACCTCATATAGAAAAGGATAGACTATCTGCTTATGAAATAAATTATTATTCAAAAATAGGTGAAGCCATTATAAGAAGTAATGAATTTGCAGTTGTTACTATGGCTGGCGGTCAAGGTACAAGACTTGGATATAAAGGTCCTAAAGGTACATATATGTTGAATTTAAAACCTATTAAAAAATCCTTATTTCAAATAATGGCTGAAAACATAATAGAAAATAATAAAAAATATAATATCATTTTACCTTGGTATATAATGACAAGTGAAGAAAATGATTCTGCAACAAAATATTTTTTTGAAATAAATAATTATTTTAATTATCCAAAAGAAAAAATAAAATTTTTTAAGCAAAATAAGCTTCCCCTAATTAATTTAGAAGGTAAACTTATATTACAAGAACCTTATTTAATAAAAGAAGCTTCAAATGGAAATGGGAATGTTTTTAAGTCTATGCAAAAAAATGGGATTATAGATGATTTAGAAAAACAACGTATAAATTGGATTTCCTTTGGTGGAATTGACAATGTTTTACTAAAAAACATTGACCCTCTATTTTTAGGTTTAACAATTTCAAATAATATGTCAATAGGATCAAAATCAATTTTCAAAAAAGAACCCTTAGAAAAAACTGCTGTTTATTGTTTAAAAGATGGTAAACCTGCTATCTTAGATTATGACTGTATAACATTAGAGCTATCTGAAAGTAAAATATCAAATTCAAATACATACCTATTCAGAGAAGCCAATATGCTATCACATATAATGAGTCTTGATGCTATTAAAAAATCAGCAAATATAGATTTAGTATATCATAGAGCTTTCAAAAAAAATTCCTTTGTAAATGAAGAAGGGGTTAAACAGGTTCCAGACAAACCAAACACATTTAAATTTGAAAACTTTATCTTCGATGCTTTTTCATATTTTGATGGCATGCTACTTCTTCGTGTAAATGAAAATGAAGAATTTGCACCTATTAAAAATTTTACAGGTATTTATAATCCTGATACAGCAATTGAAAAATATAACAAACAACACTTAATTCTCAATAATTATTAAAATTCAAAAAATCAATGAACGGGATCTTAATCCCGTTTTTTATTGTTTTACATATAATAATTGCAATTTTACAATTTATAAATAAAAAAAACGAGATTAAAATACATTTACCAATACTGGAAAATTCATACCTTAATCTCTCATTTTATCTATTATTATTTTTTCTTTCTTCAAATTTTATATATTAAATCCACTATATATTTAATTAAAACTATTTTTCTTTTGGCTCATCCAAGAAATATTTTTTTCCATCAACTATTCTAGTAACCATCATTGAAGCAACATCATCTCCAATTACATTTAGAACAGTTGCAGGCATATCAATTATTGTTGCAATAATTGTCAAAATTGGCAATGCTGCAACTGGATACCCCAACATAGTTATAATAAGCATTTCTGATATAGTTCCACCACCTATTGGAACTGCTGTTATTAATAAATTTGCAAGTAATGCGACACCTAAAACAGTGAAAACATCTCCTGCTGTTGCCAAGCTTGTTCCAAAAAGTCCAACTAAAAACATTATTTTAAATACAGAACCTATTATAGATCCATCTTTATGAAAGCTAGTTCCTAATGGAATTGTTGTTTCTGCAATATCTTCTGGAACTCCCATTTTTTTTGTTGATTCTATATTTATTGGAATACATGCTGCACTTGAACATGTTCCCATTGCAGTAATTGTTGCAGGAATAACATTTTTCCAAAATGCTTTTACTCCATTTTTTCCACCAGCTATAAAGGCATATAGACTATACATTACAAAATAGTATAAAACAGCAACTACTAAATATACTAAAAATGTTTTTAAATATCCAACCGCTATTGAAGTACCAAAACTTCCTATAAATGCCGCCATATAACATCCTAATCCTATTGGTGCATAATACATTATAATTTTTACTATATTTTCCATAATATTATTTGCTGATTCTAATATTTGTCTAACTGGTTCTCCTTTTTCGCCTGACATATTTATTGCAATTCCTACTATTATTGAAAATACCAAAAGTGCAATTATATTATCTTTTGAAAGTAATTTTGAAAAGTCATTAACTGTAAGTAATTTTACAGTTCTATCTGCAATTGTCATTTCTTCTTCTGATGTATCATCAGATGATGTATCTTCTGTTTCCTGTAACGTTGCTCTTATTTGTTCTCCATCTTCTGTATTTATGAGTTTTACAAAATATGTACTTGCAAATCCTACTAATACAGCTATAATAGATGTTATAACAAATACTAAAATTATAGAACCAATTATTTTTCCTAATCTCTTAGGTTGCTTCATTTTTGATATTGCTGTTGTAATGTTCAAAAAAATTAGTGGAACAATTATAACTAATAATAGATTTAAAAATAAGTCTCCCAATGGACTTAATATAGTTGCTTTTTCTTTAAAGATTACTCCAACGATGCTTCCAACAATTATCGCAACTAAAAGTATAATTGTTGATTTGTAATTTGATAAAAATTTTTTCATAATACTACCTTTCTGTCCGCCTGCATTTTTCCTCTTCACTTTTCTATTACGGACCTGTTTGTTTAAGGCAACTCGAAATATAATTATATTTCAAGGATTTTTTCTATTATATAATAAAAATATTCCAAATATCAAGTATTTAGAATACTTTTCTTAATTTTTCTTAAATTTTTAAAGAAATCCTTCAACAATTCTTCACACTCATCCTGTAAAATTCCTTTTTCATACTCAACTTTATGATTAAAAGTATAATCATCTAACAAATTTAATACTGAACCAACCGCTCCTGTCTTTTCATCACTCGCTCCTATATAAACTTTTTTTATTCTAGAATTTATTAGAGCACCTGCACACATAGAGCATGGCTCTAATGTCACATACATTTCACAATCTAATAATCTCCATGAATTTAGCTTTTTACTTGCTTTTTGAATTGCTAAAATTTCAGCATGTCTTGTTGTATCAAATTTTGTTTCTTTTAAATTATGCGCTCTTGCTATAATTTTTCCATCTTTTACTATTACTGCTCCTACGGGTACTTCTAGTTTATCATAGGCTTTTTTAGCTTCTTTTAAAGCTTCTTTCATAAATTTTTCTTCCATTTTCTTAAATTCCCTTTAAAATATTAATTCTATATAAAAATTATAAAATTAAATTTTCCGAAAATCAAGATTTTATATGAAATTTATTTTATTCTGTGAATTGCGACATATTTTTTTAAAAATTGCATTTGTAAGTCATCTTCAATATTCTGTTCTTCTATTGTTCTAGAATTTTTAATAGATATTAGTAACATCCATAAGAATAAAAAAGTTATGATTATAAAAAATATTGAAATAAATAAAAACATGGGCACCTCCATTTCTACAAGATATAATATTCATTGAAATAAAAAATATTCCTAATTATGAAAAAACTATTTATATTATAACATCAGATTATAGATATGTCCCGAAAAATTTGTCGAAAAATAATAAAATATCAAAAAAATTGTTATAGTTCAGTAAGATGCTTTTTGGGGTTTTGTTGCCTATATGTTTTTGAAAATTGAACCTTTTCATTTCTTTCAAAAAGAAAATTTAATATAAAAATGTGCGCCT
>ENA-OOSV01000301-OOSV01000301.1-human-gut-metagenome-genome-assembly--contig:-NODE-301-length-24751-cov-4.114715_pt1 | contig 24751 bp, 20 predicted proteins | sample MGYA00241179_ERZ501216 | MGnify/ENA primary metagenome ERZ501216 (study PRJEB25962, sample SAMEA2042498) | human gut metagenome | biome: human gut; feature: human-associated habitat; material: faeces...
TCTAGATTATAGAAGGAGTATAGGCATAGCGGTCTAAAAAAATGTCCGCATGCCCATGTGGTGGTGGAATTTAAAATTTCATTTTTGGAGCCTTGAAAATACTGGCATTTCTGCTTCTCCTTTAATGCTCTTTGTGGTATAATAAGAGTATTGAAAAAGGAGCAGGATTGGCATCAGCTTGGAGTGGATTTTAACAGGGCAACATTTGCCAATTGAATCATATATTGTGCGGATAATTATTTCCGGTCGATGTATGATTATTTTCACAGGCAGCTCCTTCAAAGGAAATACCTCATAGCAGATGAGACATGAATCCAGGTACTGAGGGAGCTGGAAAGAAATCCCAAGACAGATTCTTTTATGTGGCTGTTCCGCTCAGGTGAAGATGGACTGCCACCTATCGTCCTTTACCATTACACTGAAACAAGAGCAAGATATAATGCAGTTGATTTCCTTGATGGTTTTTCGGACGGATATCTGGAAACGGATGGTTATCAGGGCTATAATAATCTTTCTGGTATCAGGCGTTGCTCCTGCGGGGCGCATACAAGAAGATATTTTATTGATGCAGTTCCAAAAGGAAAGCAGTATGATTACAGCAATCCGGCAGTACAGGGAGTACAGTTCTGTTCAAAGCTTTTTGAGTATGAGCGCAGATCACAGAACAAGAAGCACACATATGAGCAGAGAAAGGCCTATCGTCTTGAAAAAGAAAAACCGATACTCGACGAGTTCTGGAACTGGCTTGATAAGCAAAAGCCACGTAAAGAAAGCCGTTTCGAGGCAACGGTGAAGTATGCCCAAAATCGGAAAGACACGTTGATGACATATCTTTTGGAGGATCGTCCAAGTGAAGATATGTTAGATGAACAGCTTGAGGCTTTGACTCCGTGGAGCAAAGAAGTTCAAAATGTTTGCAAAAACTAAAATGTAGTAAAACGTTTGTATCTAGCAAAGATAATGCAAGCGTTAATTAAAATCTAGCGTTGGAATATTGAGTGCTTACGATTAGATGAAGGTGAATAATCTGGAATGAAACACATCACCGTCCCGGTGCATGGAAATCACAGTTCTGTTTTATTGGAAATCATGATTCCGTTAAAAAGGAAATCATTTTTCACACAAATCCTTATAATGAAGATATGCACCCTGTGGTGTAAATCTATTATAAGCTCCACTGATTTTTAGTTGCGAACCATTGGTTCGCCTTTCAGCTCTACCTGATATTAATGTGGTACAAGATGTCTGACCTCATTATATTTTCAGAAAGTTTTACAAATCATATAAAAAATTTTTCAAAGGTTCATATATATGAAGGATGAAGTATTAGTTCTAGGAGAAAAAGAAGAATATTTATGTTATAGATACTATCCTGGAAACAACGTGAAAGCAAAATCAATTAACAATGCATTAGAATCATTAAGAAAAGTGTTACATGGTCTAAAATATTCAAAGGATGTCTCAAAAGTTGACTTTGATTTGTATGTTTATGATTCCTCTAAATCTAATGCACTATCTAAAAAAGAAGAAAATGGCTATATAATTGCAATATCATCATACTTACTATTTGATATTATAGATGATATAGTTAGTTATATGTTAAATAATGATTTAAGAAAATATTTTTATGGACATAAGCTCAATGCAAAAAAACATGCATATAAGATACATAATTATATTTTGTTATATATTGCTTTACATGAAAATTATCATATACTAAATGGTCATTGTGACGCTATTTGTTCAATTAATCATGCATGTGTTAGGAAAAGAACACTTGATAATGAAAAAAATTTTTTTAAACAAGTTCTTGAGATGGACGCTGATTATTGTGCAGTAAGGTCACTTATCTATTTGTTAATCGAAAATACAGACAAAGAAAATTTGGACACAGAAACAATGTTGATTGGCTTTTCTTTGTATTTTATTTTATTAAAATTTCAGGAAGAATCCTATGAAAATATTACAACAATTGATGTAAATAAAATGGATCATCCACCTGCTAGTATACGCATACATTATTCTTTATCAATAATATTGGCATATCTGAAAGAGATTATGAAAAAAGAACATTTGTTATATTTAATGAATGAAGTTACAGAACTATGTGTATATTTTGACCGAGTATACTATGATAGTGACGCTATAGAATTAGCTTTATTTGCATATGCATATACATTTGCCGGACAAGAATATGCAAAAACTTTATATAATGGATGGAAAATGGTAAAAGAGAAAATAAGTGATTATGCATATATTTCCCTAAGAGAGGATTCTAACTCTAATGAGAAAAATATGCACTTCTTAAACAATGATGGAAAATTGTTGAAAGTACTCAATATAGAGACAAGAGTGTCTGATTTTTGGAAAAGTGTGCTTAAATTATAATAAATAGACATAAGGCAATATAATGGTCATTGAGTGCTTACATTACAAGGATTTAGGGAGGCTATTCTAGTGTTTATGATTCCTTATCTTGTCCATCACCTGACCTCTTATTGTCAAGCCATAGACAATTATACTGTCCTTATTAAGAGAAAAGGAAAGGCTCCGGAGCACTTCTCGCAAAGATCGGCATCCGGAAACTTGATAAAAACCAATTGATGGGGTTAGGCACCAATGTGGTCAAAATAGCGTCAACTTAAGGAAAATGTCTTAAGTTGATGCAAGATAAAGTTATCAAATAGAAGTTAAAAAATAAATTAATTCAGAAAATGACGTACTTTAACAAGGACTCCGTGAAAGTCCTATTAATTAGTATAATTTTTATTTCAATCAAAAAGAAACTTTTTGATGGTTAAAGTGTGTTCGTCCCTTTGCTTTATTCTTTTTTCGTTTGAAAGTACGGCCTGGCATTATTTGAGACCTGTTACGGACAGCTTCTGAATAAAGTCTGTTAATTTCGTCGATAGTACTGATGGTACACAGTATTTTTGGAAGAAGTCTTTTCATGAAACCTATAATAAAAGCACGATTTGCTTGATAACGATATTTGTTTGAACTTTTGGCTGAGATTTCAATCTCTTCATCAGCTTGATTTTTTATAAGTGATGAGAGATTTGAAAGTAGCATATTAATATAGAATTGCTGAAATACAGAGGTTGTAGTAGCACCAGAGAATTCTTCAATTGCAAGTCTGCTTTTTAATTCTTTGTATTTCAATTCTACAGGCCAGCGATAAAAATATAGTTCTTGAAACATTGACTGGGTAATTGTCGAGTCAAACAGATTTGTTGCAAGATATTCCTTAGTTCCATTATCAAGGATGACTTCAATAACACGTATTTTAATATCCTTTGTGTCCTTTTTTTCATCGCCTGGAAGAACAGTGATAATGTCACCAGAACATTTCCTTGAAATATTATAGTTTTCCTTAAGACGCATGAGGCACATGTGACTATGTTCAACACAGTAACGGAACAATTTTTCAGAGTAATAACCTCAATCAAAAATAACAACACTATTTTCGTATATATTCAGTGTTTCAAGGCTTTTAAGATGCTCAATGGCAGCGGAACGTTCGGAAGCTAAGTAGTGATGAAATGAAGCATGAATAATGTAATCATCAAGTACATCGTATACAACAGAAGCAAGTACCATGGTAAATCGTCTGGAATGATCAGGGTATCCGAACATTTCACCAAAAAATTCAAAATTGGATTTTGAATTTGGAAGTTCGAATTTAGAACCATCAATAGCATAAAGATGATAACCATTCCAAAGTTTTCGATTTTCAATCTGACTGTAAAAAGAATCAACCGAAAGATAATAAAGTTCTTTAAATAAATCTGGGCTAATAAACTGTCTGGCCTTTGATACAGCTTGTTTTGATACAGTAGGAAAATCAATTGCTGGAAGGTCATCATGTATACGAGATATATTTTGAAACATTGAAGCTTTAGAAGAATATAAATGAAGAGTACTGGGTATGGTTGTCAAGATGCAAAAAGAATTATAGATTTATGTGAATAAAACAGGGCGTCAATATTAACGAAAGAGGATAAAAAGTATATTGATAATGCAAAGAAGCTGCCGGATGCGCCGGTAGTACTATATTATAAAGGTAATCTAAATTTTGCTTCAGAATTAGAAATAAGGGCAATAGTCGGAGCGAGGAGATGTACCAGGGATGCAAGGGAAAATTGTATGTGTTAGTTGCGGAAAATAACTGCAAAATTGTCACGAAAAATATATAATAATCGTGACAAAAAATAAAGGGTGTTGCCATGTCAGAAAGCTAGCCTACTATAGTGGAGTCTTTCGCAGAGTTTAAAAGTCGGATAATAAAGGCGCGAGAGTAAATAATATAATTCATTCTTTATGATTATTTTATTTGATTGAAATACCGATACGTGGTAATATGAATTTGAAAGAGAGGATATAATGGCTAAGGAAAATGTTAATGAACTGGTGGATAAACTTACTCTATTTGATGATGATTTAATGAGTAGAGTTTTCGACAATAATATCGAAGCAACAGAGCTTATGCTTAGAATCATATTGGGAAGGAACATTAATGTAATTAGAGTTATTGGACAAGATGAGATAAAAAGTCATGAAGTAGGTGGAAGAAATATAACATTGGATGTTCATGCGATTGATGTGAACGGTGATGAAATTGATATTGAAGTACAAGGAAATTCGGCAGGGGCACATATCAGACGAGCAAGATATCATAGCAGTATGGTAGATTCTAAAATGTTAGACGAAGGACAGGAGTTCAGGCAACTTAAGGATTCGTATATCATATTTATATATAAACATGATAAATTGAGAAAGGGTTTACCAGTATATCACATAGACCGATATATAAGGGAAACAGAAGAATTATTTGATGATGGTTCCCATATTATATATGTAAATGGTAACTATAAAGGTAATGATGAAATTGGACAGCTAATGAATGATTTTCGTCAGACAGATTCAGATAAGATTCATTATGCTGCATTAGCAAAAGGTGTAAAGCATTTTAAGGATACTGAAAAGGGGCGTGAGCAAATGTGTGAAGCAGTTGAAAAATATGCAAAGGAATATGCAAAGGAATATGCAAAAGAATATGCGGTAAAGGAAAAGATGATTTCTGTGAAAAATCTTATGGAGAATATGAAACTTACAGTGGATCAGGCACTAAATGCTTTGGGAATTCAAGGGGATGAAAGAAAAACCATAATAAATCAATTACAAAACCGAAATTAGGATATTTAAGTAGAGATATATTAAAAAATTTTTAGAACATAAATATAAGATGTTCTAGATTGAAATGCTAAAGAGTGTCATGGCACACCCAAATAGAAGCCCCAGTAGCTGGAACTACTGGGGCTTCTATTTAATTGAGCTGCTACAATTAACAGTGGGGTTAGGCATCATTATATTTCTTACAAAAATACAGAGTTTTATATATAACCTATCTGCCTAAATACATTGAATTAGGATGAAAGACGATATTAAAAAAGAGTGCAAACTGCTTGCAATTTGCAATCAAACGAAATATAATGAAGAAAAAAGAGGAGGCGATATCTATGGCAAGAACAGCCAATGTATTTGCACGTGTTGAGCCTGAAGTAAAAGAGCAGGCAGAGCAGGTGCTTGATCGACTTGGCATTCCAATGTCCAATGCGGTAGGAATGTTTCTGAGACAGATTGTACTCCAGAGAGGAATTCCTTTTGAAATGAAACTTCCGGCTTATGAGGAACCTGTTGCGTATGGTTCTCTTACAAAGGAACAGTTCGATGCAGAAATAGAAAAAGGCATGGAAGATATTAAAGCAGGCAGAGTATATTCAGCAGATGAAGTTGAAGCAGAAATGAAACGGGAATTTGGTATATGAAATATAAAGTGATGTATACAGCAGGAGCCAAAAGAGATCTGAGAAATATTTTCAGATATATTTCAGAGGAACTGTTAGCTCCAGAGAACGCTGCCGGACAGACAGACCGAATTATGGCTGCTATTCGAAAGCTGGACACCATGCCGAATAGAAACCGGCTTTATGAGGAAGAACCATGGCACAGCAGAGGACTTCGGTTCTTTCCGGTGGACAATTATTTGGTATTTTATAAGACAAATGATGAAAATGAAATAGTGTATATAGTTCGAATTATGTATCGTGGACGTGATGTTCGCAAGCAGTTAAGCCGGACAGAAGACATTTCAGAAAATTAAAATTTAATATGGAACCAGAGGTTTGAGCAGTTAGTCTATGAAAAATAGGGGAGCTGCTTTTTTCATACAAAGTCCATCTGAAGATGTGTGATTTAATGAGTGGTGGGGGCAGGCACCAATGTGGTCAAAAAGCATCAACTTAAGGAAAATGTCTTAAGTTGATGCAAGATAAAATTATCGAGCTGTTATCTGGGCGGAACATATTGGTGTTTATGATTCCTTATCTTGTACAAAATCGGTTCTCATTTTTGTCAGGCTTCAGCTCATTTCATTGCCGCAACTTTGCAATTTATAATAGTTATCAATTGAATATTAACCTAAAATTCGCTATACTGAATAATATAATTTGTCGAAAATATGTTTGCCGAAAGGACGGATTGCAACAAGTTAATTATTTACTCATAATGAGTATCAGAAAATGCTAGTGTTTTACTATACTTATATTTCAGTCGAATTTTTAAGACGGTGGAGGGCATGAGTCCGAGTTAGCATAGGAAAAAGTGGTAAAGTATAAATTGTTTTTACTGCAATCTGAAGAGTTATTGTGAAGGAGAGGTAAAGAATGGATGAGCATGATGTAGTGGAAGCTGGAACTGATTTACTTTTGGGGGATCCTAAGTCAGCCTTAAAAAAAATAGGTTTATCAGTTTTTGATAAGAAACAGTTTGAGGCTATATTCGTATCAGCTGGGAAAACGGTTGCTGAATATGAAAAAGATAACACAGAGCAGAATGACATTAGGAAGATTTTGTTCTGTGAGGAAACTATGAGACTTTTAGCTAATGAAATAAGAAAGAGTAATAGTTTTGATTGGCTAAATGATTTGGATAGATGTGTTAATGATTTACTTTCTTTAAGTGAACTTGATAGCATCAATAAAGCTAGATGCAAGAAACATTTTGAGGATATAGTAATTTATCAAATTAAAAAGTTATTTCCGCAAAGGTATGGTTCTTATTGCCTGGGAGATATCCATGACAATGTTAATAGTTTGATGGCTTCAACGCAATCTAGTAACGAGACGCTCAATAAGATTCTTGAATTGATGAGTCAAAATGATGGTGAATACAATCAAAAGAGTCCAACGACACATGAAGACTGGCAGGATAAGAGTTCATATACCTTACATAAATGGCATTTGGAGAGGGTGGAAGTTGATGGAATATTTGCGCACAAAGATAGTTATACTGATGATATTATTAAACTAACAGAAACGTGGCAAAAGGAACGTGATGAATATCCGGGTTGGTATATTATTCCATATAATACGGCTGTAGAGTTAAGTATGTATACTGACGAGAATGGATTGTTACAAAAGCATGAGACGGAAGATATTGACGTAATGTTGGATTTTGCTTATGAATTGTGCTGGAGACGTATAAAAACAATGCTACCATATAGCGAGTATGAAGTATTTCACTTAAGGCAGATATGGGATAAGTATTATATAAAAATTAAGGAAAATGCCGGTGGTTCAGACAAAATACGAAAGTGGTTCTATATAGGGCAGATACTGCTTTCTTGTTATAGGGAGTCTATGAATTGGAACGAATGGCAGAGTCTTATGGACATTTTGAATGTCTATCAGGATAGTGGAAATAATGGTAAAGTCGACTTAATGATAGAAAGTGCTAAGGCATGTTATTTTCAGTTAGACATACCGAGTTTGAGAAAGGAGCTGGATCAGTGCGATATTCCGGAGGAGTGTTATGAACAGAGACTGTTGGTAATAGGACTCGAGTTGGAATGTGGAAAATTGGAAGAATCACTTGAAAAGTTAAAGCAGCTCAGACAAGATTTAAATCATAAACTAGATGAGAATAATGAAAATTATTATTTAAAAAGTTTAGAGGCATCAGTATTACAGTTACTTTCTATTTGTCAGCAGGCATATTCTTTACATAAAGAAATATACGAATTTAAACAAATGGGAATCGATGAGATATTAGAAGAGATAGAACGAAAAAAAGAATTTTTTGACTGGGAATCATGGAAAAATAATGTTGCTAAAGAACTTTTTAACCATTGTGTTGATAACCAATTTGAAAAGGAAACATTTGAACTAAACAGGAGTACAATGACCATATGTTCATATAGTCGTTCGGGTCATGCGGAAGGATACCAGCTTTATAAAGTGTTAGAGAAACTTGGAATCCCATTTAAATGTGGATGCGTTACTGTTATTTCAGATATGGAATTGTCTTTGATAGCGTCTATTTATAATTTTAATAATAGATTAGGTTTGTTACTGTTAGTTCGTTGTTCAAGTACAGGGACAATAGAAAAACTTGTTAATAGAAAATTTGTAATGGATTTAGAGAGTGGGTATATTGACGATGTTATAGATATTTTAATAAATGCTATTGAGGTTAATATCGGTGAAATAATTGCAATGGGAAATGGTTTCCCGGAATATTTAGCTGGGCATATAAGGGAAAATGTTCCGATATTATTGCAAAGATTTTCAAGCCGGGCATCTGAAAGGATGCAAAAAAAGGAATTACAGTTTATTCAGAAAATTATGAGTTATAGGAACATTCCACCTCGATTTGAAGTAACTCAATTAATGGATAAGCTATTACGGCAAATATCCGAACGTATGAAGGTTAAGCTACTTCCTCTAATGATGGAAACTGAGATTGTAGAGCAAGTAACAATGCATTCGAGAGTTGACGGTTCAAATGGAATAGATATTTTTGACTGTTATTTTAACAAGCAAGGATTGGATACTTTGTTTGAAGAATATCATGTGTTGATAGATGAAGATGTGATAAATTGGCTATTAAAAGATGATTGGAAGTCTGATTACGAATGGAAGACAAAAGTCGTAAGATTAAAGATTTTAGATGAATATCATCTTTTAAACACTAAACAGCATGATGAATATGTGAAGTTACTTTGGTCAAATATTGAAGAGAAAACTCAATTGCCAAAATTGGCCGGTTATTACTTATGGGTATATGAAACGCTACCATACATTGATGAATCAATTCCCAAATTGTCGGTTAAGAATTATTTTATTACAAATGATATTGCTAAGGATAGCAATGATTTGTATTTAAAACAATTGACACTTTTATGTGCAAATACGGAGCTGGGCTATTGGAATGAAAACGATGTGCTTATTATTATAAATAAGATAAGTAAATACTGGTACAAAATCGCAGAGAATACAGCAAATATTATGTTTGAGGATAATTCTAGAAAAGCTGTATATGCAATAGCAGCTGTGCTGGAAAATTGTAATGGTATGATTTCCGATGAAGCACGAGAGATTCTTATTAAATTGGCACATGAAATGAATGAAAAGGGGATTTACACAAAGTGTTTTGATATATTTATTTTGCGGGATGAACAATGGGAGCGTGATGTACAAGAGAATATTTTTGCAATGAATGAATCTCAATCAATAGATTCACTTAGAGCTATGGAAAAGTATATTATACGTTATCCTGATAGTGTTACTACCAGTCAAATGCTTGAAAAGATAGTCAAATTAATTGAGCTTAGGAAAGAACCGGGACTACTTTCTGCTATATGGATATTACATAATCTGGTATATACGAAGAATACGGTTATAGATACTATTGGAATTGAAAGAATAGATAGATTACTGTTTTTTTTGGCAGAATTAATTAACTACGATAATGCTGCTATGAAAGATATTAAGCATTGTATTGAGCTTCGACAGGCTTGTGCGGCTCTGGCTTTTAGACTATTTGATTGGAAGACAGTAAATTGCGGTAAGGGTGTGGAAAAATGGCGTGAGATTTGTAAATCATCTGATGAGGCAAACGAGGTACGTAATCAGTGGATATGGTAAATTTTGCAGGAACTTACTAGTATTTTTGGGTTTTTAGCTATACTATTACCCATGGACATTTATCAGGTCTGGGTATCTTACAATCCTGCATGGACCTAGAGGAATATTATATTTACTAAATACATTGGGAAGATAGCACAAACATTTCAGATGATGAACTTCGTAAAATCAATACAGCGTATACTTTGGTAAGGATAATAATAAGACACAAAAATAGCCACCCCGACCTGCAAGTTGAGCGACTATTTTTAGTTAATTGATTTAATGGGGCAGCCGTCTATCGGTGGCCCCCTTTTTGTATAATTAATATATCATGTATTGGGTTAAAATCCAACTCATAAATCGTAAGTAGGAAGGTAAGACAATGGAAGACGATACATTAATTAGAAAAATTCGTATGTCCTGTCCATTATGTGGCAAAACACATGAAGTTGAAGAGAGAAAAAGAATCGCAACCATTAATTTAAAAGGCGAGGATGTAACCTACAAAGAAAGGTTTTATTTTTATGCAAATGCTGATGAGGATGAGAATGAGAATGAATTTGAGACGGGAGCAATGACAAATGAAAATCTCCTTAATGCAAGAAATGCATATAGGGAAAAGAGGTAAAATATAAATTGTTTTTTTGATACAAATCCGTTATACTATAGAAAAGTGTAGCGGATTTTTGTTGAGGTGGAGATGTGAAAAAAAGTAAAACGAATATTTTGAATAATTTTTTCTCCAAAAACACCTTTTATCATTGTTATAGCGAAGGACAGGACAAGACATATATACAGGTTATTAATAGATATATTGATCAGCCGGTAGGAAAGAATAATAAGCAGCTTGTGAGTGAAATGTACCATGTTCTTAAGCAAGACTATAGAAATGAGTATTTTTATAAGAATACATTGTTAAATAAGCTGCTTTTGGGCGTGCATAGCGTAAATACAACAACGGCTCTGACAGAGATACCGATTGCGAATTCCAAGGCAGATTTTGTGCTTATTAATGGAAAGGCTGTTGTTTATGAAATAAAGACAGAGTTAGATAATCTGGAGCGGTTAGAGAATCAGATTAATGATTATTATAAGGCATTTGATCATGTTGCTGTAGTTACATATAATGATAATGTAGAGGCTGTGAGAACAAGGATTCAGAATATCGGTAAACCGGTAGGTATATATGCTTTGCAAAAGTCAGGAGTGCTTAAGACTATACAACGGCCAGAGAGATATTGTGAAGCATTAGATACTGGTGTTTTATTTAGATTACTAAGAAAATCAGAGTATGAGAATGTCATTATGGACAAATATGGGGCGTTGCCGGAGACTTCTGATTTTAGATATTATAATGAATGCAGGAAGTTATTTGTACAGCTTCCTATAGATGAATCCTATAGTGAGGTTTTGAAGATATTAAAGAGAAGAAGTAATATAATCAAGGATGAGTATGATAATATTCCTTATGAATTGAAATTTTTGGCTTATTTTATGGGCTTAAAGGAAGAGGATTACGAGAAGATTGATATTTTTTTAAATGAGGCATATGGAGGGGTGTAGAATGTATTTTCCTTATTTACGTGGACGGCAGTTTGAATTGATTGCCTTGAGGGAATTAATTGAAAATGATTGTATTAATAGTTCAATCATTCCTATTATTGAGCCGGTAAAGCCGACGGCTACTTTACTTAAGACGATAGAGGCTTTTGTGAGCAGAGACAGGGAAATAGCTGTAGTTATGAATCCGGAGGTTGGGGATTTTGTTGATAAACTATCGGGGCTGAGAACAGAAAATTCTAAACTGGCAAATAGTTTATTAGATTTACTTGAAAACTGCAATAAAGTGATTAAAGCTTATATCATGAATAAAGAAAGTGCTGTGTTTTTGGCGGGCAATAATGATAAAGAGAATAAACTGATAATAAATCGTGACAGGGATAGCCTAAATGATTTTTTGGATGTTTATGATGGTGTGTTGCCTAGATTTACTTTGATTCCGGATGATAGGGCATTTAAAAGAATGGTTCCGGATTCAAAAGTATTATTAGAGGATTGTTTTAACAAAAAGGTTCGCAACGTTGATTATCTGGATAATGAGGATGAATTCTTTACAGACAATAATATTTACTTTGAAGAAGATGATCTGGTTGGGTTTTCTGATTATTCAGTTGTGGGGGAAGAATTTAATGAGTCAGGATTTGCCCCGGTTGCTGTGGCAATACACATAATATATTTTGATGAGAATAAAGCATTACGAATCCATCATTTTGTCTCTGATTCAAATACCGGAATCGAGGATCCGGCAGGTAAATTCGGTGAAGCTCTTGAGAAGCTGGTGGAGTGGTGCAATAGGCATAATGTTCAAAGTACGTTGGGAATGAAGGGCTTTTATGATTGCTATAATAGTGGCAAATATCCTGGATTGGGAACTGTAAAGAAGTATTCTATAATGCATCATTTGGAGTTGGTTAGTGATTATTTAGGGGGAAAATAATAAATATGCAAATTGGTTCAGAGTGTTTTAAAGATGAACAGCTCTGCTACATGATTGAGAGCGCACAGAAACTGGGGAGATGTGATATAACAGGTAGGGACAACTGTTTTGTGTATGATACAGACAAGGATTTCTATTTAAAGGAATACATTGAAGAGCTTATTGATGTATTCACTGTTGCCAAATATATGGGAGTTGATGAAGCTGATGACAGAGTTGCATACATTAGTACTTTTTTATGTAGCTGGAATGTATTTTCTGTTGATGCTGATAGGATACGGGAGATTATTCGTGCAATCTGTCAGCAAAGATATAATGATGAGCCTGAATTATTTGATGAGAAAGTGACTATTAGAGAGCTCTTTTCTTCCGATGAAATGGAACAGAAATGTATATTAAAGACATATAGCTGGTCTGATTTTTGTTATAACATTAAGCATGTCAACAGATTCCATTCTCAGCAATTCAACCTTAAGCAGCTTAAGATATTGCTTGAAAACATGGTTTTTGATTTTCAGGCAGGAGCGTTGAATTTATACCGCTCCAGAATATGTGACGAAAAAAGCTATGATGAAGGCTATCCTCAAAGAAAAATGGGAGCACCGCCGATTGCTTTTACAACGTCAGGAAGGACAAACTCAGAAGGAATTCAATGTTTGTATTTGGCTAGTGATACGGATACGTCATTTTACGAAGTCAGAGCTCGGGATAATGACCGTGTTTCTCTTGGAACGTTCAATCTGGTTAAAGATATTAGAATCGTTGATCTGACTATGTTTGATAAAATTGGACCATTTTCAGTTCCTGATTTTGACATGACATGGTTTGCCATCAATATAGATATTATCAGAAAAATCGGAAACGAGGTTGCTATGCCGATGAGGCGATTTGATAGTGTACTCGACTACATCCCTACACAGTACATTTGCGATTTTGTTAAGCATCTGGGATATGATGGCATTAGATATAAAAGTACCTTGTCAGAGGGCGGAGTTAATTATGCTATCTTTGATGAAAAGAAGTTTGAATGTGTTGATGTGAAAGTGGTACATATTGAAAATATGCAATATGAATGGCATTATCTTTTAAAATAAAAACCAATAAGGTATTGCAAAGATTAGAAGTAAAAGGGAATGAGACAAAAAGAATTTACACAGAAAACAGTATTATCAAAGGATGAGTTGAATCGTATATATAAATATAGAAACAATAAGATTAAACAATGGGTTTTCCTATTAGCAGTAGTCTTATTGCTGTTAGTAATAATGATATCTTATTTGACAAAAGAGTTTATGAATAGTCTTTCTATAGATATAATTTGGGATATATTATTTGTAGTATTATTTATATATATAGCCATACTTTGTATGAAAAATATCAAAAAATTGAGAAATATTAAAATTGATTCGCTTAGTGTACGAAGAGCCGTAATTACAGAAAAGCAGTCTGTGAAAAGCAAGGATTTAATCAATAGGTCAAGAAATAGATTTGTGGCTGCAAAAATTGATGATAATGTTACTTTATATGCTATGTGTTCTCAAAAAGAGTATGAAAGAACGATAGTTAACAAGTCTATTGGATTATTTTTTACTCTTGTAGATGATACTATAAGGGTTATTGTTCTGTAATGTGATTAATCTTAACTTTGAACTATAACTAAGAAAAGCAAGCAATATTCATGCACGGTGAAAGAGCTCTATTGAAGCAAATTTTTATGCAATTTTACCACTTTAATGCATTAAAATTTAATGTTTTTTTTATAAAATATGCAAAATGTGACAAAAATCACTGGACAAAATGTCCTATATGAGGTAAAATGCATATATGCAATCGAACAGCACATTTGAAGGTTGTGCAGATAGTATTGTGTATATTTTACGAATTGGGGGGATTTTTCATGAGAATATATCATGCTAAGGATTATGCGGATATGAGCAGAAAGGCTGCAAATATCGTATCGGCACAGGTGATTATGAAGCCTAATTGTGTATTGGGACTGGCTACAGGCTCTACACCTATCGGTTTATATAAGCAGCTCGTTGAGTGGTTCAAGAAGGGGGATTTGGACTTCTCAGAGGTTATGACGGTGAACCTTGATGAGTACAAAGGATTAAGCCGTGAGAATGACCAGAGCTACTATTATTTTATGCATCAGAATTTGTTTGATCATGTGAATATTCCGGTTGAGAATACTCACCTGCCAAACGGCATGGAGCCGGATTCACAGAAGGAGTGCAAGCGTTATACAGAGCTGATTCAGTCTCTTGGCGGTGTTGATTTACAGCTTCTTGGTATCGGGCACAATGGTCATATCGGTTTTAATGAGCCGGGCGAGTCTTTTGACAAGCAGGTACACTGTGTGAATCTGACAGAGTCTACTATTGAGGCCAATAAGCGCTTCTTTGCATCGGCTGATGATGTTCCGAAGCAGGCTTATACGATGGGCATCAAGACCATCATGCAGGCTAAGAAGATTCTTATTGTTGCAAGTGGTGAGGATAAGGCAGAGATTGTGCACAAGGCTTTCTTTGGACCGATTACACCACAGGTGCCGGCTTCTGTATTGCAGCTGCACAATGATGTTACGCTTGTAGCGGATGAGGCTGCATTGAGTTGTTTGTAGATGTTTTTTAGTTGAGAAGGTGCATGTATATGATAATAAAAAATGCAAGGGTATTTACAGAGGATGGCAGCTTTATGCAAGGCGATGTTGTCGTTAAGGATGGCCGTTTTGACAGTGTTTTGGAGAGAACAGCTGACACGGACGCGGCTAATGACAGCGCACCGCAGGAGATTATAGATGCATCAGGTCTTATCATGATACCGGGTCTTGTGGATATTCATTTTCATGGATGCAAGGGAGCTGATATGTGTGACGGCACCACAGAGGCGCTTGATGTGATTACAGCATACGAGGCTTCTATCGGAGTGACGAGCGTGTGTCCGGCTACTATGACCATTCAAAGGGATGAGCTTTTGAGTGTCATGAAAAATGCCGGTGATTATACTTATCATGGTGGTGCACATCTTGTAGGTATCAATATGGAGGGGCCTTTTATCAGCCCATCTAAAAAGGGCGCACAGGCGGCAGAGAATATCATGCGATGTGATTATGATTATTTCTGTGAGCTTCAGGATGCGGCCCATGGCTTGATAAAGCTTGTAGATATCGCTCCGGAGGAGCCGGGCGCGATTGATTTTATAGACAGGGTAAGAGGAAGTGTTGTGGTTTCAATAGCACACACAGCGGCTGATTATGACACAGCGGTAGAGGCTATTGAGCATGGTGAAAGCCATGCTACACATTTGTATAATGCGATGCCACCGCTTCATCACAGGAATCCCGGAGTTATCGGGGCTGTGAGAGATTCAGAAAAGTGTCATGCAGAGCTCATTTGTGACGGAGTGCATATTCATCCGTCGGTTATCAGGGCGACATTTGCCATGTTTGGTGCGAAGCGCATGATTTTAATAAGTGACAGTATGAGAGCCACAGGGCTTGAGGATGGCGAGTATACACTCGGTGGACAGGCAGTGACGGTCAGAGGTCCGCTTGCCACACTCCATGATGGGACAATTGCAGGCTCGGCAACCAATCTGATGGATTGTATGCGTTTCACAGTAAGGCAGGCAGGTATTCCGCTTGAGGAGGCTATTATGTGTGCTACAGTCAATCCGGCTAAGGAGATTGGCATCTATGATGAAGCAGGTAGCATTTCTGCAGGAAAGAGAGCAGATTTTGTGCTTCTCAATGATGATTTGGATATTGTGAGTGTGTATATCGACGGAAAGGAGATATCATGTTAGGTTTTTTCAAGAATAAGTCAAAGGGAAAGGTGATCTGTTCTCCGTGCAACGGCAGAGTGGTTCCTATTACAGAGGTTCCGGATCCTACTTTTTCTGAGAAGATATTGGGAGACGGCGTGGCCGTGATTCCTTCTGAGGGCAGGTTTTACGCTCCGGCGGATGGTGAGGTGACAGCTGTATTTGATACGCTGCATGCTTTTACCATGACGACCACTCAGGGAGTCGAGCTGCTTTTGCACATTGGTCTGGATACAGTGATACTAAAGGGTGCTCCTTTTACATCGCATATTTCTGTTGGTGATCAGGTGAAGAAGGGCGACCTTTTGATGGAGGCTGACCTGGAGCAGATTAAGGCAGCAGATCTTAATGTCATTACTCCGGTCTTAATTGGCAACACTGCTGATTATAGTGAGATAAAGATGCTCAAAGAGGGGGATGTATCCGCCGGTGATGAGATTTTAAGTCTCGCGTAGATTTGAATATAATTATATAATAATAACGAACTTTATTGGAGTATCTCCAGTTTAGTATACATAATGTAAAGGAGGGGAAATTTATGAAATTTCTTCAAAAACTGGGTAAAGCTTTAATGCTTCCCGTAGCAGTACTTCCTATCTGTGGTATCCTCATGGGTATTGGATATTTTTTATGTCCTGCAACCATGCAGGGTGGTGACATCGAGGGAGTGCGTAATTTAATAGGTCTGTTTTTAGTTAAAGCAGGGGGCGCTCTGATTGACAACATGGCCATCCTTTTTGTAATCGGCGTTGGTGTCGGTATGTCGGAAAAGAACGACGGTACCGGCGGTATTGCAGCTTTAGCTTCATGGCTGATGATGAAAACACTCCTGTCTACAGGCTTTGTTACCACTATCATGCCATCTATCGCTGACAGCGCTACAAAGACACTTGCATTCGACAAGATTGAAAACCCATTTATCGGTATCTTAGCCGGTATTATTGGTGCTTTGTGTTACAACAGATTTAAGGATACAAAGCTTCCTGACTGGCTGTCATTCTTCAGTGGCAAGCGTTGCGTAGCAATTATCGCAGGTGTTGTTTCAATCCTTGCATCTGTAGTATTACTGTTTGTATGGCCATTACTTTTCGGTGCTCTTGTATCTATCGGTAAAGCAATCGTTGGTCTTGATGTAGTCGGCGCAGGTATCTATGCATTCCTGAACCGTCTGTTAATCCCTACAGGATTACACCACGCATTAAACAATGTATTCTGGTTCGATACTATCGGACTTGGAGACCTCAAACATTTCTGGGCAGGCGAGACATCAAAGGATGTTTCATGGAGCCTCGGAATGTACATGTCAGGTTTCTTCCCATGTATGATGTTTGGTATTCCTGGTGCAGCACTTGCCATGGTTAAGTGTGCAAAGACTGCTAAGAAAAAGGCTGCCATCGGTATCCTTGCTTCTGCAGCTATCTGTGCATTTATCTGTGGTGTTACAGAGCCTTTCGAGTTTGCATTTATGTTCCTTGCTCCTGTTCTCTATGTGATTTATGCTTTACTTTATGGTATTTTCACAATGATTACAGTAGCTCTTGGATTTAGAGCAGGCTTCTCATTCTCAGCCGGTGCGATGGATTTATTATTCTCATCTTCACTTCCGGCTGCAGCAAAGACATGGCTCATCATTCCTCTTGGAATCGCAGCTTTTATCGTATTCTACATTGTATTCTATTTCGCTATCAAGAAATGGGATCTTAAGACCCCTGGTAGAGAGGACGATGATGTCGAGGCAGAGAAGAAGGCAGTGCTTTCTAACAATGACTACACAGCAGTAGCAAAGACTATTCTTGAGGGCTGCGGTGGCAAAGACAATATTGCAAGCATTGACAACTGTATCACAAGACTCAGACTTGAGGTTAAGGATATCACTCAGGTTGATGATAAGAAGATTAAATCTGCAGGTGTTGCAGGCGTTATGAAGCCTGGCAAGAATTCTGTTCAGGTTATTATCGGAACCAAGGTTCAGTTTGTTGCGGATGAGTTTTCTAAGCTTTGCGAGTAGATTTGTTCTGCAATATAGCAGTGTTGATTCACATTAGGTGATTCAAATAATTTCATAATACATGATTAAAAGCCACACCGGGTGTTATGCCTGGGTGGCTTTTTTAGTTGGTTCGGGCCGTAAGCCTCGCCCGGCGGGGTGGGAATCCGCCTAGAAGAGAGTTACTGGTCACACTGTTAGGGGTGAACAGTAACAATGAGATGGATAGATGGAGAGAAGGAGAGTATTTGCTGTTGACATTTGATGGAAATTACCATTAAAATTATTGTTGAGAAGGTTACAGTAAAAGGAGTATGGTGTCAATGAAAAAGAAACCTAAAAGTATTAATGCGCTGATGGCATATATGAGAGATGAAAAAGGATTGAGTATTTCTGGAAGTAGTGATAAGAAAAAACTTAGATATATGGGTTATTTCCATGGATATAAAGGATATCGTTTTCATAATAATCCAGCGAATACATATGCATTCAATTCCTTTGATGAGGTGCAGGCAATCTATGACTTTGATATGGCGATTAAGACAATGTTTTATCCGGAGATAATGTTTTTGGAAACTGCATTTAAAAACTATGTTTTGGAAGTTATTTTGGAAGATGCTGAAAGTAAAAGATTTGCGAATATATATGCGAAATTGTTAACGGATTACAAAGCCTATCCGATAGGTAGTAATGATTATAAAAAAGCAATTAATAAAAGAATGAATCTTAGAAATAAAGTATATAGTCTTATTTCCCGAGATTATGGTAAGAGGTTTATAGTGAATCATTATTATGACAAGGATCAGCCGCTTCCTATATGGGCAATTTTTGAATTAATTAGTCTTGGTGAATTTGGTACATTTGTAGGTTGTCTTGACCAAAATACCAGGAAAAAAATTTCTAAGAGCGTAGGCATAAAGGTTGCTTATGACCGAGATGGTAAATTGTTACCATTGATCGTATATGCCTTAAAGGATTTAAGAAATGCTGTAGCACACAATAATACGATTTTTGATGCTAGATTTAAAACGGGTAAGGTAAGCTTGAGAATTGCTAAGTGTATAAGTGCAGAGACAGGAATTAATAATATTACATTTGAGTCTATTGTTGATTATGTGATTCTTATAAGCTTTATGATGAAACTATTAGAGTGTCAAAAGAAGAAAATTATGGCATTTATTCGTTTGTTTGAAAAGGACTGTGAAGAACTTAGGGGAAAAGTTTCTACGTCCATTTTCAACACAGTTGTGTATACAGATACCAGAACGAAGTTGAATTTATTGAAAAAGTATTTGTAGAGAATTCAAAAATATTTGTGGAAAATTCAAAAGTGCTATTGCATAAAAGTTTTCATTATGGCATAATATATTACAGAATTGCGGCGGACGTCTGCGGACTATGCCTAAGGGAGTTGGATGCGTCCGGCTTCCTTTTTATTTTATAGAAAATATACATATAGGTTTTGATTGTGTGTATATTTACTAAAAAAGAAGTTCGAGAGTTGTTAGTATCATCGAGCAATCTTAAATGATAGTTTAATAAGCTGGTATTTATAAGGATTCGAGCATTTGCTCGAATCCTTTTTTTAGTTTACGTGACATAGGTGCGTACTACCGGGGAAACTCACTAACATACCAAAATAGTGGGAAATATATAGCTTTACAGCAAGGGTTGAAAAACAAACAAACGTTTGCTATAATAAATGAAGCGAGGAAATAAAAGTATATTAGGTTTAGTAATTTAAGTATTCATTTAATTTATTGTGATTAGGGAAAATCCAATATCAATCGATTGATAGAAAGAGTGATTTTATATGAACATATGGCTAAAGTTAAGGAAAACAGCAGCAATTACACTATGTGAGTTACTTGCAATTGCTACAATTTTTACAGGCTGTGCCTCCACTGATTTATCAGGCACTGAAGGTGCCGGGCATGCCGCAGGAGCTGAAGTGGCAGGTGAGGATTCTTCCGGTGCTTTAGGCAGCAAGGATAATGCGGATGGGCCACAGGAGGATCTTGTAAACAACAATTCCTACGTTTCCCTCGATGCGATTCCGGCATATGATGGCAAGGCATACGTGGCTGTCAACAATAATGAGCCTTTTTTTACGGATAGCGATATGACTACCACTGCTTTTGAAAATTACAGTGATTTGGATTCACTTGGCAGATGCGGTGTGGCTTATGCCAATATCTGCAAGGATATCATGCCGACTGAGGAGCGTGGCAAGATAGGTATGATAAAGCCATCAGGCTGGCATACGGTGAAGTATGATGTGATAAAGGACAGGTATTTATATAATCGCTGTCATCTTATTGGCTATCAGCTTGCCGGGGAGAATGCCAATCCAAAGAACCTTATTACCGGTACGAGATATCTGAATGTGGAGGGGATGCTTCCGTTTGAGAATCTGGTAGCGGATTATGTAAACAATACAGGCAATCATGTACTCTACAGGGTGACTCCTATGTTCTCTGGCAGCAATCTTGTTGCAAACGGCGTTCTCATAGAGGCAAAGTCGGTTGAGGATAACGGTGGCGGCATACTTTTTAATGTCTATTGCTATAATGTGCAGCCCGGAGTCGGAATAAACTATGAGAATGGTGACAGCTGGCTGGATGGCACCACAGGAAGTGCATCATCAGGCTCAGACAGCTCAGCAGCAGAAAATAGCGCTGCAGACTCTTCAAACAGCGAGACGATGGTTCATATCACTGCAACAGGTAAGAAATATCACCGGGCGGGCTGTCGAACCTTGAAAAAGAGTGACACGGAGGTAACGCTTGATGAAGCAAAATCCATGGGTTTGTCTCCGTGTGGCATCTGCAATCCGCCGCAGTAGATGTGCATTAGCATTCGTAACCTTTCACAGCAGATGCTCGTTATCTTTGCAGTCCGTATAATTGCCATAAACCCTTGACGATTGCAAAACCGAAAAGTATAATAGAATAGCTAATGAATTCAATATTTTAATATAGATGGAGGAAACCAAATGGCACTGAGCAAAAAGCCGGTCAACGGCATGAAGGATATATTACCTGCAGAGATGGAAATCCGTGATTATGTGACAAGTGTGATCAAGGATACATATAGAAGCTTCGGATTTACACCGATAGAGACACCATGCATGGAGAATATAGCAAATCTCACAAGCAAGCAGGGCGGAGAAAATGAGAAGCTGATCTTCAAGGTAATGAAGAGAGGCGAGAAGCTGAATCTGGAGACTGCAAAGGAAGAGTCGGATGTAGTAGACTTTGGAATGCGCTATGACCTTACAGTGCCACTTTCAAGATATTATTCAAACAATGCCAACAACCTGCCATCGCCGTTTAAGGCACTTCAGATGGGCAGTGTGTGGAGAGCAGACAGACCTCAGAGAGGCCGCTACAGACAGTTTACACAGTGTGATATAGATATACTCGGAGAGCCAAGCAATCTGGCAGAGATAGAGCTGATTACAGCAACCACTACCACAATCGGCAGACTCGGCTTCGAGAACTTTGAGATAAGAATCAACGAGAGAAGAATCCTAAAGGCAATGGCTGCTTACAGTGGTTTCGCTGAGGAGGACTACGACAGCGTATTTATCACACTCGATAAGATGGACAAGATAGGAGTGGAAGGTGTTGCAAGTGAGCTTGCACAGGATGGCTATCCACAGGAAAATATTGACAAATATCTTGATTTGTTTAAGCTTTTGGAGCAGACAAGGGATGTCACTGAGGGTGTAAATATACTTTCAGAAAAGCTCGGTGAATATTTAGACGAAGAAGTGGTTACAAATATGACAGAGATAGCTACTGCTGTCAATGCCACAAAGGGAGCAAAGTTTGAGCTCGTATTTGACCCTACACTTGTTCGTGGAATGAGCTACTACACAGGAACTATTTTTGAGATATCAATGCCTGAGCTTGGCGCAGCCTGTGGCGGTGGCGGACGATATGACAAGATGATTGGAAAGTTCACCGGAAATGATGTACCGGCCTGTGGTTTTTCAATCGGTTTTGAGAGAATTATCCTGCTTCTCATGGAGAGCGGCTTCAAGATTCCTGAGAGTCCAAAGAAGGTGGCTTATCTGGTTGAGAAGAAATATCCGGCAGACAAGCTTGTTGATGTCATGAACCAGGCAAAAGACGCAAGAGCAAACGGACAGCAGGTGCTTGTTGTGCGCATGAACAAGAACAAGAAATTCCAGAAGGAGCAGCTTATGAAAGAGGGCTACGAGGAGTTTGTTGAGTTCTTTAACAGATAGGAATCTGATAAGCAGCAGATTAGCTGTGTAGCAGCGGTACCAAACAGTTATTAGAATAAATATATAGTAGAAATATAAGGAGTATAAAATGGCAGAATCAATGCAGGGCTTACATAGAAGCCATAGATGTACAGAGGTATCAAATGCCAATATCGGTGAGAAGGTCACCGTGATGGGCTGGGTACAGAAGAGAAGAAATTTAGGAAGTCTCATTTTCGTAGATTTAAGAGACAGAAGCGGAATACTTCAGATAGTATTCGGCGAGGAAAATGTAGGTGCAGAGGGCTTTGAAAAGGCAGGCACCTTAAGAAGTGAGTTCGTCATCGCAGTTGAGGGAACTGTCCAGAAGAGAACAGCTGCTGTCAATGAGAACTTAAAGACAGGTGATATCGAGGTTATCGCTACATCAATCAGAGTGCTTTCAGAGGCACAGACACCTCCGTTCCAGATTGAGGAGAATTCAAAGACCAGCGAGGACATCAGACTTAAATACCGTTATCTGGATCTTCGCCGTCCTGATATCCAGAGAAATCTCATGCTCAGAAGCAATGTGCTTCGCGTGATGCGTGACTTTATGGCAAACGAGGGATTTTTGGAGATAGAGACACCAATCCTTTGCAAGTCTACACCGGAGGGCGCCAGAGACTATCTCGTGCCAAGCCGTATACACCACGGACATTTTTATGCGCTTCCTCAGTCACCACAGCTCTTTAAGCAGCTTCTGATGGCTTCAGGCTATGACAGATATTTCCAGATTGCACGATGCTTCCGTGACGAGGATCTGCGTGCAGACAGACAGCCTGAGTTTACACAGGCAGATATGGAGCTTTCATTTGTAGATATCGATGATGTAATCGAGGTAAATGAGAGACTGTTAAAGCACCTTTTTAAAGAGGTCATAAATGTGGATGTTGAGATTCCGTTTAAGCGTATGCCTTGGCAGGAGGCTATGGACAGATTTGGTTCTGACAAGCCTGATACACGTTTTGGTATGGAGCTTTGCGATGTTTCGGAAGTGGTAAAGGACTGTGGCTTTGGAGTATTCACAGGAGCTCTTGAAAACGGTGGCTCTGTCCGCGGTATCAATGTAGAGGGACAGGCAAAGATGCCTCGTAAGAAGATTGATAAGCTTGTAGAGCACGCAAAGGGCTGTGGAGCAAAGGGACTTGCTTATCTGTGCATCAATGAGGATGGCACATACAAGTCATCATTTGCCAAGTTTATGACAGAAGCTGAGCTTGATGCACTTGTTGCAAAGATGAACGGAAAGCCGGGAGATTTACTCCTTTTTGCAGCTGATAAGAATAAAATCGTATGGAATGTACTTGGAGCACTTCGTCTCATGCTCGGAGCTGAGCTTGGCCTGATTGATGAGAACAAGTACAATTTCCTCTGGGTAACAGAGTTCCCACTCCTTGAGTGGTCTGATGAGGAAAACAGATTTATGGCAATGCATCATCCATTCACTATGCCTATGGAGGAGGATTGGGACAAGATAGACTCAGATCCGGGCGCAGTTCGTGCAAAGGCATATGATATCGTACTTAATGGTACAGAGCTCGGTGGAGGCTCAGTGCGTATCCATCAGGATGACATCCAGGAGAAGATGTTTGAGGTGCTTGGTTTCACAAAGGAGCGTGCACATGAGCAGTTTGGATTCCTTCTGGATGCATTCAAATACGGAGTTCCGCCTCACGCCGGACTGGCTTATGGTCTGGATCGTCTGGTTATGCTGATGGCAAAAGAGGACAGCATCCGCGACGTCATCGCATTCCCGAAGGTAAAAGATGCTTCCTGTCTGATGACCGAGGCTCCGTCACCGGTTGACGCAGCACAGCTGGAAGAGCTTGGTCTTGAGGTTGAGCCGCAGGCTGAGGAAGAGACAACAGAAGAGTAAAGAAAATTTTGTAATTTACAGGACAGACAATTTTGCAGAAGTGCAGCGTTGTCTGTCCTTTTTTAGGTTTCACTCGATCGGTGTAAAGAAAAACTTAAGAAATTCTTCCCCGTCTTCCCCGTTGTTTTGCTGGAAAAAAGTGCTACAATATGGTTTGTAAGAAAGATACGGAAACATCCACAGCAAGTGGAACACATAGAGAAAAAGACAAGGAGGAATCACTATGTTAGTTACATTAGTCATGCTGGCAACCTGTTTTGGTCTGCTCTGCGGAATTGGAATTCTATTTGGGATCGTCGGACTTCTGCTGAAATTTGGAGGA
>ENA-OOSV01000313-OOSV01000313.1-human-gut-metagenome-genome-assembly--contig:-NODE-313-length-24313-cov-1.776445_pt1 | contig 24313 bp, 20 predicted proteins | sample MGYA00241179_ERZ501216 | MGnify/ENA primary metagenome ERZ501216 (study PRJEB25962, sample SAMEA2042498) | human gut metagenome | biome: human gut; feature: human-associated habitat; material: faeces...
TTGCACCATAAAACAATCCGCGCGGCGTGGTGGTCGGCTCAAAGGAGAATACTCAAAAAACTATAATGGGTTGTTAGTAGGTAAAACAGATTTGACCTTTGAGTGGTGCTATAAACGGCACAAGTGGTTGTATAAATGGAAGAATTGCGTACATACTATATTTTAGCAGGTTACATCTACCACTTTGCGGTAGAATTAAAACAGTACATCGCTACGGCAATCAACGAGCAGCCGTAGCCGGATACATAAAAGCCACCTGCTACATTGTATATCGTAACAAGTGGCTGACGAAAAGAACAAAACAGATTATGCAGTCATACGCTTACGGATTTGCCGTGCGTTTTTCTGTACAAGTTGTATGATGCGGTCGTGGTATTCTGTGTTTTGGTTGCAAAGCCCTCTTGATTGCAGGACTTTGAAATTTTCAAGCGACAGTTCAACAGTCTCAATGCGTTTGTCATTTATCCGTGCAGAGAAAACCAAAGACTTGGGTTTGAGGTAGTATTCGCATTGTCCCACACAATGATCTTGAACATGACAAGCCACGAAATTGGGCGTATTCACCAAATATGTAGAGCGAATAGGCGTATCGCCGAAACGCAAGTGAGAACAGGTGAAACCTCCCGACTTTTTCGAATCGTAGGAGAAATAGGCCTGACAATATTTATCGGTATTGTCACCGATAATCTTTACAGAGTTCTTGTTAGCACCTACCGTACCATCGGCTCCCAAACCATAAAATTTAGCTTCGAAGATACCTTCGCCGCCCAATGCCAATTCTTCTTTCGGAGGAAGAGACGTGAAAGTGACATCATCGACAATACCGATAGTAAAGTGGTTCTTGGGCTCAGGCAAAGACAAGTTTTCATATACCGACAAAATCTGTGTCGGAGTCGTATCTTTAGACCCCAGACCATAACGACCGCCAACGATAAGCGGCGCATCGGCTTTACCATAAAATACATCTTTAACATCGAGATACAAAGGTTCGCCATTAGCGCCCGGTTCTTTGGTACGATCGAGCACAGCCACACGTTTAACCGTCTTAGGCAGGGCAGACAAGAAATGTTCTGCCGAGAAAGGACGATATAAATGAACAGCGACCAAACCTACTTTCTCGCCTTTTGCCATCAAATAGTCGATTGCCTCACGAGCAGCTTCGGTTACCGACCCCATCGCTATAATTACACGATCGGCATCCTCGGCTCCATAATAGTTGAACAAATGATAATCACGACCAGTAATCTTATTGATTTCCTGCATATAATCTTCTACGATAGCAGGAACGGCTTCATAAAATTTATTGGAAGCCTCACGATGTTGAAAGAAGGTATCGGGATTCTCGGCCATACCCCGCATAACCGGAGCCTCGGGATTCAATGCTCGTGCACGAAACTCGGCCAAAGCCTTCTGATCGATAAGCGGAGCTAAATCCTCATTTTCAAGAGCCTCTATTTTCTGTATTTCGTGCGATGTACGGAATCCATCGAAGAAATTTACAAAAGGCACTCTCGACCGAATCGTAGATAAATGAGCTACACCGGCCAAATCCATTACCTCTTGCACAGACCCTTCGGCCAACATGGCAAATCCCGTTTGTCGAGTCGACATCACATCTTGATGATCGCCGAAGATGGATAGCGAATGAGAAGCCAACGTACGTGCCGATACATGGAACACGCAAGGCAACAATTCACCGGCAATCTTATACATGTTGGGGATCATCAACAGAAGTCCCTGAGACGCTGTATAAGTAGTCGTTAATGCACCAGCCTGCAAAGAACCATGAACTGCTCCGGCAGCTCCACCCTCAGATTGCATTTCTTGTACGAGGACGGTTTCCCCGAAAATATTCTTACGCCCGGCAGCAGCCCACTCATCTACATACTCAGCCATAGTAGATGACGGAGTGATGGGATAGATGGCTGCAACCTCAGAAAACATATACGAGATATGCGCTGCGGCCTGATTACCATCGCAAGTTAAAAATTTTTTCTGTTTACTCATCTTTTCTTGTTATTAAGTAATTAATATTGTTTTTTTTCATCTCTAAATCAATACACAAACCCAAACAACCATAAAGGTATTAAGTTTTCACTACCTATTTTCAAATCGTCTACCGCATAATAAAAATGAGGGTTGATACGACTGCGGGGCACACTCCCTTGTATTCTGAACAAAAGTTCTCGGTTCACCAAAAACTGAGCGTTTTTACTACCCATATTCAAACGATGATCCTTGTGCAACGTATTATAAAAAAAGGTTTCGCGAATCGATTGAGGATCTGCCTGAACCGACCGATTGGAATATATAATATTCGTATTATGCATATACACCATAGCCGGTTTTTTAGGAAATTCCTCCCCTACCCGATAAAGCATATTAATAAGCCTCGCATCTTTCAAACTTTTAATATAATTCATAACCGTCGCTCTTGAAATTTGAATATCCTTGCTTAACTGACTCACGTTAGTGGGAGCCGGCGAATGAACCGACAACAAATACATTAAACGACGAACCTTCGGGAGATAGGACAATTCTATTTGCTTAATCAACAGAATATCCACCTCCATAATCATATTGATATTTTTAACCAGATTTTCCGAGAAATTCGATTTATCCAAAAAGAACGGATAATATCCATGATGCAAATACCCCGGAAAATAATCTAATGGATTTACTTGCGCACAAATTTCCTGAGCGATAGCCCTATGATTAGTTATAATATCGCTAAGTGAATATGAAGGGAAATGAGTCGAAGCCATCAAATTCAAATATTCCCGAAATGAAAACCCTCGCAGATTATAAGAATCGACCAATCCGGCCAATACCGGATTCTCCTCTTTTAATCGCATAACCGACGAACCGGAAAAAATTATTTTCAATTCGGGCAAATGATCATAACAATATTTCAATTCCTCCGACCAACCCGGATACTTAAATACCTGATCTATCAGTAATACCCGTCCCCCTTGTCCATAAAAACGTTCTGCAAAATCTCTCAGAGTATGCTCTGTAAAATATAAATTATTGAGATTTATATATAAGCACGACCGGTCTAAGCCGTAATTTTCTTTGGCATATTGCAGCAAAAATGTGGTTTTTCCTACCCCTCGGCTACCCTTTATACCTACCAAACGGCTGTTTTTGTCGATTTGATACATTAAGTCCCGTTTCACCGGAGACTCTACATGCTCGACGAGATACTTGTGTGTTCTATAAAACGATTCCACGGCTTCTCTCTTAAACAGGCTACAAAGATAATAAAACACCACTATTTTGGCAAGCCGACTTTGCAATTTATAATATGATAGTGTTTATTACTTTTTATTTTAACATTATTTCAAAGAAGCATCTTCCCCATTCATAAGCTCCTATAATAAACAAACACAATAATATTTCATTAGAAATACCTATATAACACAAGAGAGATTACCGAACCTCGATAATCTCTCTTAATCTATTTATTCGTTTAGTTATCACTTCGCAGGAGAAATCGTTGCTGCACGATCGAGAATATAAGAACCGAAACGATCGAGTTTCGCATCGCTGGTCTTTTGTTCCAACTGATCGGGGCTAACGCCATAAGATACTAAGGCATCATAGACTCTTTCGGCACGAGCTTTGCGCAACTTAGCATTGAAGGCTGCCGTACCTGTTTCGCTATCGGCATAACCGGTAATCACATACTTCGTATCCTTGTTAGCTTTAATAGCCTTTGCAACAGCTTTCAACACTACTCTGTCTTTCCCTTGCAGTTCCGAACTATTTATATTATAATAAACGGTAACCACAGGAGCTTGTTCCTCAACGATCTTTTCTGCCGGACGATTCTTACATTCGGCCAATTGTTGTTCGAGGTCTGCTATTTTTCGATTGGCATCGCGCAATTGAGCGACAAGAGCATCTCCTTCCGCATCGCTGTATTTACCCACAACCGGAGCTACAACAGGCACAACCGGAGCATTCCAACCACGACCTTTGAACTTATAGGTTACACCCACCAAAGCAGAAAGAGTCTTAGCATGATTTCCTTCCCCGGCAACAGTCTCTTCAAACACATCGAAACGGAGATCCAAATTGATAGCCCAAGCATCGCTTAAACGGAAACGGTTTAACAAACCGCCTCTCATACCCATATTGACACAATCGGCAATATCCCCATCACCGGAAACTGCAACAGGAATTCCCATACCGACATATAAAATAGGAGAATAAACGCGCTCGCGATATCCACAGAACAAACTTGCCAAATCGCCCATCACATCAAGAGCCGGCGTTATTAGAGCATACGATTGTTTGTAATAAGTATTGTCGAGCATCTCGCCACTCATGCCATTACCCCATAAAGCAGCTCCTTTCATTCCATAATAATCAGCGCCCAAACGCAACCCGATAACAGGAGAAAACCATTTCTCGACATTAAGACCAAACACAGGAGCAATACGCTTACCAAAATCGGCATGGCTATCAAATCTCCCTAAACTAAAATCAACCCCGCCTTCAAGTGAAATCATCCAATTGTCTTTAAACTTATTCAAGACAATTTCTTTGGAAGGTTCTGTCTTAGCCTCCTCTTGGGAAGCTGCTGCAACCATTGCCGGCATTGCTGCAAAAACACCTGTAAGCAAAATTGCAGATACAGTCTTCTTCATACTACTATTATTTTTAATTAATATATGTTTAACATTCGATCGACCAGCATATAAAAGATATGAAAATCAATCATTTTATAGACCCAATTGAATTTGGGGATAAAGATAATTGATTTATTTTATTCGACAAACAAATTTTATTTAAATTTACAACAAAGTCGTTCTTCTATAAAAAAAGAAAAACGACTTTGCTTAAATTTCTCTAAATACTTATTTCTCTACAAATTCAATAATTTCCCGAGCGATATTATCCGAGGTAAATCCCAATTTTTCATCAAGAACCTTATATGGCGCAGAATAACCGAAATGGTCCAATCCATACACTTTGCCCTCACTGCCCACCAACGGGAACAGAGTCGAAGGCAAACCGGCCGTCAACCCAAACACCGGCAACCCGGGAGGTATTACCGCGTTTCTATACGATAAAGGCTGCTCCAAAAATAGACCTATCGAAGGAGCCGAGACGATCTGTACCCGTACCCCCTTATCATGCAATATATTTACGGCGCCGACTAAGGTAGAGACCTCCGATCCATTGGCCACCAACACAACATCGGGAGTCTCGTCTTTCATCAATATATAAGCGCCTTTCTCTGCTTGTAATGCATCGTTATAACGACTGCCCGAAGCCGACGGTAAATCGGGGACATCTTGACGGGAAAGAATCAATGCCGTCGGTGTATCCTTATTCTCCATAGCCAATTTCCAAGAAACAAGAGTTTCGGCGCTATCGGCCGGCCTCAGAACCAACACACTATTTTTGCCGCTATGATTCTTCAACTGCTCCATCAACCGTATTTGAGCTTCCTGCTCTACCGGCTCGTGAGTAGGTCCATCTTCTCCCACCCTGAAAGCATCGTGCGTCCAAACATATTTCACGGGCAATTCCATCAAAGCCGCCATACGAACTGCCGGTTTCATATAGTCAGAGAAAACAAAGAATGTTCCACAAGCAGCCTGCATTCCTCCATGCAACAATATACCGTTCATAATCGCCGCCATAGTCAATTCAGCGACCCCTGCATGTAAAAATGCTCCGTGGAAATCATCCTTCGCAAAAGCTCCTGTCTTCTTCAAAAAAGCCTCTGTCTTATCCGAATTTGCCAAATCGGCCGAAGAAACGACCATATTTTTCACCCGTTCCGCCAAATATGCCAAAACGTTTGCCGAAGCAGTCCGAGTAGCGACATTCGGTTTATACTCTATCGATGAGAAGTCAAGCGCAGGAAGTTTTCCGGCATAAAAATCGTGCAACTCTCTGGCCAATTCGGGATTTTCTTTCTCCCACGCAGCTTGCGCCGATTTACGTTCTGCGACAATCGCTTTCAATTCCTCTGCTCGACGGGCATACAGACCGGAAGTTTCAGGGAATATCACAAACGGATTTTCCACATTTCCGCCTAAATTCTCAATGGTCTTTTCATAAGATGCACCCGACTTACTCAAAGGCTGTCCATGCGTAGAATATTTTCCCTCGAATTTCTCTCCCGTAACCGTTACACACCCACGTCCCATAATGGTTTTCCCTATAATTAGAGTCGGACGTTCAGTTTCACGATTAGCCAACGCCAATGCATCACGAATAGCTACTGGATCGGTTCCGTCTATTTCCACGACATTCCAATTCCACGATCTATACTTCGCAGCAGTATCTTCATCGGTTACCGCATCTGTATCAGTCGAAAGTTGTACGTCGTTACTATCATAGAACATAATCAAATTATGCAATCCCAAGAATCCGGCCAAACGACCTGCACCCTGAGAAATCTCCTCTTGAATACCGCCATCGGAAATAAACGCATAAATTTTATGACCACACCATTCGCCGAAACGAGCAGCCATAAAACGCTCGGCGATAGCAGCGCCGACAGCCATCGTATGTCCCTGACCCAAAGGTCCCGAAGTATTCTCAATACCATGCATTACATCGACTTCGGGGTGGCCGGGAGTTATACTACCCCATTGACGAAACGACTTCAAATCGTCCATCGTATAAAACCCCGACATAGCCAATACACTATAAAGCATCGGGGACATGTGCCCGGGATCTAAAAAGAAACGATCACGATTTATCCATTTCGGATCCGCCGGATCGTACACTAAAAACTCGGAATATAACACATTGATAAAATCAGCTCCCCCCATAGCACCTCCGGGGTGACCCGATTTGGCTTTTTCAACCATCGCCGCCGTCAATACTCTGATATTGTCGGCCGATTTGTTTAATAAGTTCGTATCGTTCATGGGAATTTTTTTACAAAAATAATACAATTCATGAGTATACAAACACAAAAACCGCCAAAAGTTCACAAAAAGACAAAGAGAGTGAAGAAGCATCTTCACTCTCTTTACTAAATCTTATCTATTAAATAAATAGTTATGCCTCATAATCGTCGGTCGGAATATCTGTATTAACATTCTTACTACCTATGGCAGCATAGAATAAAATATAAGCCAATCCCAACGCAATTACCCAATAGCTATTCAAGAATCCGGCGAAATCGGCTACACCTCCTTGAATCAAAGGCAATATACCGCCACCGCAAACCATAACCATAAACAGACCAGAAGCTGCTGCTGTATATTTGCCTAACCCCTCTACTGCAAGGTTGAAAATACCGCCCCACATCACAGAAGTACAAAGTCCGCAAAGGATTAACAACATCACGTTTACAGGAACTTGGGCAAAGCCGAATGAAATATCGGACTTAAATACCGGCATATTTACCAAAATATTATCAGCACAGAATATCGCACCCAATACCAATGCGATACCCACTGTCGATACAACCGTCAACATCGCGCGACTGGACACCTTCGCTCCGATAGAGGCCCCGCACAAACGACCGATCATCATCAAGAACCAATATGTCCCTACAACCGATCCGGCAATCGTTGGATCGATGTTTATCTCAGGTGAAGTCATAAACAAATTGGCAAAATTAGGAATGCCGACTTCAACACCTACATATATAAAGATAGCAACAGTTCCCAACACAAAATGGCGGAAAGAAAGTGCGCTATGTTTACTCTTCTCCTTTTTGGCAGAAGTTTTTACGATATGAGGTTCTGGAATATTTACAAAATATAAAACGACAAATGCCAAAGCAAAAATACCCATTGCCAAGAACAAGGCAGGGTCGGCATTGGAAATTTTAGCCTGAGCCAAATCACCGATCAAATAACCTACCAACACCGGTACAATAGTCGCACTAATCGAGTTGAACGAACCACCTAATTGAATCAATTGATTTCCTTTGTTTCCACCGCCGGCAAGAGTATTCAACATAGGATTCACTACCGTATTCAACATACACATAGAAAAACCGGAAATGAAAGCGCCCACCAAATACACGGCGAAACTTTCGGCGATACCCGACAAGAAAGTGATACCTACACCGATAAACCCGACGGTTACGGCAAGAAGCGCGGTCTTCTTATAACCAATGCGCTGCAACAGCATACCGGCCGGAATTCCCATAAAGGCATAAGCGATAAAGTTAGCCGCATTTCCCAACTGCGACATAAAGTTACTGGCTCCGAACTGACTTTTAACAATGACTCCCATCGGATTCTGAAGCCCTGTCACAAACGAAATCATGGCGAACAATGCAAACATCACTATAATGGGAAGTGCATAGTTCTTTTTCTGCTCTGTACTCATTTTATAAGATTTTAATTAATGAATTTATGTGTGTTTTATTTCTTTTACAATAGATATTTTACCCTTTGCACATCAAAAAATACAAAATTGAGAGCAAAAGTAATGTTAATTATCCATCAACAGATACGATAGCAGCATGTTTTTGAGCATAAAAACTTTCAAAACTCACATTCAGATTGTCATTCAAAAACATGAATAAACACGTTCCCCGAATATAGACGTTCCTATACGCACCAACGTACTGCCATGTCGTAAAGCCAACGGATAATCATGTGACATTCCCATCGATAATTCACAAAATGCCGAAGAGTCGACCGCGCTCGAACCTTTCACCTCATCGAACAATTTTTTCAAAGCACCGAATTCTCGCTCTATACAATCCTCATCATCTGTCTGGGTGGCCATACCCATCAATCCACATATCCTTACATGAGGATATTTCTCCGAGGAACCGCCTTGTAACAATTCCCGGCAAGAATCAGGCGTAAAGCCATATTTACTATCCTCTTGCGCCACGTGGATTTCAAGAAGGCAATCGACTACTCGATCGCATTTGGCCGCCTCGCTTTCTATAACCGAAAGGAGCTTTTCGCTATCCACGCTATGAATAAGAGTAATGAACGGGACAATATATTTCACTTTATTGGTTTGCAAATGACCTATAAAATGCCATTCTATATCCTTAGGCAAAACCTCATATTTTTCAACAAGTTCCTGTACTCGGCTCTCCCCGAAAATACGCTGTCCCGCCTCATAAGCCTCCATTATGGTTTCGGCCGTATGAAATTTCGAGACCGCCACCAACCGAGTTCCAGCAGGTAACTCTTGACGAATTCGCTCTATATGTCGGGCTATATCACTCATTCTTGCGGACGATCTTCTTCTTTTGTTTTTCTTTCGGGATCAAACGGATAAACGTCCATCAACGGAGTTTCTGTAATAGAAACAATCACCCAGTCGGCCATTGTTCCTTTCATGCCTTCCACCAAGTTTTTCAATGCCGTTTCAAAATCTGCGGCTTGCACAAGCATATACGATGCCGTACGCTTTTCCATACCGCTTTTCTCGTCGAGAGTGATAAAATTGAGCTTACATTTATACCATCGATCACCTGTTTCATCGAAAAAAAGCTCGCTGAAATTAGCGCGCTTTACCGCCGAAACAGAAAATTCCCCCGAGATAAACGGAGATACCTCCTCAATAATACGAGCTTCCGCTTCGGTAAACGATAAAGCATCCACCAAATAGGGCTCTGTCACTTTTTTTTGCATGCCGTTTTCCAGCATCTTATCGTACTTAACTCTGCACTCAAACCAATTAGCCATATTTTTGCATTCAAAAAAGAAGGTGCTCCTGCACCCTCGGTTGTTAATATTCTATTTTATCACTCTTGTTTTCCCATTTTTCAAAAGCCTTGATAGCTTCATCGCGCATCATCGGGACTACATTCAAATGGCGTTTTTCCAAAGGTAAAGCCAATTCGTCGTAAATAAACGAGTCATCGAATCCTATCTCCTTGGCATCCGCCTTCGTATTTCCGTAATACACTTTGTCGAGATGCGCCCAATAAATGGCTCCCAAACACATGGGACAAGGCTCGCAAGAAGTATAGATCTCGCATCCGCTCAAATCGAATGTTCCCAATACCCGGGCTGCTTCACGAATCGCATTTACTTCTGCATGCGCCGTAGGATCGACCGACGCAGTCACACGATTTACCCCCCGCGCTATGATTTTTCCATCTTTCACAATCACCGCACCGAACGGCCCCCCGTCGTGATCTATATTATCGAGAGACAACTTTATAGCCTCTCTCATAAATGATTCTTTTTCACACATACGCCAAGAACAATTCACATTAATTTATAAAGTCTTCAATGAGAGCAAATAAAAAGGGCTGCACATCTCCGCTTATAACTATGCCTATTTCTCACTTTCACTACAAAAAGACGACATGAATAAAACGAATTTATTCGATTGCACTGTATATTGTCTATTTTGCATTACTTGCAAAGTTACAAAACAGATTCAACGAAAAAAAATATACTTAAAAAAGTATGTCCCTATTTTAAGCTTCTTTCAAACTTTTATTCACGCGATCGATATAATCGAGCAACTCTTCACGCCCCCGTTTTTTTTCCGACGATGTAGCGAAAATGGGAGGCAATTCTTCCCAAGATTCATGCAGCACCTGTTTGTAATACTCGATATGCTCTTTCAGTACTACGGGGCCAATCTTATCCGTTTTTGTAAATACAATGGCAAAAGGCACGCTGTTTTCACCCAACCATTCCATGAATTCGAGGTCTATCTTTTGAGGTTTGTGCCGACAATCGAGCAGGACAAAAAGACAAGTCATTTCCTTGCGATAAAGCACATACCCCTCTATCATTTCCCGCAATGCCTCTCGACTCTCTTTGCCTCGGCGGGCATATCCATAACCCGGCAAATCGACCAAGTACCAACTATCATCGACCAAAAAATGATTGATAAGCATCGTCTTTCCCGGTGTAGACGAGGTCATCGCCAACCCTTTCTTACAAGTCAACATATTTATCAACGACGACTTTCCCACATTGGAACGTCCGATAAAAGCATATTCGGGTAATCCGTGCGATGGGCAGTCCTTCACATGGCTGCTGCTAATCACAAACCGGGCGTTTTTTATTTCCATATATTATATTCAAATTTTGACAATCCATGCAAAAATACTCATTTTTCCCGATTTGACGACAACGCTGTTTTTTCTCTGTCTCAAAATATGACATACAGAACAATAACTAACAGATATTTCCTATATTTGTAGATACGAATATAGGATGCGGTTCGACATAGTCAAGTCAGAAATAAGATTTCGGTTTGCCTCTGCACTCACCTTTTACTATATTTGCAAACTCGTGAAAAGGAACAACCCTTATGGACCAACAATATTCTTCTATTCTTCTCGAAAATGCGGTAAACGAATTTGCCAAACTACCGGGTATCGGTAGGAAAACGGCTTTACGTTTGGTTCTGCATTTGTTAAGACAAGAAGAGGGCGAAGCCGAAAAATTCGGTAATACCATTATCAAGTTATGCAAAGAAATCAAACGTTGCCACATTTGCCATAACATATCCGACTCGGATACCTGTACCATTTGTGGCGACCTTTCGCGCGATGCCTCCACGTTGTGCGTTGTCGAGAATGTGAAAGAGGTGATGGTAGTCGAGAACACTCGCCAATTCCACGGGCTTTATCACGTATTGGGGGGGGTCATCTCCCCGATGGACGGCATAGGTCCGGCCGACCTCGAAATCGAAAGTTTGGTAGACCGAGTCGCCTCCGGTGGAATAAAAGAGGTAATACTCGCACTCAGCGCCACGATGGAAGGCGACACGACCAATTTCTACATATTCAGGAAGTTGGCTCCGTTCGATGTTAAAATCACCATCATCGCCAGAGGAGTATCCATAGGCGGAGAGCTGGAATACACCGACGAAATCACATTGGGGCGTTCCATTCTCAACCGCACGTTATTCAGCGAAAGTTTCAAAGGATAATATTATACTATTTTCATTAGACTGCCGTTATACATTATAATATTAGAGATTCTGTCTTGTGGTAAAAATCAGTGTCGTTATTGTCAATTACCGTGTAAAATACTTTTTGGAGCAATCGCTTCGGTCGGTACGGGCTGCATTAAAGACATACCCGATGGAAGTCGAGATCTTTGTCGTGGACAACCACTCGCAAGATGACTCGCTCGATTACCTCATACCCCGGTTTCCCGAAGTCCGATTCATCGCCAATACCGAAAACGTAGGATTCGCACGAGCCAATAACCAAGCCATCGAACAATCCACCGGGAAATATGTTCTGTTACTTAACCCCGACACTGTAATAGCCGAAAATACGTTATTCGAAGTTTTCCAATTTATGGAAGCTCACCCCGAAGCCGGAGGAACCGGGGTAAAAATGCTCGATGGTGACGGACGGTTTCTACCGGAATCCAAAAGAGGATTCCCCACTCCGTGGGTATCGTTCTGCAAGATTTTCGGGCTCTCGGCATTATTCCCCCATTCCCGCATTTTCGGTCGTTATCACATGAAATACCTCTCTCCCGACGAATGCCACCCCATAGACATTCTTTCGGGTGCATTCATGTTCATGAGACGTGAAACACTGGACAAAAGCGGGCTACTCGACGAAAGTTTTTTCATGTACGGCGAAGACATCGATCTCTCCTATCGGCTCGTCCTTGCAGGATACACCAATTACTTCCTGCCGACTCCTATTATACATTACAAAGGAGAGAGCACGAAAAAAGGAAGCCTGCGATACGTCCGTGTCTTTTATGAAGCCATGCTCATTTTTTTCAAAAAGCATTACCCGCATTACAGCAAAGGGTATTACCTCGCCGTAAAATTCTCTATATTCTTCCGAGCCTCGTTAGCCGCTGCTTACCGAGCCGTCTCCTTTCCGTTTCATAAGCATGGAAAACCCGATAAGAAAGAGAAAGGAAAATGGTATATTCTCTCCCGCACCCCGCAAACCATAGCCCGATTGATTCCGGGTATAAAACACTACACGCCTATATGGTCAGCCGATGAAATTCCGTTGTCATCTGAACGACAAGACGACCGGCATATCATATTAGATTCGGGACTACTTTCCTATCGGGAAATCATAGAAACCATACAATCAAAAAGCGACGTCCGTAACCATTTCCTCATCTATACTCCCGACTCAGAAATCATCATTTCACCCCAACAAACCTATACGAAACCATGAACTACCTCACCGGCAAACAAATAGAACTGCGAGCGGTAGAACCCGAAGACCTCGATGCCCTTTACCGCTGGGAAAATGATTCGTCTCTGTGGATATACGGAAGTACCGTATCGCCCTTCTCACGTTATCTGTTGAAACAATACATCGAAAACTATACGGCCGACATCACTCGGGACAAACAATTAAGGCTCATAATCATGCGAAAAGAGAGCCGCCAAGTTATCGGTGCGATAGACTGTTTCGACTACGATACCACAAACCGTAAAGCAGCGATAGGTCTCCTCATCGATCCCGGTCACAAACGACAAGGATTCGGACGAGATGCCCTCGAAACATTCATTGAATATGCTTTCCGTTTTTTACACCTGCATCAATTATATGTACATATTCCCGTTTGTAACACAGCCAGCATAGCGCTTTTCAGGACATGCGGATTTCACGAAAGCACACGCTTAAAAGACTGGATACGGTTGCCTCAGGGATATGCCGATGCTCTGATATTTCAAAAATTCAATCGGGAATAAGCGCCTAATTCATCAGAGGACTCTAATTAAGCGAAGGTTCCTGCGGGGAATTTAGCCACAACTTATATCCGTCACCCATACCCTTTACTATCTCTCTCCAAAAAGCATCACCTTCGGCCGCAAGACAATCGCCCGGCGAAGTCATAGTCGTCACAGCCCACGACTCCTGTTTTAATTCCCCGTCGAGCTGCCCGGCCGACCAACCGCTATACCCGATCAAAAACTTCACATGCTTTTGCACCGTAGAGTCGCTTCTCAAAAAATCGAGCAGCATATCGAAATCCCCATTAGCGAACAAGCCCGTCGAAACCTCCACTGCACCGGGTAATGACGCTATATCGTGCAAGAAAAACAAATGATCCGTTCCTACCGGCCCTCCACAAAAAACCGGAATGGAAGGTATATCGTTCTCTCCCTCTAACAATTCACTCAGAACATATCTCGTCGGGCTATTCAACACAAACCCCACCGCACCCTTCTCCGAATATTCGGCCAAACAAATAACCGCTCGGCGGAAACACCCTTCGTCCAAAAATGGCTCCGCCACCAACAACGCGCCCCGGTGAGGCGGCATCACCCGCCTGCGTATATGAAACGATTCGACGTGCATACAGATACGATTAAATCTCTGTCAAATATAAAAATTCAATCCCGTAGTTCAAAACAAATCGTAAAGTTTCACCGACAAAAAACGCTCTTGCAATCATTTCTTTTCGCATGGTCTCGAACTGTTACGACAGTAAACAGGCTAAGTAGAACCGTTATAAATTAAACGATGACACAGAGCAAACGATACGAAATAACCCCGAAACGCCTTACATTTGTACAGCAACATTACACCATTATGGACGGAAAAGACGACATCTCGAATGTAATCCGGGAGAAAAAAGCCGCACGGGTCACTTGGGTGGGTTTTTTTACCAATCTCATCTTGTCTGCCGCAAAAATCATAGCCGGCATATGGGGGCGAAGTAGTGCCATGATTGCAGACGGCATACACTCCTTATCCGATTTTATCACAGATTTCATCGTTATCATCTTCATTAAAATCTCATCGAAAAACGAAGACAGCGACCACCCTTACGGACATGGTAAATTCGAAACCTTTGCCACCATGCTCATCAGCTTTGCACTCTTCGTCGTCGCCATTGGAATATTTTATTCGGGAAGCATCAAAATATACGAAGTCCTCAACGGGGAAATTATCGAACGTCCCACCTATTTGGCACTCGCTATGGCAGCTGTTTCCATCATCGTAAAAGAAAGCTTATATTGGTACACGATCACAATCGGGCGCAACATCGACAGTCCGGCTGTCATTGCCAACGGCTGGCATCACCGTTCCGACGCTTTCTCCTCGATAGGAACCCTCATAGGCATATCGGGAGCCATGTTTCTGGGTGAACGCTGGCGGGTGCTCGATCCCATAACCTCACTCGTCGTAGGAATATTTATCTTTGGAGTCGCTTATAAGCTCGCCCGCCCCAGCATACAAGAACTTCTCGAAATGTCCCTCCCCGAAGAAGTGGAACAAAATATTGCCGAGAAAATACAACAGACACCCGGAGTCATCGCATTCCACCACCTGCGCACACGTAAAAACGGGAACACATTCATCATCGACATGCACATCAAAGTCGACCCCGATTCGTCTATCGTCAAAGCGCACGACATCGCCACACAAGTGGAAGAATCGCTCAAAACCACTTTCGGGAAAAGGACGCAGGTCAATATCCACATCGAACCGTATTTGCAAAAAAATTAAGCGATACAGATACTGTTTTATCATTTTTTTCTATTTTTGTATTTGAACAGTCGTTAATAAACTGTTTTTGAAATCATTCAATCGAGTATAAACCCTAAAAGAAGAAAGGAGAAAACAAATAAAAAAACACGAACGAAACAATGGGATTTGCGTACGACAGTATAGAATCCTCATAAATGCAATTAACCCGATGTATAAACACCCGGATAAGCGTTTCCCGTTCGGACACTTAAAATAAAATCGAGCTTTCAGCTCTTGTTCTCTTTCATCTTGAATACCGCCAAATATTCATTCCACGAGAACAAGCAGATCGAAAGTTCACGCTCCAAAGGCGTGAGCTGTTCTGTGCTTGTTGTGGAATATGGTCACTTGGCGGTAACCAAACGTAAAGCAAGCGAAGAATGGTTACACGCCTTTTCCATATTTAAACCAATCGAAAAAAATGAAAAGAATTATCCCAATATTGAGTACATTGTTAGCCCTCTTGATATGCTCGGCTTGTACCAATGCTGATGAACCCGATACACAAAAAGCCGACACAGAAACAAAAGATAACTATTACGTAAGATATGAAATATCAAATGGCAGTGCTTTTTCTGTCAGAGGAAACGTTGCAACCGAAAAAGGAAATTTAGATTTCTCTGGAAAATTCAACGAAACATTTGGTCCAGTTCCAAAAGGGTTCCGAGCATATGCATATGCACGTTTTTATCATGAAGGCCGTGGAGGAAGTACAAATTATAATATTCGCATATATGTAAGCAAGAACACAGAGCCTTTTGTTTTAAAAAGTCAAAAATCCGGTACATTCCCCGATGGAGGGAGCGACGAAGCCTCCTATACAATAGATTTCTAACCATTTAACTATATAATTATGAAAAAGACAACCCTTTTATTCATTTTGTTCTTAACAGGGCTGATGGCTTGTTCTACACCCGAAGACAAGCCGAAAAAACAAAACAATGCTGCCCCGGCATTCCAATTATTCCCCACCACCAATATGTGGACTTTTATCAAATTGGATACCCGAAACGGTCGCATGTGGCAAGTACAATACGACATTCAAGGCGACAACCGAATGGAAGTCGTGCTAAACGAAAATTACCTTGCCGAAAACGAAAGTGCAGGGAACGGGCGATTCACCCTTTATTCCACAAAAAACATGTTCACATTCATTCTCCTCGACCAGCACGATGGCAGAATGTGGCAAGTACAATGGGCTATCGATGCCAACCAACGGCTTGTTATTCCTATAAATCCGACTCAAAATTCTACTAATCTTTAAAACAATATAATCATGAAAAATTTACTGACCGTTGTGATGCTATTTGTTTTTTCAACAGCATTATATGCACAAAAAGACGTAACCAAATTTCTCGGAATTCCTGTCGATGGCACTAAAACTGCAATGATACAAAAACTTAAAGCCAAAGGATTCACACCCTCCATATGGGACAAAAATATCTTGGAAGGCGAGTTCAATGGATTTGATGTCAATGTACACATCGCAACAAATAACAATAAAGTTTGGAGAATCATGTTGGCTGATAAAAACACTCTAGATGAAACAGGCATAAAAATCCGTTTTAACAAACTTTGCCGACAATTCGAAAATAACAAAAAATATGAGCCCATGACCGACAAGGAACAAACAATTCCCGACGACGAAGACCTTTCTTATGAAATGACTGTAAACAACAAACGGTATGAGGCTGTTTTTTACCAAATTTCCCCATTGGACACCGTAGCCATATACAATGAATCGAAACAATCTCTGCTGGACAAATATACACAAGAACAACTGGACAATCCGACAGAAGAAATATCAGCTGCAATCCGACTTAATTATCGCAATAATAGACTGGATATTGGGCTGCAAAACCTATTTGCTATGACTAATAATTTCGTTTGGTTTATGATCACCGAACATGCCGGAGAATATTACATCACTATGTATTATGACAATGAATACAATCATGCCGATGGAGAAGATTTATAATTATAAACCCAATAAAAACAAGCGGAGCTTCGAGAAAAAGCTCCGCTTGTCGTATTTCATGCTATCTATCGTTTCTCGATACGGCCGGCAAAACCGCCACCGGGGAATAAAGTAACCTTCAACTGTCGGTCTTCGGGAACAGGCATTACTACCCGTTTATAATCGCAAGCGGCACGGTCGGCATTTATACCGTCCTTGAACAGCTCTATCTCATAAAAGCCCTCTCCCAAAAATGAGAGATCGACAGTTATATCCCGTTTATCCCAGTTTGTCAAACCTCCTACGTACCACTCATCGCCCGAGCGCCTCGCCATTGTAATATATTCGCCCACTTTCCCGTCAAGCCCCAAAGTTTCGTCCCACACAGTCGGGATGCGGGCTATGAAAGCGGTACACTCCGGTTCCCTTTTGTAATTCGAAGGATTGTCGCACAACATATTCAACGGAGAATCAAAAATAACATACGTAGCCAACTGACGACAGCGTGTGCCCTGACTCATCGGCTCACTATTCACCGGATTATAATTCTTCTTGATCGCATTGCGCATAGCTCCCTGCGTATAGTCCATAGGTCCGGCAAACTGACGAATAAAAGGAATCTGTACATCGTAAGTCACTTGGTCATATCCTTTCGGGCTCCATTTCAATTGTTCCAAACCATTCACGCCTTCATAGTTGATCACGTTGGGCCATGTACGTTGCGCTCCCGTAGGTTTGTACATTCCATGAAAATCCACCAACATATTATAACGGGCGCACAATTCCGAAGCCTCATTGATAAACCGCACCATCTCTTGGTCGTCCCTATCCATAAAATCTACTTTGAACCCTTTTATCCCCATATCGGCATAATGCTTCACAACATTTTCCATATCCCGATGGAAAGCCCAATATCCGGCCCAAAGAATCAAACCGACATTTTTCCCGTCGGCATACGTTACCAATTCAGGCAAATCTATTTCAGGAACGACCTGCATTAAATCGGCCTTTTTATTCACAGCCCACCCCTCGTCGAGAATCACATATTCTATCCCGTTCTCCGCAGCAAAATCGATATAATATTTATACGTCTCGTTATTGATTCCGGCACGAAAATCTACCCCGTAGAGATTCCACGCATTCCACCAATCCCAAGCCACCTTACCCGGTTTTATCCACGAAGTATCGGCGATACGCAAAGGTTTCCCCAAACGGAACACGATATCACTGGCGGCCAACTCTGCATCATTACCGGCAACGGCAATCACCCGCCACGGAAGCTGGGCATTGGCATCACGAGCAATATATTCTTCTCGGGAAGTAACAAACTTTTGTAACATGTTATGTCCCCCTTGAACCGTCGTTTTCGGAACCGGCGCAAAGTGAGACGTAAGGACCGGAGTATCGCCTCCACCCACCAAATACATACCCGGATAATTATCCAAGTCGGCTTCGGTTATACACACTTTCATTCCATGAGGCAACTCTACCAACACAGGAAGAAATAAAAGGCGCGACGATTTAAATTTGGTAATAGATTCATGTTCATAAGTATTCTCGAACGAGTTGATATACTGCGACTCGAAATCGCCATCGTCTCCACGTTTTACATAGCTAGCGTACATCGGATAATCGGCGGGAAATGTAAAATCGGCTTGTTCGTTATATACCGTATAAGGGATATTACTTTTATAGGTCAATCGATACGCTATTCCATCGTCATAAGCCCGCACGACCACCCCCTGTTTTCCCGATGTCAAAACCATCTGATTATAACGATCCTTCACTTGAAAACGTTTATAAACAGGTGCCGGAATCATCTCGTCTACAAAACTCCTGCGAACTTTGGGTTGCTTGGAATTCATGCCCCATAAAACTTTTGTTCGAGACTCGTTGTTTTCTTTTATCGTGATGGATATAGGAGACGGAGCCAAAACCTCTGTTTCTCCGGCAAACACGCTTAGAGTCGTCCCGGAATTCGTTACCGATACGACCGCTCTTAAATCTCCCGAGGGCGAAGCTACTTCATAATTTTTAGCTTGGGCCGCAAATACCGTCATGACCGCAATGAAAAGGGAAATGCACTTTTGGAAAATGTTCATAAGGTTAACTTTATTTTATTATTACTCTGTAAAATGCAATGATAAGCAAAAGCAAAAATAACAAAATAGTCACATATCGAAAAGAAAAGAAACTTTTATTTCTCATTTTTTATAAACAAGACATGTATTCCCCGCTTCCCGATACGAAATTTGCCGTCGAAACATTTGAATACAATTTTAAATTATGGACGAACGCAATCTCATCAACGGCTCGCTCGTGTCGTATCTCTCTTGGGCCGCCGATTTTATCTCACCCATACGTTGGTTTCTATTAGCTGCATTCGCATTGGTTTTGGCCGACTTGAAATTCGGGATCGAAGCAGCACGGCATCGGGGCGAAACCATACGCAAAAGCAGGGCGATACGCCGAAGCGCAAACAAAATCATCGACTATCTTTGCTGGATACTGGTCGCCACGAGCTTTGGCGAAGCGTTCGGCACACCGTTCGGGATTCCCATATTACCGGCTCTCGTGCTGTTAGTGGTGTATGGCTGTGAAATCAATTCGTGTTTCAACAATTACTTCGAAGCCCGGGGAAGCAAACTGCGAATCAATATCTTCAAATGGTTAAAAAACAAGTCCGATATTATGGTCCCCTCCGACGATGAAAACGATACCACGAAAACATAAACTTTACATCGGGATAACAGTCGCTCGATAACAATAATTTACGCCAAACATAGCCGGATTAGCTCAAAGTTTTGTATTTTTGCGAAAATTTACAAACATATACCTATGAATATTCTCGACCTAAGCGAACAAGAGATCATTCGTCGTAACAGTCTCGACGAAATGCGCAAATTGGGCATAGAACCCTACCCTGCTGCCGAATATCCTGTAAACGCCTATTCTCAGGAAATAAAAAATAATTTCGTCGATGGTGCGGAAACTCCTCGTCAGGTAGCCATAGCCGGACGTATTATGAGTCGGCGTATCATGGGTAAAGCCTCATTCATCGAGTTGAAAGACTCGGAGGGCCGTATCCAAGTTTATATTTCGCGTGACGACCTCTGCCCGGGAGAAGATAAAGAATTATACAATACCGTATTCAAAAAGCTGCTCGACATCGGCGATTTCATCGGTATTCGCGGATTTGTATTCCGCACCCAAATGGGAGAAATAACGGTCCACGCACAAGAGCTGACAGTACTCGCCAAATCGATACGCCCCCTTCCCATCGTAAAGATGAAAGACGGGGTAGCCTACGATGCTTTCGAAGACCCCGAGCTCCGTTATCGTCAACGCTATGTAGACTTGGTGGTAAACGAAGGAGTAAAAGATATATTCATCAAACGGAACAAAGTGTACAACTCCATGCGGGAATATTTCAACTCTCGTGGATATCTGGAAGTCGAAACACCCATTCTGCAATCGATACCCGGAGGTGCGGCCGCCCGTCCGTTCATCACCCACCACAACGCGCTCGACATACCTCTATATTTGCGTATCGCCGATGAATTATATTTGAAACGGCTGATTGTCGGAGGCTTCGAAGGAGTGTACGAATTTTCCAAAAACTTCCGCAACGAAGGCATGGACAGAACGCACAATCCGGAATTTACCTGTATGGAAATCTATGTCTCTTACAAGGACTACAACTGGATGATGGATTTCACCGAAAAAATGTTAGAAAAAATCTGTCTCGACGTAAACGGTACTACCGAAGTCAAAGTCGGTGAAAACACGATCAATTTCAAAACTCCGTTCAAGCGTATCACTATGCTCGAAGCCATCAAGGAACACACGGGTATCGACATCAGTGGCATGGACGAAGCACAATTACGCGAAGTTTGCAAAAAAATCGGGGTCGAGGTCGACGAAACAATGGGCAAAGGAAAAATCATCGACGAAATATTCGGCGAGAAATGCGAAGGCCATTACATACAGCCCACCTTTATCACCGATTATCCCATCGAAATGTCGCCGCTTACCAAACGTCATCGGAACAACCCCGAACTGACCGAACGTTTCGAGCTAATGGTAAACGGGAAAGAACTCTGTAATGCCTACTCCGAGTTAAACGACCCCATCGACCAACGGTTGCGTTTCGAAGAACAACTCCGCCTCTCCGAAAAAGGAGACGACGAAGCCATGTTCATCGACAATGACTTTATCCGGGCTCTCGAATACGGCATGCCTCCCACATCGGGTATGGGAATAGGTATGGACCGGCTCGTCATGCTCATGACAGGTCAAACCACCATACAAGAAGTTCTCCTCTTCCCGCAAATGCGCCCCGAGAAAGTTCAAAAACGAGATAACGAAGCGGCCTATACCACCATAAACATTCCTGCCGAATGGGTCGCACCCATTCAAAAAGCAGGATACCTCACCGTAGCCGACGTAGCAGAAGCCAATCCGAACAAAATGCATCAAGAAATCTGTGGCATTAACAAAAAATACAAGCTCGAACTGGCTAACCCTACGATCGACGATGTAAAAGAATGGGTAGAAAATGCAAAACGATAATCGACCATGCCTATACCCGGTAAAATAGCGATCATGGGAGGTGGCAGTTGGGCGACAGCTTTGGCAAAACTGGCGCTTAATAATGCCGATAATATCCTATGGTACATGCGTCGAGACGACCGTATCGCCGATTTCAAACAAACAGGTCACAATCCTGTATATTTGTCCGATGTCACATTCGACACATCTCGAATACATTTCAGCTCCGACATCAACGAAATCGCCGATGCAGCCGACACATTACTTTTGGTGACTCCATCGCCTTACATGAAGTCCCATTTAAAGAAACTGTCGGCCGACATCAGTAAAAAATTTGTCGTGACAGCGATAAAAGGAATCGTTCCCGACGAAAATATGATCGTCACCGAATACCTGCACAATTTCTATCACGTGCCGGAATCCCACTTGGCCGTAATCGGGGGGCCATGCCATGCCGAGGAAGTAGCGCTCGAACGGCTCTCCTATCTCACCATCGGGTGTAACGATCTGCAAAAAGCGAGAAGTTTCGCCGACATATTGGCGAGCCCCAAGCTGAAAACCATTATCTCCTCCGATGTAAAAGGCATTGAATATTCTGCCGTATTAAAAAACGTCTATGCCATAGCCGCCGGGATTTGTCATGGTATGAAGAGCGGAGATAATTTTCAAGCTATGCTCGTATCCAACGCCTTGAACGAAATGGATCGTTTTTTACAAGCAGTCTCCCCATGTCGGGACAGAAACATCAGCGACTCGGTATATTTGGGAGACCTTTTGGTTACCGCCTATTCCCGGTTCAGCCGCAATCACAATTTCGGATCCATGATAGGACGTGGTTACTCCGTCAGCGCCGCAAAAATGGAAATGGAGATGATTGCCGAAGGATATTTCGGCACGAAATGCATTTATGAAATAAACGAACGATACAAGGTGAACATGCCCATACTGCAATGTGTTTATGATATACTCTACAAAAAAGTATTGCCCCGGCACGCCATTGAAAGTATATATGATACATTTCTGTAATACAACTAATATAGTGAAACTATGAAATCAATCGAATTGAACATTGAAAAAGCATTAGGCACTGTATCCAAAAGCGATGTATTCGCATTGGAAAACAAAGCGAAAAGCGGCATGGAAATGCTGCACAAAGGTACGGGTAAAGGAAATGACTTTTTAGGGTGGCTGCATCTACCCTCCGAAATAACAGAAGCCCATTTAGCAGACCTCGAAGCTGCTGCAAAACAATTGAAAGACCGTTGCGAAATAGTAGTAGTCATTGGTATCGGAGGTAGCTACCTCGGAGCCAAAGCTGTTATCGAGGCTCTATCCGACTCATTCGAATTTCTTCGCTCGGAACATAAAAATCCGCTCGTACTGTTTGCCGGACACAACATCGGCGAAGACTATTTGTTTGAACTGCAAACCCTCCTGAAAAACAAATCTTTTGGCATCGTCGTCATTTCAAAATCGGGAACGACGACAGAACCCGCCATCGCTTTCCGATTGTTGAAAGAGCAGCTCGAAGCACAAGTAGGAAAAGACGAAGCCAAACATCGCCATAACCGATGCAAAAAAAGGTGCATTGCGTAAACTGGCCGACACCGAAGGATACAAAACTTTTGTCATTGCCGACAACGTAGGAGGCCGTTTCTCGGTACTCACTCCCGTAGGACTATTGCCTATTGCCATAGCCGGATTCGACATCAGAACGCTGGTTTCCGGAGCGGTAGCTATGGAAAAAGCGTGTGGAGAAGATATTCCTTTCGAGAAAAACCCCGCAGCGATTTATGCTGCCACCCGAAATGCTTTATATCAAAGCGGAAAGAAAATAGAAATCCTCGTCAACTTCAATCCTAAATTACACTTCTTCGCAGAATGGTGGAAACAACTCTACGGAGAAAGCGAAGGAAAAGAAAACCTCGGAATCTATCCGGCATCTGTCGACTTCACGACCGATTTACATTCGATGGGACAATGGATTCAGGAAGGTGAAAGAACCATCTTCGAAACCGTTCTTTCGGTTGCCCAAATGAAACATACGGTAAATATCCCTTCCGACAAGGATAATCTGGACGGGCTGAATTTCCTGTCGGGAAAGAGAGTGGACGAAGTAAACAAAATGGCCGAACTTGGAACTCAAATAGCTCACGTAGACGGCGGAGTCCCCAACCTAAAAATAGAAATACCCGAATTATCGGAGCTCTATTTGGGACAACTGATTTACTTCTTCGAAAAAGCCTGCGGCATTAGCGGCTATATCTTGGGAGTAAACCCGTTTGACCAACCGGGAGTCGAAGCATACAAACGCAATATGTTCGCTTTGCTCAATAAACCCGGTTACGAAGAAGAAAGTAAAGCCATACAAGCTCGTATCTAATTAAACATAACGTAAATGTAGG